>Ga0255341_1003267_pt1 | contig 18514 bp, 20 predicted proteins | sample wastewater_treat_8_FD_192418 | JGI IMG/M metagenome (GOLD analysis project Ga0255341, IMG submission 192418) | Wastewater microbial communities from Lulu Island WWTP, Vancouver, Canada - plant12 | ecosystem: Engineered > WWTP > Wastewater > Unclassified | place: Canada: Vancouver, British...
TCATTAGATCTGCAAACCCCGTCTAAAGTTTACAGTCAGACAAAAGCGGCATAAATAAAAGAAAAAGTGAAGACAATAAAGTTTAACAAAATGTGTCAACTTTTTTCAGGACGAGACAGCGGTTAGTTCTGAGTCTCTAATGGGGAGTGTGTAGTTGGCAAAGGAAGAGGGTCTGGAACTCAAAGCGAGCAAATAAGCAACAATAATTTAAATCAATATCGCAATGAAACGGAAAATTTTCACTTACGCGATTATCGCTATTTTCAGCATCCTCACATTGGGGTGCGAAAAAGTTTCCTCAAACGGCAAAGTAGAACTGTACTTGCTGGACTCCTATTCAACGATTGGGAATCATTCACAAAAAATTGATGAAACAACGGCTAAGACAAAAGCCAATCCACTGATAAGCTACGAAGACTTCATCTCTTACGATCCTGATACCTACGAGTTTCTACTTTCGGATAGGGCAGTAAAAGCAATTAATGACGAAGGATACTCTGTTTTTGGAGTTGCATTCGCGATAAAAGCAAATGGGGAGCTTGTTTATACCGGATATTTGTGGCCCAGCTATTCTTCAGCAACTTGTGACTGGGCTTATATAGACCCAATAGCGACAAGTTTTGACAATAAAATGGAAGTTTGCTTAGGATATCCGGGACCTATGCCAGGACAAGCAATTCCGGATAAAAGAAATGACCCCAGGATTATCAAGATATTTAAGAGAGATCATAAATTGGTAAAATAATAACATTGTCTGGTCGCACAATTTTAAGGCCTGATTTGAGAACTAAAAAGCCCTTACGCGTAAATGTGTGGGGGCTTTTTCGTTTTCCATTACTGATTTCTTAAAGGAATTGCTACTCAGTTTTTGAAGCAATTTTAAAATTACAGGGGACAAATTTTAAATTTGCAGGAAAAAGCTTCAAACGAAAGTCAATTTCAATCAGGGGGACGGTTCAGAGTTGCCGGAAAAATCAACCTCTACTTTGACTCTATTATCTTATTCACATGTCGAAACTACACTTTTCAAAAGATATTTGGGACTAAAATATACACTTTTCAAATTATAGTGGGGAATTGCAAAATACAACTTTGTATTTGTATGGATTTTGGGTATGGCATAAATTTTAAAAATCATTAAACAGCAAACCGATCGTGGCTTACAACTATCTGGAAATCATCTGTTTGGAAAACGATGATATGCGTATAATATGATTTATTGGAAATGTTTCTGTGATAAAGATCGGACTATCAATGAAATAAAGGCTAAAACGACATTCGTATAACTTTGGCAAACTTGAAGCGTTTTTGCCGAAGTTATATGAGGATTTCTTGCTTTGCAGAGAAACCATGTTGTTAAAAACAAAAGGAGAAATAGGGCTTTACAGCAAATGATTATTATCTAAATCCAAAGTTCAACTTTGTTTTTACATGTATGTCTAAAGTATAACTTTCGATTTTCATGAATTTTGAGTCCGGAACTACACTTTTCAATAGAAATTTGGGGCTAAAATATACACTTTTCAAAAATCGTAATGTTCCAAAAAATCAAAATTTTCTGTTTTTTTGGACTTAACAGTCAAAATTGGGCTTTAAGTCGTATGGTATAATACCTAAATTAGGATATTTTCCACTTGTTCGTATTTACATTTACAAAAGCAGGACACCTTGTGCTAGTGTGCAAAATTTATTTTCTGATTATTTGCCAAATAACTAAAAAGAAAGTATCCTTTAGCAAAACTTTTAAAAATCGAAAGTTTCGATAAAGTAAGGCGTAATTTGTTAAGTATCCGGAGAATATGGGAACACTTATCAGTCGTAAAAACTACATTCAGCAACTGGAAAAGTTGAAAGAGAGGCATATTATTAAAGTTATTACTGGTTTGAGGCGTTCCGGTAAATCAACTTTGTTGAATATGTTTGCCGATCAAATCATGGCTTCCGGCGTACCTGCAAGTAGAGTGCGTCAATACAACTTTGAGAGGCCGATTTTTCCTAAAGAATATACTTGGCGTGATATCTATAAAGAGATCATTTAAAAAACGGACAAGGATAATATGAATTATATTTTTCTTGATGAGCCTCAACAAATTCCTGCATTTGAACGACTCATAGATGCACTTTTTGTAGAAACTAACATAGATCTGTATGTAACAGGGTCGAACGCTTATTTCTTATCAGGTGAAATCGCCACTTTGCTTACAGGTCGTTACATTACTATTCATATATTACCGTTTTCATTTTCTGAATTTATTGAAAGTCAAAAAGATACAACACTTGGCAAACATGAGCTCTTTAATTATTACCTTTATGAAACTTCCTTGCCTCAAGGTGTTTTATTGCGCGATCAAGGAGCAGATATTCAAAATCGATACCTTCAGGATGTTTACAACACCATTGTGGAAAAAGACATACGGCAACGCTATAACATTCAGAATATGAGGGGTTTTGACAACCTAACGAAGTTTCTGATGGGAAGTATCGGTAGTGCAGTGTCACCCAATAGCATCTCAAAAGCGATGAAGCAAGACAACCAAAATATTCACCACAATACCGTTGAAAAGTATATCGAATATTTGGTAAATTCTTACCTCTTTTATCAGGTAAACCGCTTTGACATAAAGGGGAAACAGCAACTTGCCACAAAAGAAAAATACTACTTGGCAGATATCGGTTTTCACAATCTAAAGTTGGGAAAGTTTCAATATCAGGATGTTGGACATATTTTGGAAAACATTGTGAATCTCGAATTCAACAGGCGAGGACACCAAATTTGGATTGGAAAAATAGGAGAATACGAAGTCGATTTTATAGTGAGAAATGCGCTGAACAGATTTGAATATTACCAAGTAACTTGGTCAATATCAGACCCCAACACTGCTGAGCGGGAAATCCGTCCACTAAAAGCAATTGACGACAACTACCCTAAATACATTATCTCCACTGACCTGATAACCACCGAAATAGATGGAATTGAGCACATAAATATAGTAGATTGGTTATTGGATGAAAAGCAATAAAAACTCGGACAGATAGCAGTAAAAAACCGCCCTTGCACACCATGGGCAAGGGCAGATTATGATTTTCTGGCACTGATATTTTAAGTCTTAAATGCCACTTCCAATGGCTTCACCAAAAATCTATCCGACAAGTAATGATCCTATACTCAATATTATAGGACAATTACTACGAACTATATTATTTTAATTTGCTAAAGAAAAGTGGTTATGTTCGGAGTCATAAATTGTATGGTTTATTATTGCTTGTTCTATTTCATCATAAGACATATAAATCTCTTTTTTAAAAGTTTTATACTCTTCAGTCGCTTTGGGAGAGTCAAACACTGAATACTGCCAATCATATAATTGCCATCCCAATCCATGATTAATGGTTTTCATATCGGTTTCTCTTTCCAAACTACGTTTACCCTTTTTAGTCATATAGTGAGTAGCTAGTTGGATCATGCCCACAAAGTTTTTTGTTTCATAGTGAGCAATGTGAGCCAATTCATGACCAATTGCTCCAACTTGCGCATTGAAAGGCGCTTCATTTAATAGAATACAGTCACACTTTGGATTATTAGTAATAAAAACGCAATACTTCCTTTCTCTTGAGAACAGACTAAAAAACTTAGGTAGTGCAGCCATAGTGGTTGGTCCTGCTAAATATTTGAAAGTTATTGTTGTGTTTATTAACTCAGGATAATATGATAAAGCGATTAAAGATTGCATCTCATATTCAGGGAGTATTTTTTTGTTCTTTCCGTACAAGAACCATAAACTGTCTACTTGTTGTTCTGTCAAGGGCGTCAAGATTCTACTGCTTGCCTTCATATCAAACAGAACACTTTCCCTATCATTGGCCAACGACAAAAGGATTGCACTGTAACCAATCCATGCGATAATCACAACAATAGTTTTTAATGTGCGTTTGTGTTTCATGATGAAAATTATAGTGTTAACGTGATAACATATAGAATATCAATGCCACAGTAAAATCAAATCTATGGGAGCTGGTTAATTATGTGTTGATTTTGCAATTCTGGGAAAAATAATGTTCGCCCTTTCCCTTCCTTTTTTTATAGTGACAATGATGTTTGCTACTGAATAGGCAAGTACCATTATTCGCCTTTATTTCTTAATCCTCCTCCGGCGAAGCCCTTAACACCAACAACGCATCGTCTTGCCATCTAAGTGGCACTGAGAGCTTACCGCGAACTGTTATCTTTTCACCTGGCGAAGGGGTTGAATCATGGCCAACCACCATCAATTCTTTAGTGCCATCGGTCAAAATAAAACCGGAAAGACCAAACATGGAAATACTTTTAGTGACTTCACCTTTTACCAATACTGTCTTGTCCTCATATTTATTCGTATTCTCATAAAGTTCGGATATTTTGACAGGAAGTATACGACCGCAACTTGCGGTGAGCAGCAATAACGCTATTGCAGTAACTAAAATAGAGTAATTTTTCTTCATGATATTAAAATAATAAGTTTATTAAACAATGTAATCGGCTCAATAAAGCAGTGACTTCATTATTCGAAAATCCGAAAGCAAATATAAGGAAATTTAAGGGATACAGAGCTCTTGATGAGGTCAAAAATATAGGTTTATTCCGTTAGTCTGGTGAATGCAATTTCTAAGTACAAGTTTGGCAAATTCGCATTAATTTTGCCGAAGTTAGGGAAAAAATAATATCACGAAAATAAAACATAAAAACCGCCCTTACACGTGGTGTGTAAGGGCGGTTTCGATTAATCAGTTTAGTAATATTATTCTAGTCGTTTTCGGATAGTGATTCTATATAACAATTGTAGACTTCGTTTCCGAAACAGGCCACGATGATTTTCTCGAAATCGGGGTTTTCTTTCAAGAAATTCAACATTTCCTGTATTGCAATTTTGGAGGCGGGCTCAATTGGGTAACCGTAAGCACCTGTACTTATGGAGGGAAATGCGATTGACTTGATGTTGTTCTCAAGGGCCAATTTAAAACAGGATTTATAACAGCTTCTCAATTTTTCAGCTTCATTGTTATTCCCACCGCGCCAAATCGGGCCAACAGTATGGATCACATGCTTTGCAGGCAATTTGTAGCCCTTTGTGATTTTAGCCTTACCGGTCTCACAGCCATTCAGGGTCCTGCACTCCGCAAGCAACTCAGGGCCTGCTGCTCTATGGATCGCCCCATCCACTCCCCCACCGCCCAGCAAAGAGTTATTGGCAGCATTTACAATGGCATCAACTTCTAATGTAGTGATGTCAGCTTGGATTATTTCTATTTTGGATTTCATTTGATTGATATGTATTATTCGATTATAGCAAACTATTTCATTCTCCTCAAAACAGAAAGCAATAAGTCCATCTCATGGCAAGCAAGATGAACTTAATGAGCGGACTGAGCCAGTTTGTTTTATGTAAATCGCCCCTAGTTTATCTGGACAATGGAGTGTGCTCCAGTTGGGCAGACAATCTCATTCTCCTTTAATCTTTCCCATCCTCCGGCGAAGCCCTTAACACCAACAACGCATCGTCTTGCCATCTAAGTGGCACTGAGAGCTTACCGCGAACTGTTATCTTTTCACCTGGCGAAGGGGTTGAATCATGGCCAACCACCATCAATTCTTTAGTGCCATCGGTCAAAATAAAACCGGTAAGACCAAACATGGAAATACTTTTAGTGACTTCACCTTTTACCAATACTGTCTTGTCCTCATATTTATTCGTATTCTCGTAAAGTTCGGATATTTTAACAGGGACAATCTTACCGCAACTTGCGGTGAGCAGCAAAAGCGCAACTGCAGCAACGAAAATGGAGGTTTTTTTATTCATTTTAAGTCTATTTAATGATATTGTTTCAAGCATAATTTAGAAGCTTGTGCTGAATTATTTTCATTTGTTGGGCATAAGTCCAGACAAGGTTTCTTATAAAAATCATCAGCTAATCCGGAAACAAATATAATATTTTTTAATGCATATAAATATAAACTTTCTGACCTAAGCATGCAAAATTCTTCATTGCCGATATGCAAGCATGTCGGTTTTTTTTATTCCCAAAATCTTAACAGAAATGTCATTATATTGTAACCGATCTGCAACACTAATGGCAGACCTTTGTGGCGCAAACCAAAATGTAAAAATTGATTTTGTGGCAAACAAATTCTTACTTCTTTCCACGTTGCTATTAGCCTTCTCCGGAGCTATTCTGGCACAAAACGGAACCATAACAGGCTCAATTGTAGACTCAAAAACCAAAGAACCGCTCATCGGAGCATCGGTTGTGATTGAAGGAACCAACAAGGGTGCAGCTGCAGACTTAGACGGAAATTATATAATTCCCAGCGTTGCCCCGGGCACATACACGCTTATAGTCTATTACGTTTCCTATGAAACTGTCACAAAGAAAGGCGTTTCCGTCGTAAAAAATAAAGAAACCGAAGTAGATTTTCTGATGAACCCCGACGAACTCAACCTCGATCAAGTTGAAGTTGTAGCGAGGGCCAACCGCGAAAGCGAAAATATTTTGCTTGTGGAACAACGCAAATCGCTTTTTGCAATACAAGCAGTCGGTGCAGTAGAATTGTCGAGAAAGGGTATTGCCGATGCTCAGGCAGCCGTGGCGCAAGTGTCTGGAATATCGAAACAAGAGGGTGTTAAAAACGTTTTCGTGCGTGGATTGGGCGACAGGTATAACGCCACTTTACTGAATGGATTCCCTATTCCTTCGGAAGATCCGGAATATAAAAACATTGCGTTGGAATTTTTCGGAACCGATATCATTCAAAATATTGGAGTAAACAAAGTTTTTAGCGCATCACACGTTGGCGATGTAGGCGGTGCTGTGATAGATATCTCTTCCAAAGAATTGACACAAGAGAGCGCGTTGGCCATCGATTTGTCCGCAGGAATTAACATTACGGCGATAAAAAACGATTTTATCCGTCAAGATGGTTCCAATTATTTAGGAGTTGCAAACGTAAACCAACCCACTCAAAATCAGCATAATTTTACCAATAGTCTGGATCCTAAAAAGGTGTCGTTCCCACTTAACCACAGTTATGGAATATCGGGAGGAAAAATGTTTCACATTGGAAAAAAACGTAACCCCCTCTCATTTTTCGCGGTAGCTTCTCACGGAACAAGTTATTCCTATACAAAAGAAATTGTGCGCAACACCATCTCGAACGGAACCATTTTCCACGATCAACAGGGAGACAAATATTCTCAAACCACCAACCAGCTCGTTCTAGCCAACGCAAATTACGAAATGAACCATCGGCATAACATTAACTACAACTTCATGCTTGTTCATGTCAATGATCAATATGTGGGAGAATATGGTGGTTTGCAGACCGAAGCTTTTCAGAGCAGTCCCGACTTTTCAGGTATAATCAGAAGGCAGCAAACTAATGATAATCTTTTGCTGGTGAATCAACTTGTGTCAGATTGGAAATTATCCCGAATCACCGGATTAACCATAGGTGCAACCTACAACAGAGTAACAGGATTGGAGCCCGATCGTCGCGAGAACTATTTTACTCATCTTGAAGGAGCTCGCTATAATCTGACCAGAAGTAATCGTAACAAACGTTTTTTCTCCGATCTGAAGAACAATGACTTTAATGTCAAAGCGGCGTTGTCGATAAAATTTAATGACAGATTCAATACTGAGAATTCATTCTTACAGGTAGGGTATGTGGGAAGATTTGTGAATGATAAGTTTAAATCGGTGGAATATAATTTTAGTCCGTTGGGAATGTCGGATTTTACTATGGAAGATCTGATTTTGGATCAATTGTATGAAGAGAATTTAAAGAAAGGTTTGCTGACAATGGCAACGGGAGAAACAAACTCTTACAAAGTATTGAAAAACATACATTCTGGTTTTGCGGAAGTATCATACCAGTTGGCTGAAAAATTGGCCGGAAATGCCGGTCTGCGAATGGACGTTGTCGACCTAACCGTTCATCATAATGTTACCCATGCCGCTCCCGGAAGCGAATCTATAAAGAAAACCTATTTCTTACCGAGCTTAAACCTGAAATACGACATAAATGATAAAAACAGCTTGAGGTTGGGAATAGGTAAAGCATACACCTTGCCGCAGTCTAAAGAAATCTCGCCTTACCAGTATGTAAACATCTCTTTCGCGAGCCAAGGTAATCCTAACATCAGGCCGTCTGACAACTACAACGTGGATTTAAAGTGGGATTTCTACATAACCAACAACGAACTCTTCTCGGTTACCGGTTTTTACAAGTATATACAAAATCCAATCGGACGTGTAGATCAGGGAAACTCGGCAGGACTCCTTACCTATGATAATATAGGCAAGAGCGCCACTGTGGGCGGAGTTGAGTTTGAGTTTCGTAAAAATATTTTCAATCGGTACGATACTCAAGTTGAGAAATCAAACCGTCTCTCTTTCGGATTGAATGCTTCCTATATCTATACCGATTTAATGCTCGATATAATCAACACGGAACCTCGTAAAACCAAATTGGAAGGTGCTTCTCCTTTCTTACTGAATGCCGATTTATCCTATAATTTCAGAAAATCCGATAAAAACTTTATTGCATCACTCGTTTTTAACTATTTCAGCAATAGAGTGCACACTATCGGCACAAAAGGATTCAGAGATATTATTGAAGAGGGAGTTCCTACATTGGATTTTGTCGCTTCATACGGATTTACCAAGCACCTTTCCATTAACTTGAAAGCTGCCAACTTGCTTAATGCTGCTTATCGTCTGTCGCGGGAAAGCAATGTTTCCGACGAAAAAACAGTCTTGAATGAATTCAAAAAAGGACAAAAAATCAGCCTCGGCATAAGCTATCAATTTTAATACGAACAATAAGAAAAACTAATTTTTAACTATTATCACAATGAAAAAAATTCTTTTTTACCTGCTTCTGAGCTCCACGCTTGTTTTTGGTGCTGCTTCTTGCGAAGATCCTATTACTCCGGGTACTGTAGAAGACAAAAACTTATCCGGCTCAATCACCGAAGTCAGAACTCTTGATGCAACGGTTGAATATCAATTGGTAGGTCCGCTCCTCGTTGAAGACGGTGGCGTACTGAATATTCCTGCCGGAACTACTATCAAAGCGAAAAAGGGATTCAGCAGCTATATTTTGGTTTTACAGGGTGGTAAAATCAACGTAAACGGTACTGCTGAAAAACCCGTTACCATGACTGCAGATATTGCTAATGCGGAACAAGGGCATTGGGGCGGACTGATCATCAACGGTAAAGCTCCCTTGGCCGATCCCAAAGAGAAGGGTTCTACGGAAATCAACTCTGCCTACCTTTATGGCGGCAATGTTGCTAACGACAATTCGGGTTCCATTACCTATTTAAAACTTGAGTACACCGGTGCTCGCTCAAGCGCAAACGTTGAACACAACGGACTTACTTTAAACGGTGTAGGTAACGGTACGAAAATTGAAAATATCTATATTCCGAACGGAGCCGATGACGGAATTGAGTTCTTCGGAGGTTCTGTAAACGTAAAGAATCTGTTGGTTGTAAACTCCGATGACGATATGTTTGACTTCACACAAGGTTACAACGGCACATTGGAAAATTGCTACGGTATTTGGGAAACCGGATATGTGAGCAGCGAGTCTGACCCCCGCGGTGTAGAAGCTGACGGCAATTTGGACGGATTATCTCCTGAGCATCCCAACCAGTCCAATTTTAAGATCAAAAATATGACAATCGATCTACGCTTGGCTGCCAGCACTACAGAGGGTTGTTATATGCACGATGTTATTAAAGTGCGTAGAGGAGCCAAAGCTACTATCGAGAATGCATTGGTAAAAGGACAAGGGCAAGCTAAAGATTTAGTAGACCTGACTGACGGCAAAGGCGCTGCACAAGAATCAACTACAATTTCTTTAACCAATTCCTTGACAACCCCATTCAACGGAAAAGAGGTTAACGGAACAGGAAATGTTACTGTAAAAGCCGGTAATGCCGGTTGTCCTACAAACATTTTCTCATGGACAGGATATAAATTTTAGTATTTGATGTTCGATACATTTGGTTTATAAATACAAATAAAGGTATTTCGGTTGCCCGAAATACCTTTAAATTGCTTATAATTGCTTACAAATAATGAAATTCCATGAAGCATAAACTAACCCTCTTATCGATGCTCTTGTTGGTTACATGTACCATACAGGCTCAATCTTCCAAAAAAAATCCTCAGCTGTATCAAAACGAAGGTATTTACTATCGCGATAGGGCTCAAAACGAACTCTACACCGGTGATTATCGCGAATACTACGACAACAATACACTCAAACTCGAAATGCAAATTAAAAACGGTTTGCCGGAAGGAGCCTATATCATTTACTTCGAAAATCGCAAACCGCAAGAGATACGTTCATACAGAGAGGGAAAACTTCATGGATTGTGGCGAAAATATGACGTCTCGGGCCAACTCATATCCGAGGCCGAGTATAAAAACGGGAAAAAACACGGTACATGGCGTATTTGGGACGAGTTGGGTACTCAACGTTACGAAATTCATTACAATGACGGCAACAAGACCGGAACCTGGAGAATGTGGGACGAAAAAGGTAATTTGATCGACGAAAAGACCTATTGAGCATCTTATGGCAAGCGGCTGAAAATTTAACAAAAATGTAATTTTATTGTAACCTTCTCGTAATATCAATCTTCCATCTTTGTATCGTTAAAAAATCAAAGGCACCGCTTAAAAAAAACGAACATGAGAATTATTTTAGTTTTAATTGCCGCTATTTTGTTATCAATCAACGCATCTGCTGATGACAATAAAGAGCATAAGACGACACAAAGAAACAACACGGAAGTTGCTTACAGCATGCAAACTGTTGATGTTAAAGGTTCCATAATCGATAAAAACAGTAATGAATCGTTGGCCGGTGCTGCCATTTTTATCGACGGTGAAAAATATTATTCCGATTTAGAGGGTAATTTTGCCATTTCCAACTTAAAACCGGGTAAACATACTCTCAGAGTTGAGTTGATTTCCTATAGACCCGCTGAGTTGGAGATATATTTGAAAAAAGGCCAAAAAATAAATATTAGCCTGGTTCAAGAATAATTAATTAGTTGGGTAAGTTTTCTTTAGCTCTTTATGAGGCTTAGTGAAAGGTGCAGATGCGAATCTGTGCCTTTTTTTACCTTATAAAGCAAAAGATGTTTCCAATGTTAACATCACCAACCATAGCCCCCAATACAAACTCTTGACAACTACCATATTGTAGAAAAATGACAATCCTAAAACTTAACATATACCGCATTATTTACCTTTTTAACCCATGAGAAAAACATTCATAAAAGAGAAGCTCGAGCTCATTGAAAGAAATAGAGGCCAAAGAGTTAAATTTTTTACCGAAGAGGCAATAAAACTCCTGCCTGAACCTTTGAAAAAATATCTTCGCGTTTGCGGATATATCGACAGGCCAATCCCCGTAAATGCCAATGTCTGTTGGAGCGAAAGTTGGCTGAAACTCTCTCCAAACAAAGAATGGAAAAAACTGCGGACAACTCAGTTCAATTCCGTAAAGCCACTGGGAAGAGCTGCCTATATGAAGATTCTAGGTATGCCTGTGGCGGCAAGGGATTTATACCGTGATGGTTATGGAGAAATGAAGGTAAAGCTGATGAATTGGATAAAGGTGGCTTTTGATAACAGCAAAGAAGTGGCTCAATCGGCACTTATAACCACTTTCTGTGAGTTTATGCTTATTCCGAGTTATCTGCTTTCGGATAATGTAAAATGGGAAGGGATAGATGATTATTCCGTTAGAGGAACACTCGCTGATCACGGGATTGAAGTTTCAGGCATTTTCCACTTCAACGAAAAGGGATTTTTTACCCATTTTGAAACATTGGACCGATATTTTACGGTCGCAAAAAACAGTTATAAAAAAGTTAAATTTTCGGTTGTTGTAGAGAGATATAAAGTTCAGAAGAATATAAAAATCTGCGATAAAGTCAAAGTAATGTGGCATTTACCTGAAGGTAATTATGAATATTTCAAAGGAAAAGTTGATAAAATAGAATTTAATGTTTTCAAATAAATGGAGGATTTTAAAATGAAAAAACTAAAAACAGGAATTACGCTTATAGTACTTGGAAATGTACTGTATGTGTCAAAAGATTTTTTTGCCGGTATATTACCGACTTCTTTTGGTGATTTTACTGAAGGATTTTTATTGGGATTGGGAGTTGGTCTCAATGTCCTTGGGATAGTTCTTGCTTTTGTATATTTGGCAAAGGAGGCAAAAACAAAATAGATGCATCAATCCACTTATTCGGGAGAAGGACATAGGCTTTGATTAACTCTGACAACTATAATAATTTATCATCCTAAACAAATATTGGAGGAATAGCATATGAAAAACAACCGGCGAATAATTTATGGACTAATCTTGACAATAATAGCTTTCCTATTTGCACAACTTGCCGGTAGAACCATTCAACTGAATGTGGATTTTTTACCTTATTCTTTTGTCACCCACTCGGCTATGTTGGTGCTTGCTATTGTCTTAATTTGCAGCTTTAAGAAATATGTAAATTATAAGATCGCGTGGCCAAACTTTAAAAAGATATGGAAGCCGGCATTATTCGGTTTTTTATCTGCAGTAATAGTAAATGGTCTGTTAGGTGCCATAGGAGAGGCTTGCGGGATTGAGCAAGAAGCCCATTTTGCCTTTGATGTAATGTCTCCATTACAGGTTTTTCTCTTCATATTTATACTTGCAAGTGTAGCAGAAGAAACACTTTTCCGGGGATTCCTTCAAAATCTCCTGAAACCGCTAAGTGATAAAAAAATTAAACTTTTTAAAAGGAATTTAACTCTTCCGGTATTTATTGCCGCTATTGCTTTTTCATTAGCTCACTTGATTCTGATCACCTCAGACGCAGGGGCTTACTTCATTTTCAGGACCCTTGCTTTTACCTTTGTTCTTGGATTAATTGCCGGTTATTATCAAGAAAAATATGACAACAATGCCTATGCAGTAATTGTCCATATGTCAGGAAACTTTATGGGTCTGGTAGGAGCTCTGATAGGAACGGCTAATTTTGGCGTATGAAATTAAGAAATCTTTTAGCAGGCCTATTAATTTTTCCGTCAAACTATCGGTGGTGCTTTTGAAGCCTTTGCGAAAGTTATATTCGAATAATTAATTATAAACGATTAAAAACGTCTGATAACGTTCTGTTAATTAGCGCAATATAATTGTAATAAAAACTTAAAGCGTATATTTGCAGATAGTTAATTTAGTACCCCTAAAAAAGTCACAGCATGTCACTACAAGAAATACTTGAATACCGTCGTTCCGTAAGATATTTTGACGAGGCGAAAGAGCTGGACACTGAAAAAGTAAAGCACTGTATCGAACTGGCAACGCTTGCACCTAACAGTTCCAATATGCAACTGTGGGAATTTTATCACATTACCGACCCTGAAATGCTGAAGAAAATATCCCACGCTTGTCTGGACCAAAAAGCAACAGAAACGGCTAAGCAGATCGTAGTCTTCGTAACTCGCCGTGATTTACACCGCAAACACTCAAAAGCTATTTTAGATTTTGAAAAGGGGAATATTGCCCGTTATAGCCCACCGGAAAGACAGGAAAAACGATGGAAAGATCGGTTGGTTTACTACAACCGCGTAATGCCGTTTTTGTACAGTCGTTTTCTGGGACTACTTGGTCTTTTTAGGAAAATTCTCGCTCTATCTATCAGCCTGTTCCGCCCAATGGTAACCACGGTTTCCGAAAGTGACGTGCGTGTAGTTGTGCATAAAACTTGCGGTCTTGCGGCTCTGACTTTTATGATTGCTATGGCGGAAATCGGTTACGACACCTGCCCTCTGGAGGGTTTTGACAGCCGTAGAGTTAAAAGGCTCCTTAAGCTACCTCGCAGCGCCGAGATCAATATGGTGATTCCTTGCGGAATCAGAAAAGGAACACTTGGAATTTGGGGAGAGCGGTTCAGGGTGCCGTTTGATGAGGTATATAAGAAGATATAATTGAAAAAGTAGTTTAAGCTGGGGGTAAAGCTAGATATGAAAGCAATTATTTGCAGACAATATTTGAACCAGGAAGTTCCCGAAAGCATTTAAAAACACACTCCGCCAAGTAAATCAAGCCGATATTGATATCGGCTTTTTTTATCCCGATTTATTAAGATTTGTCCTTTTTGATTGCATTTACTGAACCTGGAGCTCTAATTAACTGACGCCAATACTGATTGTGCATAATTTGGGAATAATCAAAATATAAATATTTTTAACGGAGGGTCAAGAAAAACTATTTTCGTTATTATTTTTTACTAACTTTGAATAATAAAAATGGTTTTCGTTCCGATAGGAAAAAGTTGAACTATCAGTTATATGAAATCCTCGCCTCGCAAAGCCCAAAAACGTTAGCACTCAGTGGATACAACCCAGACGAAGAAGTCAAACATTTATAAAACATTTAAATGAACATAGTAATAACCAAGAAAAAAGGAGGTCAAAAAATGCAACACAAACGATTAATATTTAGTGCCGTACTCTTATTGGGGCTTGGGTCGTTAGGATTACGGGCACAAACAAGCGTAAACACTACGGGAGGTAATGCTGTCGGAAGTGGTGGTTCTGTTTCATACAGCGTTGGACAACTCTTTTACACCACAAATAAAGGAAGTAGTGGAAGTGTTGAACAAGGCGTGCACCATACCTACGAGATTACAGCCGTAAGTGTCAGGGAGAGAAAATTGAATAATAAACTCCATTTAATCCCAAACGCGGTAACGGACCATTTAATATTGCAAATAAACGACTATAACTATCAAAAGTTGTCTTATCTGTTATTTGACTCGCAAGGTATAGAGTTAAGTAAAGGACAAATTGTTGAAAAGCAAACGCTGATAAACATGAGAAGTTTGCCGGAAGCTACATACTTTTTAACCGTTGTAAACCAAGAGAATAAAAAAAGTCTGACTTTTAAAATCACTAAAAATCAATAATCATGAAAAAATTATTTTCAATTTGTGCAGCATTATTAGTGGCTGCATGGATGTTTCTGCCACAGCAAGTTGTCGCTCAAGCACCTAAAAGATTCAGTTATCAGGCAGTTGTCAGAGATGCCGGCGGTCAAATATTGAAGAATACCAAAATCGGGATTAAAGTTAGCATTGAAAATCTTATTTATATACCATCCATAACTTATATAACTCAGTACGTCGAAACACATACACCTACCACGAATGAAAATGGTTTGGTTTCCTTAGAAATTGGAAGTGGAAATGTTGAGCAAGGCGTATTTGCCAACATAGACTGGTCTTTGTCTGCAGGCGGATTTTACATAAAAACAGAAATCGACCCTAATGGCAAAGGAAATTATACCATTAGCGAAAGAACGAAATTGCTTAGTGTTCCTTATGCTCTCCATGCAAATAATGTTAAAACCTACAAAGTAGGAGACTTTGCACATGGCGGTATTGTTTTTTGGGTTGATGAAACAGCACAACATGGACTCGTATGTGCTAAATATGATCAGAGTTATAGTATAAGATGGATGGGCTCAAAGGCTTTTGCTGAAACGGCGGCAAGAGGAGATGGTCCTAAAGCAGGGTTTATGAATACAGTCCTAATTATTGCTACTCATGGATATATTAAAGACCAGGATCAGAAGCCTTATGCAGCTCTTACATGCAGTATGTTGCAGATAACAGAAGGAGGAAAATCATATGGAGATTGGTATTTACCTTCATTTGCGGAATTAAAATTAATGTATGAAAACAAGGCAGTAATTGAGGCTACTGCAGTGGCAAATGGAGGCACTCGTTTTTCCGGCAAACGGGATAACAATGAGACCAATGATTATGATTATTTCTATTGGAGTAGTACCGTTGACGAAAATGGCTATGCATGGTCTATATTTTTCGACAGTACCAAAGGTTCTCCATGGTACCCAAGCGCGGTTGATGCTTATCAATATCTGCGATGCGTTCGAGCTTTTTAACAATGTAACTACTCAACCATTTAATAAATACGGTATAGTAAAGTTACCAAACTTAAAAATGTTTATGGAACGATGATGAAAGCAATTATTTGCAGAAAATATTTGAACCCGGAAGTTCCGGAAAGCATTTATGAGATATAAAAATCGTTATAGCTAATTTCAAATGAATAACTTTTCCAGCAGTCCATTGCATTCAATTGAACAGGCGAATCTATTAGATTCCCGTTTTCGGTTATTGTTTCACAATCCGCGAAAATTGCTGAAAAAATATGTTCGTCCCGGTATGACAGTTCTTGATTTGGGCTGTGGAACGGGATATTTCACATTGGAAGCTGCAAGATTACTCAATAATAACGGAAAGGTTATTGCCGCAGACGTGCAACAAGGAATGCTTGACATCTTAAAACAAAAATTGAAAAACAGCGAATTGGGAGGGGTAATAGAAATCACCAATGTCAAGAAGACAGACTCGACTTGTCGGAGAAATTTGACTTTATCCTCGCTTTTTATGCCTTTCATGAGATGAAATACATTGACAATGTAATTAGGGACCTGACGAGAATAGTCACTCCTGAAACGAAAATATATATTTCCGAACAAATAATTCACGTCTCAAAAAGTACATTCAATACAATAATTGCCAAAATGGAGAATCACGGATTTGGAGTTTGCGAACGACCAAAAATCTGTCTTAGCAGAACGGCGATAATGAAAATGAAAAAAATCACATATTACCAGAATAGTAACGTGATTTATTAAACTTCCAATTCGTAACCCGCATAAAATTGCGCAAGTTGGTCAACGAGAATGCTTTTCAGGTGACTGAAAGCGTGATCGCCCGTACAATGTCCTGTTATAAAACGGGTGGTAGGAAACCGACTCTTGAGCTTTTGCCCCAACTTAATTACCTCTTCCTCAGTTTCAAATTCCATATTGTTTTGGCTATCCAAAAGATGAAATCCTCCCATCACGCAAGCTATTTGACCACCTTCTTCTGCTGTAACACTATCCATAATATTTAGCAAGCCGCTGTGTCCGCACCCCGTGAAAACAAAGCGATTATCTTTCCCAACGGTAATAATCAACTCGTGGTCAAAGTCATCATTAATCAACCCCATTTCCTGGCTTTTAAAAAGCGTTTTATTGGCTTTCGGTAACGGATGTTCTCTTATTTCAGACTTTAAAACCACAATCTCTTCCTCAAACAGCGCTTTCTCATAAACAGCAATAAGCCGTTCTTTAATAGTATTAAATTCAAAATCGAAACTTATTTTTCTCAAACTTTTTCTCGAAGAGTAAAACTCACGATTAAATATCTGCGAAGAAAGAACTATTTTGGCTTTTTGGTTTATCTCCAAAAAAGCCGGCAATCCGCCTATATGGTCAGCATGTCCGTGGGAGATAAAAAGATAGTCAACATCGCTCAAATCGATATTCATTAGTTTTGCGTTGCGAGCGAACAAATCCGATGCACCGACATCCAGCAAGCATTTATAACTCTCAGTTTCCAGATAAATCGAAAGCCCATGCTCGGCTCCAAAACCGGCATCAACTGCCCTATTGTCTGCCAAAACAACGACTCTCATTTTGACTATTTTTTCTCTTTTCGTTTCTGCCATACCTGGACTAGGACAACAACAACTACCACTAAGAATGCCGAGATGAAATCAGAATATCTGTAAACACCCAAAATCGCACCTTCAATAGGCTGTTTACCAGGAAACCATCTTATAACCCCTATCGTCAACAAATAGGTCACAAAACCGACTAATGCTCCAAGGAGTAAACGAATTTTTAATTTCATACTATTAATTGTGTTGATTTGACACAAAAGTAAGAATTATATCTTCCTTTTACAGAATAAATCTCTGAAACGGCTATGCTTACGATGCTAAAGCCAAACGATGATTAAGCCAGACTTAATACATTTATGTTCAATTACCAAACTCTATTTATAACAAACTCCTCTATCAACCGATTAACTATATCCGGCGCATCGGTATTGGAGTTGTGGCTGGCATCTTTTATCAATTCAAGAGGAATTCCGCTCCTTTCGTGCCATTTTGCGGCGAGCCTGTCATAGGGCACGAGCGGATCTTTTTCTCCATGGATGAGTAACGCTGAGCAGGTGACAGTATATGGAAAATCTTTATCTATTGCATCGGCAATAAGGCTCAAACCGTATGTCATTAATTTTGAATATCTTTTTCTGTCCCCATCGTACACCATCATGATTTCGCGCATGTTGTTTCTGCCATATTCAGAGGTTGCCATAGCAGCAGGCACTGATTTTAGGAGAAACTTCCATGAGAAAAACCTAACGGTGCGACCTAAGGTTTTTAACAACCACAACTCTATGCCTTTATAATAGGTTTTTTGTAGAGGTGAAGAATTAATTGATACAAAGCCGCTCAATTTGTCGGGAAATAATTCAGCGTAGGATTGTCCTATATGACCGCCAATTGACTGACTCACAATGACCGGTTTTGTTACTTTTTC
>Ga0255341_1003272_pt1 | contig 18483 bp, 21 predicted proteins | sample wastewater_treat_8_FD_192418 | JGI IMG/M metagenome (GOLD analysis project Ga0255341, IMG submission 192418) | Wastewater microbial communities from Lulu Island WWTP, Vancouver, Canada - plant12 | ecosystem: Engineered > WWTP > Wastewater > Unclassified | place: Canada: Vancouver, British...
TATTAAAGCAATGACAGGAAAAGTTAAGTTCTTTAATGAACAAAAGGGTTTTGGCTTTATTGCCGGAGATGATGGTAAGGACGTTTTCGTTCACAAATCAGGAACATTAGATGTCATCAAAAAAGATGATGCAGTACAATTCGAAGTGGAAGAGGGTAAGAAAGGTTTAAAAGCTGTTAAGGTTAAACGAATAAAATCATAAGACAATGGCAAATGCTAAACGTAATGGGGATGCTTACAGATATGCAGTAGTTGATACTGCACTGGCTCCCGGTGGTGGTGGGTACTTCACGGATGAAGTTGCTCCACGCAGTGAACACATTGGGAGAATGTATTTCTCCATACGTGAGACATCTCCAGATTCTACTGCTTCCGTTGGGACTGTGAAGTTGCAGTTCAAATGTGCAGGAGATACAGGATGGACAAACTACTTGAAAGGTGGTACTGATGATTGGCCTATTGGCTGCCGTGTGATGATAAATGATTTTGCGGCAGGTGTTGTTTGGCGTGCTGGCATTGCTGATGATGCTGACTATACTAGTGGTAGTTTGACATTTGGATTTGATTGGTAGGCAATGGCAAGTGAAGCATTTGCAGGAGTAGGTACAAAGTTCCAACGATGGGATGGAGCAGCATGGCAAGACATTGCTGAGGTTAATTCCATTGATGGTCCGGGAATGACCAAGGACGTTCTTGAGGTTACGTCATTGGATACGGATGCAGGATACAACGAGTTCATTACAGGATTCGCTGAAGGAGGGACTCTCACACTGGATATGAACTTTACAAGAGAGACCTATGAATTGATGAAAGAGGATTTTGAATCAGATGAGGTGCGGTCTTATCGAATTCAATTACCGGATTATGATTCAGAACCAAGTACATTTACGATTGAAGGGTTAGTAATTGAATTACCTATAACGATGGCAGCAGATGATAAAGTAACAGCCGACGTTGTTATTCAGATAACAAGTCAGGTGGTGCTGGATGTGGGATCAACTGTTCCAGCAGAGGAAAGTGAAATACCTCCGGAAGAGAGTTCCGAGGCACCTCCTGCAAGCAGTGAGGATGTTCCAAATCTTTCAGAGCTTATGGTTATTTTGAATGATGGAAATACGTTATTGGCGTATGATCATAATTTGGATGTAACTTTAGAAGATACAGATAAGGTAGGAGTATGGCTTAGTCAATTTGATAGTGCGGGGATGGCACTTGAGCAATTACTTTCTGATGGAACTCGGCCTACGAAAGTATCAAATGGTATTCAATTTGATGGAGGAGATGATTGTTTACAGACGGGTTTGTTTAATCCAATTTCTGGAGCATGTACTTTTTATATAGTATTTAAGATAAATTCTTTTGTTTCTTATGCAAGGATATTGGATTTGAGCCATTCTGAAGTTCTTAATATACAGGTAGGAGCGTATGATTATCGTATAACATTAGCAGGATCAGCGAGTATTGGTGTTACTGATAAACATTATGATGGAACGACATTTAATATTGTAAAAGCCGTTGTAAATAATGGAGCTAATAGTTCTATTCAAGTAAATAGAGGAAGTGCTTCGGCTACCGGAGATGTAGGAACCAGGATGCCTCGCTATTTAACCGCTGGAGGAAGGTATGCAGGATCAAATATGTTTACTGGGATAATTTCAGCAATAATAGTTCGACAAGGGGCAGAGGCGCATGGTAGTTCAGTAGATGATGCCATATTTCAACATTACAATAATAATTATGTTCATTTTCCGACATCTGCTGTAGTTGAAGATGCCGCCCCCACAAAGGTTATATTACGATGGGATGAGCCTATTGATACTGATACTATTGGTGTGGCTTCTGATTATGTTGTGAGTAGCAGGTCTATTGCGAGCGTTGCCGCATTACCAGATGGGTATGGAGTTGAACTTACTCTTAACATAGCTATTGATGAGGCGTATACAGGTTATGCCGGAGTGAAGGAAGCAGCCAGTGCAGGTGGATTATTAACGGCTTTAGGAGCTCAAATTCCATTTAGTCATATACCAATAACTAATAATGTTACTGATTAATGAATGAGACCAGTCATTTATATATGTTTATTACTATTAAGTATTTTTTCTTGTAAAGAAGTAGAAATAGAGGAAACCATGAATCAAGCAGTAGCAGGAGTAGGAACATTATTTTATCGTTGGACAGACGGTGATTGGATGCCTATTGCTGAAATACGAGCTATTGTGGGACCTTCTATGAGTAAAGATACTATTGATGTGACAAGTCTTGATACAGCAGATGGGTATAACTCTTTTACATCTGGATTCATTAATGGGGGAGAGATTAGTTTGGCAATGAGTTTTACCAGAACTAATTATGAGTTATTTAAAAATGATTTTGAAAATAATGATTCTCAATATTATGGAATCCTACTACCGGACGATGAGGAAACATTTATTGATTTTATTGGATTAGTAACGGAATTACCAATAGGAATTGCCTCCGATGATAAGATAGATGTCAATGTTAAAATACAGGTAAGTGGAGTTCTTGAAATAGAACCTTCTTCAGGGGCATATACAGATCCACCAAATGCTCCTACTTCATTAGGCTTACAATGGGAAGATGATTATGCAGAAGTTACCTTTACGGATAATTCCGGAGGGACTGCCCAACACGAAGTATGGAGCCGTCGTATTTGGTGGAATGGGACAGATGGTTGGGAACTGGTAGCTACATTGAATGCTGGAGTTACTGCTTATAATGATCAAACATGGCAGGTATGTACTGTTGAATATCAGATACGAGCTAAAAGATCAGGAATGTATTCTGATTATTGTTCATCGGAAAGTATAGTTACTCCGTGGGTATTTAAAATGGATCAGACTACCTTACAAACCGTAGTAATAGATGATATTCATTTATATGCTGTGAGTAAATTAGTGGTGATAGATTGGGGGGATGGTACTTCTACCAATGTAACTGCAGTGACCACAAATCCTGTTTCTAAAGATTATACGGTACAAGGTAACTATTTTGTTAAGATTTCCGGAGACATGGATTATCTTAACTTCTTACATTGGGATTACCCTGTTACATATACTGCCGGTACGGACGTAACAAAGTGGACTCTTCCATATAGATTCCAAGCATCTCATCTTAAATTAATGGGGCTTGTTGGGGTTGTTTCTGATATTCTTTACAATCCTTTCCTTGCATTTTTGGACTGGGATGGTAATGATTTTTCAGATTGGGATTTGACAAATTGGAATATGCCAACTCCATTGTTTGAATTCAATGCTTCAACAAACGAATATGATAATGTACATGGGGATATTTCTACTTGGGTTTTAGGGAATGTGGTCGCCCACATCAATGTCCATGGTTATATTTGGGGGGATTTAACTGATCTTAATCCATTTAGAAGTACATATTATGGAAATCATTATATAAGACTTTCTTCCTCACATCCAATTGGTTTAACAGGTGATTTGTCTGGTTGGACAATGTTAGATAAGACAGGTCATGTTGAAATGGAAGAGGGTTGTCATTTTACCGGGATGCCACGGGGACATTTTAGACGGATAACAAACTTCTATTTTAGAAACAATAATTGTAATCAGGCGGAGATAGATTCGTTTTTGGAATATCTTGATGATTATTTTGCTACAATTGATTCTTCTGGGGAACCATCTTCTGAAGGAGGGTATGTCCCAATGACAAATTGTGCATATTGGTTAGATGGAGCAGGTATGGGAATTCCGTCTGCTACTGGATTAGCTCACATTACAAGTATTCAAGCAAAATATACTGCTGCCGGATTCACTGCTACATTTTATGTCAATTCATAGAACTGTCGGATATGCAAAGTATAAGTCAAACATTTAAAAAGGGAGGAACTGATGGAACCGTGTACAAAGTCAAAAGAGATTGATGTTATCAGTAAACGTTTGGACAACATTGAAGAAGACATTGATGGTAATGGAAAGCCCGGAATAAAGGGAGAGTTGATAATGATCAAAGATGAGCAGAGAAATATGAATCATTTACTGAAAGATATGAATACAAACGTCTCTGCCGTAGTGAAGTTTATGATAGAATCTCAGACCATAGCAAGAATGAGATTACAAACGAGAGATGTTGTAAATATGGTGATCACGGCAGTATTATCTGCTTCGGCCATTGCTACAGCATTTATTATAGCAAAAGGAGGAGCGTAATGCCAAAGTATTCAACCACATCAAAGAGCCGTTTGGCAACTTGTCATGAGGATTTGCAAACCTTATTTAATGAGGTAATCAAATACTATGATTGTACTATCGTTTGTGGGCATCGTGGAGAGATTGCCCAGAATGAGGCGTATGCCGCAGGCAATTCTGAAAAACAATGGCCTAATTCAAAGCACAATAAGTGGCCGAGTTTAGCAGTAGATGCTGCTCCCTTTGAAAAAACGGCTATTGATTGGGGAAAGTTACAGTCTTCCAACTTTGCAGGGTTTGTGATGGGGATTGCTGAGATGTTGTTTGCTGAAGGTAAAATTACACATCATATCCGTTCTGGTGCAGATTGGGATATGGATGATGATGTTGATGATACAAAATTTTGGGACGCTTGTCACTTCGAGATTATAGAATGAAGTATGAAGAGCATATAGTGGTAGAAGGTTTGCGTAAGGGGGATTCTCAAGCATACAAAGCGATGGTAAGTCGTTTTAAAACATCGTTGTATGTATTAATCTTTAATTTTATCAATAACAAAGATGATGCTGAAATGTTAATGACACATTCATTTGAGGATGCCTGCCTAAATATTAAGTATTATCAACCAACAAATAAGTTTAGTACTTGGTTGTTTTCTATAGCAAAGAATAACTGTATTGATTTTATAAGAACAAAGAACAGACGTATTACTGAAGTTCCCCTTACTGAAGATTGTAAGTTTATTTCTTATGGAGTAGAAACGCCAGAGGATTTATTTATTTACAATCAGCAGATGGAGATGGTAGAACGGGCAGTGTCAAAGTTAAAGTGTAAAACTCGGCTAATGGTTGAGGAGTATTACTTTAATGGATTGCAATTTCATGAAATTGCTGACAAGTACCAAGAACCTTCCTCAACAATTCGAGTGCGGGTTCTTCGAGCAAGAGAACGTTTAAAAGAGTTACTAACCAAATAAAGAGAGAAATGAAAAAGATTATTGGTTTTATCATGGTGCTGCTTCTTGCAAGCAGTTGTACGTGTATGCTAGCACAAATTCCGCCACAGTATATACAGGTTGGGACAAATTGTGAGGCAGTTCTTCCGGATTACACCACGCCTGAATTCATAAAGGTGGAGGATAATTGCCAAATAAAATCGGTTACGCAGGACCCTGTGGCTGGTACTATTCTTAACGCAACCAATCCACAGATTACCGTAACAATTACAGCAACTGACGCATTTGACAACTTTTCTCAGGTGTCTTTCGTGGTTAAGGCGGTTGATACCGTTCCACCGACTATCATTCCACAGGGCAGTCTTATTGCTGATAATTGGGAAGTGATTAACAATATGTATGATGTTGCTGATAAACTATTGGCGGAACAGGAGGCCTTCTTCGATTCCAATTTTGATTGGGAGGCAGCAGGGATTCCAGAAGACATGCGTCCAATAGATCAGTACAACAAAAAGGTACTGAGCACTTTAACATCCCCCGCTCATGCTACTACAGGATATGGTGGAAGGTTTACATTATTTTTGAGCGTAAATGATTCATACATAGCAAAATGAAAAAGTATTTAATCATACTATTCTTATTTCCAGTTTCATTATTAGCACAGGTTAATTTGTCATATATTGGACAGACCTTTATTGACACTACCTGCACAAATGTGAATGGTATATCTATTCCACGAACTGATCTTGCTACATTTGTATTTAAGAACAATTATGTGGAAGCCTGTAATACAGGTGGGTATATGCTTCAGGCAGGTGTAGAAAGTAATACTTATCCACAATATGTCAATACCTTACCAAATAGTGAGATTATAGGAAATAAGTTTGTATGGACGGGGGATCAGAATGCTAATACAATAACGCATGGTATTTTTACAGGATATGAAGCTAACGCTCGTATTATGTATAACTATCTTGATTATGTTCCAATGGGAATCATTCGTAAATCCAATGGCATGACAGATAGCACTGGCGTTGTTGCTTATAATATTATTCGAAATCCTCCGGCAGTTGGAGTCGTGGTTAAAGGAATGAATGGAGTCAGGATATATAATAACACATTCTATTCTGAAGATTCTACCTACACAAGTCCTGGTATTGGTACATGGAGAGGTTTAATTGATGTTTACAAAAACGATAATCCGGTTGCGGATGCAAAGTATGTAAAGATTAAAAACAACATCTTCTACACCAAACGAAGGATTGTCAATATAAATGTTATGGATACTGCTTGTTTACAAGGTTTTGAATGTGACTATAACATTTATTGGTGTGAAGAAGGAGAACCTCGTTTTCAGATAGGTGCAAATTATAAAACGTGGGCTGAGTGGAGAGCATTAGGGTACGATACTCATTCAATGATAATGAATCCTCACTTTAAGGACTTCATCAACTTCGTTCCAGAGTTTCGTTTGCAGTGGGGGACACCTACCGAATTTGATATGGGGATTGCAATGAGTGATTATTGGAAGGCAGGGTTTGATATGCAGTTGGTAAAACAGAGAGGTTATTGGCAACAGGGTGCAAGAATCTATGAAGGAGATATGGTTATTTTCTTTCGTAGTGGTCAACTGCTCTATGGTGATTCAATAAGTATTCCTCTTACTACTGGAAAGATTATTCTTAATCAAACAGAACTAATTATTCAGCAATGACTTGTTTTGGTAAAATGTTTGGTAGCGTTGATGACCGGCCTTTTGATTCGGTCCCATTTCGTATTGTAACTTTTGGTAGAAATGTGTACAGTGGTGGCAATAGCTTGAAAGGGTGTGTAAATGATTCTTTGCTTTTACCACAACCACTGCTTTCGGCATTTACTGAAGTGGATGTTCGGCGTTATACGGATTATCAGGCTACGGTAAAGAATTACAAGTGGGCTGCTTCCCAAGCAATCGCTTCATTACAGCCCGGAGCTACCGTTGTTGTGATAGCTGATAGTTGTTTTTCTGAGGGTATAACCAAAGGCAATCCGCATGATATGTTCAATGGGAAGCCGGTAAGAAATCGTTTCCTTCCAAATCCTGCCGTGCCTATTGGAATGCCGGTAAAGCATCAGATATTTCGTTCTGGTCATTTACGTTGGTTGGTCATAAGTGCTTGTCAAGAGAATCAGACGGCTGCGGATGCTTACTTCTCTGATATCAAAAAGTACATGGGGGCTTTGTCCTATGGGTTGCGTCGTGGATATGAAAGAGAGATGACATGGCAGGAGTGGTTTAGCATGGCAGCGGCAATACTTTACCAACTTGAGTTTGATCAGATTCCAACACTTGAAGGTCCGGATTCTCTGAAAAATGAAATTATCGGAGCAAATGAAACATTAATCATTCATAACTCTTCCCATGGAACACAATTAAATGATATTTCTGGTGATGAGATTGATGGAGTAGATGAAGCACTTTATTTTGACAAGCCTTTGCTTGATGATGATATTCATGTAATTTTGCAAAATATTCCTTTATTGTCTAATTAAAACAAATTGTCATGACAACACAACAGTTTTTTAAAGGTCTGTTTATGGCACTGATGGCAGTGATTGTAGCGGCGTTTTCACAAACCCCTATTGATTACCTGCTTCTTGCTGTAACAGCAGTGAGCACAATCTTGACGTATACAGGAAAGAATCTTGTGGCAGTTCTCCATTCTGATTCTCCTGCTGGGGCACTCAGTTGGATAAACCTTGCATCAGGTCTTCTGATTGCCCTTGGTACTGCGGCATTGCAGTCATTCGGGCAGTTCGTTATTGAAGGAGTAGTAATTTGGTCTATCGTATGGAAAGTGGCTCTATCAGCCGCATTCACATATCTTGGTGGTACTTTCCTTGCTCCTCCGTACAATACAACAAAAGCACGAGTGTTTGGCTCGGTAAAGAAAGCTGCTTAAGAAAAGTCCCCCGGTTGAGATATACCGGGGGTTACTTAAAAAATTATTGAAATGAAAAGAATAAGCAAATCCCCTTCTCTTCAAACTAATCAGATTAGTTTAGAGGGTTCACTTTTGAATAGAGGAATGTTAGCCTCTTTACTAGGATTCCAATATGATGGAGAACGAGATTTGTATAGGGCTTTGGGGTATCCCTCTGGAGAGATCAAGTTCTCAGAATTTTATTCTAGATATACTAGGCAGGACATCGCCAAGGCGGTGATTGATCGTCCGGTACGAGCTACTTGGCAGGGAGCTTTGGAACTTGTGGAAATGGAAGAGCAGGAGGATACCGTTTTTGAAACGGCTTGGGCAGAATTGGATCGTAAAATGAAATTTAAAACTAAACTGGCTAGGTTGGATCGTTTGACTGGTTTAGGTCGTTATGGAGTTTTATTGTTAGGATTAGACGATGTGACAAGTCGGGAGGCGTTTGCTAAACCCGTAAAGGATGGTCAAAGAAAATTACACTATGTAAAACCATATAGTGAAAGTAGTGCAGCTATTTTGGAATTGGAAACAAATCCTACCAATCCAAGATACGGCTTGCCTTTATATTATACTATGTCTGTTAAAGAAGCAAATGGGGGGACTACTGATGTAAAGGTACATTATTCCAGAGTGATTCATGTCACCGATGACCCTTTGGAGTCTGAAGTATATGGAACTCCTCGTTTGGAAGGGATTTATAACCGATTGATGGATATTGAAAAATTAGTCGGCGGTGATGCGGAAATGTTTTGGAGGGGAGCTAGACCAGGGTATGAAGGTAAAGTAGCTGATGATTATACTCTCACCAAAGAAATGAGAGAGGATTTGCTTCAGCAAATAAATGAATATGAAAATAATCTCCGTCGTTTTCTGATAAACGAAGGAATTGATATACAGGCTCTTCAGCAGCAGATAGCTAGTCCAAAGGAGCATTTTGAAGTACAGATAGCTTGTCTTTCTGCTGTAACAGGCATTCCTCAGCGAGTGCTTATGGGGAGTGAACGTGGGGAACTTGCTAGTTCACAGGACTCATCCGAGTGGAAAGAGTATGTACAGGCCCGTCGGGAAGATCACGCAGAACCAAATATAGTTCGTCCGCTTATAGATATTTTGATTCAATATGGAATTTTACCAGCTCCGGTTACGGGAAATTATTCTATAAAGTGGAACGATCTATATTCACTCAGTGAGAAAGCTCGTGTAGATATTGGTAAATCTAGGGCAACCGCTATTCGGGAATATACTTATACTCCGATGGCTGAAACAATCCTGCCTCCGGATGCTTTCTTTGCTTTCTGTCTTGGTTTAAATACAGAGCAGATTAACTACATCACAAGACTTAGGGATGAGATGATAAGCAAGGAAGAGCTTTATAATAAAATAGTGGATAGTTTAGAGGAGCCTGAACCTGTTCCAGTAGCAGCTCCTGCTAAACCGGGAACGAAAAAAACCAATCCGGTTAAGAAGTAATGAATACTGTAACGACCTATACTGAAATCCAGCGTAGAAATTACGATCCAACGAATACTACTGCGTTGAGAAATCTCTTTGCTAGTGATATGAATCGTCGGTTTAAAGCGATTATGGCAGGTATAGTGACTGGAGTTTATAAAAATGATTGTTTTGGACTTAAGGAAAGGCCGCATATACTACAAGTAGTACCTCCGGCCAGAGAGGCTTTTGCGTATGTGCGTAGCTCAGAAAAAGTGGCAAAATTTATGGAGTGGTTACAAAAGCAGATAGAATCTGAGTTAGTAACGGTAATAAATTTGTCACAGGTAGGAACTTCGGTAGAAGCGGCCTGGATGAATAAATATATCTATGATTCTTATAAAAGGGGAGTTATACGGGCTAGGTACGAGATGATAAACAAGGGAATGCAGATACCTTCTATTGATGATTCCGGGGGAATTGAGATAGTTATGGGGACCCCTTTCCATTTAGATCGGGTGGGACTTATTTTTACTAGAGTCTTTACTGATTTAAAAGGTATTACGGAAGCAATGGATTCACAAATAAGTCGTATATTAGCGCAGGGATTGATAGATGGGGATGCCCCTCGCTTACTAGCGAGAAAATTGGTAGCTACTATTGATGGTACAAATATGGGTTCTTTAGGAATAACAGATACATTGGGGAGATTTATTCCAGCCAAGCGGAGAGCTGAAATTTTGGCTCGTACAGAAATTATTCGGGCTCATCATTTAGCCACTATACAAGAATATCGAAATTGGGGAGTTTTGGGGATTACAGTGAAAGGGGAATGGAAAACTGCAGGAGATGATAGAGTTTGTGAAAGATGTTCGAGTCTGGAAGGAAAGATTTTTACATTAGATGAAATTGAACCAATGATACCATTACATCCGCAATGTAGATGTATTGCTCTTCCATATATTGAAGAACTTGAAAAATATAACGTAAAGTAGGAGGATAAAAAGATGCCAAGAGGTGTTTATATACATAAAAAAGGAAGGAAAATAACTTGGGGTGATAAAATATCTGAAGCTTTAAAAGGTCATACATTTTCGAAAGAACATAAATTACAATTAAGTGAATGTCACAAAGGGTATGTTATGCCTGAGGCACAAAAGGAAAAGATACGAAAATCTTGTTTAGGAAAGAATAAAGGTAAAAAAATATCTGAGGAACATAAGAATGTGCTTCGTAATATAAATAAAGGAAGGCAGCTATCTGAAGAAACAAAAAGAAAGATTGGTAATAAATCAAGAGGTAGACATCATACAAAAGAAGCCAAAGAAAAAATTAGGAGATTTACAACAGGTAGAAAAAGACCAGAATTGACAGGGGACAAGAATCCAATGCACACCCATCCCAATTCATATAAATCTAAATTTGGAAAATGTGGATATAGACAAGATATTGGAATTTTTGTAAGATCAAGGTGGGAAGCAAATGTATATAGAATATATAAGTATTTGGGATATAAAATTGAGTATGAACCAAAATCATTCAAACTTTCTGATGGTAGAACGTACCGTCCAGATTTTTATATCAAGGAATTAAATTTGTGGATAGAAGTAAAAGGATGTTGGTTAAAAGATGCAAAAAGTAGATTTGATTTATTTCAATTGGATTATCCTGAAATAAATATTCAGGTGATTGATCCTCTTAAATATAAAGAATTATTACAAACATACTCAAGTAAAATAAATATGGAAGGGTAATGCTATGTGGGACATAAATGATGTAGATAAGCACAAGAAGGGTTTATCTGACAAAAAGAAAAAGCAATGGGTTCGCATTGCAAATGCTGTTCTTGCTAAATGTATGAAGGATGGTGGGACTGATGAGGAATGTGCTCCAAAGGCTATTAAACAGGCCAATGGTGTAGTAAATACAAATAGCGGTGAATACGCTATTTATAAGAATAAACCAGATTCTGATTATGAGGTGACTCTTACTGTCCATCAGGAAAAGCCTTATTATATTGTTCCTGTGGTTATGATGGTAGAGGGAGTTCATAGTGGGAGTCATGGTCCACTACTTCATAAGATAGATGAGCTTGGTAAGATTCCTGCAGCGTGGAATGGTATTCCTGTTGTGATAGATCACCCGGAGGATAAAGATGGTACACCTATTTCTGCTAATGCCCCTGATGTGATTGATAATCGTTCAGTAGGTAAAGTTTACAATACTACTGTAGATGGTTTAAAGTTAAAGGCTGAAGCATGGCTGGATGAGGATAAATTGAATGAAATAGCCCCGGAGATTCTACAGGATATCCTTAATAACAAACTGATTGAAGTCAGTGTTGGGGTATTTAGTGAAGAGCAAGATGAAGAAGGGACTTGGAATGGGGAAGAGTATAAAGCAGTTGCTTATAATTATCGCCCGGATCATCTTGCTATTCTTACTGAATTTGTAGGAGCTTGCTCTTGCAAAGATGGTTGTGGGATACGAACAAACAAAGATAGTATGGAAGCCGAATTGACACTTTCCGGTAAGGATTTGGCTCTTGCCTTAAACAGAAAAGGGCTATCATTTGTAGAAATCTGTAGTAATGCAGACGCAAGTTTTCGTGAAAGAATGGATGCCGCTTATATGGTTTTACGGAGTTTTGAGACGAGAGATACGTACTGTTACTTGGAAGAAATGTATGATTCATACTTGGTATATGTAAAGAGTTCCAGTGATGGAGCCAAAATGTATAAACAGGATTACTCCTATGAGAGTGGGAAAATCGAATTGGTAGGGAATCCTGTTGAAGTCCATCGTAAGGTGGAATATGTGACTAATAATTTAAGTACTAACAAAAAGGAGGTAAACATGAGCAAAGAATGCGCTCCTTGCATCAAAGCAAAAGTGGATGATCTGATTGCCAACAGTCAGGGCCGCTGGACCGAAGATGACAGGGAATTTCTTCAGACTTGCTCCGAAGCCCAGCTGGACAAAATGAAACCCACTGAGGTTGTGAAGGAAGTTGAGAAGAAAATTGAAGTGAACAAGCTTACTCCGCAGCAGGAAGCAGACCTCGCCTTTGTTGCGAATATGCGTGCGGAGAAGAAGCGGACGATGATCTCAGAGATTCAGGCCAATACCGAACAGGGTACATGGACTGATGACGTACTTGGAAAGATGGATGATGATGTCCTTTCGAGGATTCATAAATCCGTAGGTAAGAAGGAAGCCCCGGTGGATTATTCCCTCGGTGGTGCCGCTCCGGTTATTAACGCAGGTTCTCCAGATGAAATTCTGACTCCTGCTGGAATTGATATTGAATAAGGGAGGGAATGATCATGACTGCAAAGAATACAGTTATTTTGAAGAACTACTCCAATATTTTTGAGGAGTATGTTGCTGGTGCAGCGACCATTTATCCCGGTTGCCTCGTAGAACTTGGAAGTGATGGTAAGATTCTGGTTCACAACGGAGCAGGTCATCCCGCTCTTCCGATGTTCGCTATTGAAGATGCTCTTCAGGGTAAGGGCATTGATGATGCCTACGCTACCGGAGATGTGGTCCGTTGTTGGATACCAAATCGTGGGGATGTTGTTTACGGGATTCTTGCTGATGGCCAAACAATCGCCAAGGGTGATTTTGTTGAGTCCAACGGAGCAGGTTATCTCCAGAAAGTCGGACAGGCATCTGCTTCCACTGGTCCTATCGGGATTTCTCTCGATACGGAAAGTGCTGCTGCAGGATCAGAAGACAGTGATATCAACTTCCTCTCTGTTAACAGGAGGATTGCTGTACGTATACTTTAAATAATAGGAGGAAAAGACAATGAATGATATCAATGTTGATCTGATTTTCAACGGACAGGCTCAGGGAGCAGTTGCTCGCATGCTTGCAAACAACGGCAAACTGGATGTTGGCCGTATGCGTCCGTTCGTGGACCAGTATGGAAGGTCTTGCGTAACCGTGTATATGGGAGGTAATCCCAAGAAGAAAGAGAGTTGGAGAACCTTGGTTACTAACGCAGGTGCCACACTCCGCAGGGAGGAATGGAAAGCACTTGATGAAGCTATCATGGAACCGGCTCGTTCGAGACTTGGCGGGATTAATGACCTGACTTCAAAGAACCTTGTGTACAATCTCGGCAATGCTATGGGTACCACAGTACTCGAATGGCATGACGTGAATGAGGCACTTGAGGCTGAAATGACAATGGATGGTATCACGAGAGCCAAAAACGACCGTGTGACCTTCCAGCACAATTATCTGCCTCTGCCGATTATTCATGCAGATTACGAGATCAATACGAGAGAACTTGCTGCCAGCCGTAACTTGGGGAATCCCCTTGATACCACAATGGCTGAACGTGCTGCTCGTAAAGTTCTGGAAAAGCTTGAAGCTCTCCTCTTTACGGACAATACGTACTCATTCGGAGAAAAGGATTCACGCCTACGTAACTCTATTTACAGTTACGTGAATTTCCCGGACCGTGTTCCTGTCAAACTGAGTATTCCTTGGGATAACTCTGCTTGCACAGGAAAAATGATTGTTCAGGATGTTCTCGAAATGAAACAGGCCAGTATTGCTAATAAGCATTATGGCCCGTGGACACTGTATATCCCCACCACTTACGAAACCGTACTTGATGAGGATTATGTGGGTTCAAATCCTGACACTGCTCCGACCGTCACCATTCGTAAGAGGATTCTTGACATTGATGGAGTGAATGAAATCAAGGTTTCTGACACTCTTGCAGATGACAACGTCCTTATGATTCAGATGACTCGTGACGTTATACGCCTTGTGCGTGGTATGGGACTGCAGAACGTTCAGTGGAGTGAAGAAGGTGGTATGGTTACCAAGTACAAGGTAATGACCATTCAGGTTCCTCAGATTCGTTCTGATGCGTATGGTAAGACAGGTATAATCCATCTTGCATAGTTAAACAAAGACTAATCAAGTCTTTATAATTAAAAATGAAAGAAAATGGAACGTACAAAAAAGACTGGAGAAGAGATTCCAAAGAAGGATGAAAATCCTGTGGATACTCCGGCAGATGAGATTCAGCCTACTGAAGGTGAAAAAGTTCCGGAAGAGGAAAAAGTGAAGGAAGAAATTCCTGAATATGTTGACCCCGATCCAATTATTCTTTGGAAAAAACTTGGAGGGGGTTCTTTGCATCTGTCAAAGCGTTTGATTCCGCCCGGAGCTACTTTTAAAGCTCGACAGAGTGAGATACCAAAGGCTTTCAGGGATTTGGTACAGCCTTTAGAGAAACTTCCGACTGTTCCTGAAACTCCGGAAGTGAAACCTGTAAAATCAGTTTATCAGGTAGTTCCAAGAGGAAAGAGCAAGAGCCTGTTTGACGTCATCGGACCTAATGGGAAAAAGATGAATGAACAGCCTCTTTCGAAAGCCGTTGCAGAACGTCTAATCATTGATTTGGCGTGATATGATGTGGCGAGTTCCTCATATATGGGACGGTGGCGATGCATGGATTATTGGGGGAGGACCGTCTGTTCCCCGTCAGTTTGATGTTCCAGAAGAGATCATCCGTAAGGTGACTGCTGGGACTCTCCCACCATCCGCCTACTCTCCGTATATGAGACTAATCCATAATGAACATGTAATAGCCGTAAATATGGCTTATAAATTAGGGGATTGGATAGATGTAGTGATCTTTGGTGATAGTGGATTCTATGCCAAAGAACGGGCAAATTTGGCACAGTTCCCCGGTTTGAAGGTATCATGTAACCCGACAAGTAAGCAGGAACGTTGGATTAAAACATTAGGAAGGGATGGGGCAAAGGCAAAGGGAATCAGTACGAATCCAATGATGTTAAGTTGGAATGGTAATACTGGAGCTGCAGCAATAAACTTAGCTGTTCATTTTGGGGCAAAACGCATTATGTTACTTGGATTCGATATGAATATTGACGGTAATAGAATGCAACATTGGCATGACCTTTATGGTAAAGGTCCGGTATCAGATGATCGTAGGAAGCGGAAACTTCCATTTGCAAGGCATTTACAAGGATTCCCTGTTATTGCAGAGGATGCTAAAAAACTTGGAGTTCAGATAATTAATGTATCAGCAAATAGTGAAATTACTTGTTTTCCAAAAATGACTATAAAGCAGATATTTGATGAACGTGGTTAAAGTAATGGGAGGTTTGGGCAATCAGTTATTCCAATATGCTTTTGGAAGAGTGGTTGAAGAATACAGTAAATGTGCTACTGGATACGATCTTTCTTGGTATTCTGTGCCAAGAGTACCTCCTCGTCCGTATATTTTGGATAAGTTCAATATTACTGTTTCAAAAACATTATATTTGAATACACGAAAGGAGAATGAGCGATTTGATTGTGTTCCTTCATTATATACTGATAATACTTATTTTAGTGGGTATTGGCAAAATGCTGATCTGTATAATTTTAAACTGATTGAAGAATTTCGACAGAGGTTTCATGTAAAAGAAGAATATCATACTCCAGAATTTATTGAATGGAGGGATAAAATACGTAGCTGTAAAGCAGTAGCAATTCACGTTCGTAGAGGAGATTACCTTATTCATCCGAATCATTTAGTATTACCTCTTCAGTATTATCAGAATGCTTTATCATACATGGATGCTATGAAGAAGGATGCTGAAGTATTTATGTTTAGTGATGACTTGGATTGGTGCCGTAATAATTTTGCAGAATGTAATTTTGTAGAATTACCGGAAGATTATTTGGAATTTGAACTAATGAGGGAGTGTAAGCACTTTATTATTGCAAATTCTACTTTCTCTTGGTGGGCTGCTTACCTATCAATGAATGCTACAGTTATTGCTCCAAAAAATTGGAATAAAACGAGAGTAAATGGGGCAGTTATACATGAGCAGCGTATGTTACGGGAAGATTGGATGCATATAAACTTATCGTGATGGATGTATTAATCACAGTGGCTCCGAAGGATTTTAATAAACTCAAATACAACTATGAGTCTATTATACAGAACGTAGACAGAATTGATGAGTTTGTCTATATCTCTCCAATTCCAATCCCTGCCAAATATTTGCCACGTAAAGATGTGTTTACATGGACAGATACTCAAGAGTGTGATTTTGATATCTATCGCATAAATATGACGCACCGACACGGATGGTATCGGCAGCAGTTTATTAAACTATTTCAAGAAAGCACATCTGATAATTATCTTGTTGTGGATGCAGATGCTTTCATATGTGCACCATTGAGGGTAAATGAAGAACATCCTATTTTCTATCTTGGAAATGATCAGTTACATCAGCCATATTTTAACTTAATGAAAGACGTTGTAAATCTTGACCGAGTTTACCCACATTCTTTCATAAGTGAGATAATGTACTTCGAGAAGGACATTATAATTGATATGCTTGTTCGTTTGGGAATTGATAGTTACACTTTCTTTGATAGATGTGTAGAACATATCAATAAAGCTAATGATGCCTCTGGATTTTCTGAATATGAATTATATGGAAATTATGTAACAAAATACTTTCCTACACTTTATCAATATGAGCATATTAGTGTTCTTTCGAGAGCCTTGAAAAGAGAGTGGACGGATAATGAGCTTAAACAGTATATCAAGCAGAACAGGGGTAAAGGATATGATATATTAACAATGCATAGTTGGTTATGAGAGTAGTAATGTTTCATAGTGGGAAAGAGTTTCCAACATTCTTGGAAGACAACTTTCGGCAGTTTCGATATTTTAATCCAAACACGCCTGTATATTTCCTTACTGATTACGGTCATTTAGATAATCCAATATTTGCAAAGTATGGTATTATCTCTGTGAATAAGGATGATTACTATTGTGAAAGAGTAACTGAATTTGAAAGATTGTTTGGTAGATCATCGGATGATTTTTGGACATTAGCAGCAACTCGTTTGATATATATCGAAAACTTTATGCGTTTGCGGCAGTTATTAAATGTATATCATTTCGAGAATGATGTCTTGATATATTATGATTTAAATGAGTATCATCAGTACATCAAAAAGAATTATCAAATTGGGATGACTATTGGGGGACCGGACAAGTGCATGACTGGTTTTGCATTTTTCAAAGATTATAAAGCATTACAGCATATGAATACTTACTTCCTTACTCTATTATTTGAGTATGGGGTAAAGGGAGTTTTACAAAAGTTTCGTATGGACATGGTTAATGAAATGACATTGATGCGGGTTTACGCCAGCGATGCTGATTCTAAATTACGCCCGTTCCCAACGATGCCTGTTCCTCCAATGAATTATAAGCTCGATGATTTTGGTTCCTTGTTTGACCCGGCATCTTGGGGGCAATATGTAGGAGGAACTCGTAGTGAAGGACCGGGGGCAACTCCACAGGATCATTATGTAGGAGTTTGGATAAAAGGTATGCCAGAAGTCCGACTTACATGGATTTATCAAGATCATTTACGTATACCATGTCTCATTTACGGAGATATGGGGTATCGTATTAACAATTTGCATATTCACAGTAAGAACTTACATTTATATACAAGTAAATGAATTCAGATTATTTATATGAGGGCTTTACTCGTTTGATTGATAAGAGATCAATCCATACTATTATTGAATGTGGTAGTCGTGATGGATTGGATACAATTGCTCTTGAAGAATTCTTTAATCCTGATGTAATATATTCATTTGAATGTAATCCGGAAAGCATTCCAGTTTGTTTGGGAAATATAGAAGGGCATGAGAAAATATTATTCTCAAATATGGCGGTTACTAATATTGACGGAAGAGTAAAATTTTATCCAACGGATATGCGGAAAAGTCCGGATAAGAATATTGGAGCTTCTTCCTTGTTTAGACATACCAGAGGGCTTGTTCAAAAAGAAATAGAGGTTGAGGCGGTTCGATTAGATACATTTATGCAATTACAAAATATAAATCACATTGATTTACTATGTATGGATTTGCAAGGGGC
>Ga0255341_1003277_pt1 | contig 18473 bp, 14 predicted proteins | sample wastewater_treat_8_FD_192418 | JGI IMG/M metagenome (GOLD analysis project Ga0255341, IMG submission 192418) | Wastewater microbial communities from Lulu Island WWTP, Vancouver, Canada - plant12 | ecosystem: Engineered > WWTP > Wastewater > Unclassified | place: Canada: Vancouver, British...
AAAATCAATAAGGAGCATATTTAATCCATGAAAATCGTTGAATGTATCCCCAATTTCTCTGAAGGACGTCGACCTGAAGTTGTTAAAGCCATTGTGGACGCGGTAGCCGCTGTTGAAGGTGTGCGTATTTTGGACTACAGCTCTGACCATGACCATAACCGCACCGTGCTCACGTTTGTGGGCGATCCCAAGGCGGTTGAAGAGGGCGCGTTTGCCTGTATTTCAAAAGCAGCTGAGCTCATTGACCTCAACACCCATCATGGCGAGCACCCACGCATGGGAGCGACGGATGTGGTACCTTTTGTGCCTATTTCGGACGTGACCATGGCGGATTGTATTGAGATGGCGCGTCGCCTAGGTAAGCGTGTGGCTGGGGAATTGAACATTCCGGTTTATTTCTATGAAGAAGCCGCGATTCGCAAAGACCGCGTGAACCTTGAAGATATTCGTCGTGGTGAGTTTGAGGGTATTAAAGAAACCATTGCCATAGATCCCTACAAAGAACCCGATCTGGGTCCAAAAGTGATGGGTCCAGCCGGTGCAACAGTGATTGGGGCACGCCAACCTCTGATTGCCTATAATATTTTCCTGAACACAGATGATGTGAGTATCGCACAAAAAATCGCCCGCCGAACACGTCATTCCAATGGTGGCTTCCGCTTTGTGAAAGGCATTGGGCTCTTGGTTGATGGATTGGCGCAGGTTTCAATGAACCTTACCGACTATCGCCGTTCGCCCATCGCGCAGGTGACTGAATTTGTACGCCGTGAAGCTCAACGCTATGGTGTAGGTATCCATCACACTGAAATTATTGGCCTTATTCCAATGCGCGCGATGGTGAATGCCGGTAAGTGGTACATGCAAATGGATGGTTTGCAAGACGAGCAGATATTGGAAAACCAGGTCTTTGGCTCGCAAAGTGGCGAGTCCGCTGGAGAAAATATTTACGGCTTTCTTGATGAGGTCGCGGCAGGTACGCCTGCACCTGGTGGCGGGTCATCGGCGGCTTACGCAGGCGCATTGGGTGCCGCGCTGACTTTGATGAACGCGCGCCTGACAGTGGGCAAGAAACGCTATGTTGATGTTGAACATGAGGTTTTTGAAGTTATTGAGCAAGCTGAACCTTTGCGCCAGGCACTTACTGAAGGTATTGAGAAGGATGCCAAGTCCTATGATGGGGTCGTTGAAGCGATGCGTTTGCCCAAGGGAACTGAAGAAGAAATTGCCGCCCGTGATGAGGCGATTTTGAAAGCCAGTTTGGGTGCCGCACAAGTGCCTCTGCAGACTGCCCGCGATTGTTTAGCCGCGTTGAAGCTCGCCAATCGCATGTGTGAAATTGGCAACGAAAACGCAATTTCCGATGCCGCAGCTGGCGCCCATATGGCTAAAGCCGGCTTTATGGCTGCGGGCTTGAATGTGCGCATTAATTTGCTTGGCTACGACGACAACAAAGACGCCCAAGCTCTGAAAGCAGAATGGGACGAAATGGCAAAGGAAGTCGATGCCTTGATGAACGCGATGAGCGCTACAGTATACGATCGCATGGGAATTTAAGCATTTATGACCCAATCGAAGTTTTGGCTTGATAAAGCAATTGAGGATTTGACGCCATCAGAATGGGAGTCCTTGTGTGATTTTTGCTCAAAGTGTTGTCTGCACAAGTTTATTGAGCCTGGCAAAACGGAAGTACAGTTTACGAACGTGGTTTGTCGCTACATGGATATGGAAACATGCAAATGCAGCGACTATGAAAACCGACATGATAATGTGCCGGATTGCGTTTTGCTAACGCCAAAATTAGCAAAGGGTGCCAATTGGTTGCCAAAAAATTGCGCTTATCGCTTGGTGGCGGAAGGTAAGGACATTCCCTGGTGGCATCCTTTAAAGACTGGTAATCCCGACAGTACCCGCAAAACCGGAAATTCTGTTTATGGGAAGGTAGTCAGCGAAGATGACATTGACCCGGAAGATCTTGAAGATATGGTTGTAGATTGGTTTAACTAAGAAAATAAAAATCAGGGTAAAATAAAAGTGATATCCAAAGGAGGCAAGATGACTGCCGAAAAGAAGATTGATAAATTACTCATCGCGGTTGTTCAAAGCCAGGACAGTGACCTTGTAGAGCATGTTTTGGCGGAGACGTCCTGTGTTTTTGGAAAATTGCCCAGTGCGGGTGGGTTTTTGCGCGAACGCAATGTCACCTTTTTAATAGGCTGCTCACAGGATAATGTACCCGCTATAAAAGACTTGTTGGCTTCTACTGCCAAAAGGCGGGTAAGTTATTTAGCTACCCCAATTGATAATGCACCTTTTCCAATTCTGCTTCCAACAGAAACAGTGATTGGTGGCGCGAATGTTTTTGAATTAGATATAGATTATTTTGAGGAGATCTAAGATGAAGCTGATCATTGCCATCATACAGGATGCTGATAACGATCGAGTATCAGCTGCACTGACAAATGAAAAATTCAGGGTAACTTTTATTGCTTCCACGGGCGGTTTTTTGCGCAGTGGCAGAAGCACATTGTTAATCGGAACAGATGAAACACGCGTTGCCCGCGCGCTTGAAATTATCCGTGAAGTTAGCACAGCGCCTAAAAATGAGAACGAAAAACGCGCGACGATTTTTGTGCTAAATGTTCAGGAATTTACCCAGCTTTAGTTTGTCAAGAGAGGAAATAATGGATTTCGGAAAAAGCTTTAGCTATATTTTTGATGACCCGGATTGGTTTTCTAAACTTTGGAAACCTGTTCTTTGTGGTCTAATCCCCTTTATTGGTGGATTTGTTTTACAAGGTTACTTAATGAATGTGACTAAGAACGTGGTGAATGGCCAGCCAAGACCCTTATATCATATGGACTTTGGGGATGAATTATCTTTGGGATTTAAATGGTTTTTGGTTCAGTTGGTTTACTCTATTCCCTTAATTTTGATCACTGTGTTTTTTTCACTGATAATACCAGTCACTATGGGGATGTTTGATCCAGATGCTAATCCAACGAACATCGCATTAAGTCTGTTTGGTCAGCTTGGTATTTCAATGATCAGCTTCACACTCAGCGTTGTTCTTATGTTTGTGTTTCCGGTGGTTTCAGCCAATGTCGCTGTGAAGGGCACATTCGCATCTGGTTTTGAGTTCAAAGAGATGTTTGAAATGGTCAAGCGTCATTTTTCGGCTTGGTTGTTGGTACTGGCAGGTCAATTAGTTGCCAGTTTTATTGCGCCTCTGGGCTTCCTCTTTTTTATGATTGGCGTTATTGTGAGTGCTGCTTACGCAGGCTTGATGACAGCGCATCTCGCGGGTCAGGCTTATCGAGAGTCGCGCATGCCATACACACCACCCCCGAATTATTACCCACCTATTTAGGTATTCTTTATCAAATAAAGAGCCCACCTGTGAAAGTATTAGGTGGGTTCTTTTTATTTTCGTGTGTAAGTAAAAACTATCGCTATTCGTTTATTCGCTAAAGCTTTCTACCTTATAGATAGAGACGTCGAGTAGCTTTGTTTTCCAAAGGCCACCTACCGCAGCCATTTTTTGGCAGAGATGCGTGAGGAAGTCTTCGGGTTTGGGGAGTTGATCCCATACCTGCGGTAAAAAGGTCGCACGGCGAAAACCATCTTCGAGGATAACACCATCTTGATAGGGATTGAGTAGTTTTGGAAGGTCGCTTGGAATCGAATAGTTTAGTGGCTGGGGCGTTGTGAGGCGGGAAACTTCAATCAGAATGTGTGGGAGTTCCTCTGGCTGGACTCTTGGGAAGCGGGGGTCTTCGGTCGCGGCTTGTTTAGCGCGCAATTGCACATCTTTAGCGAGGGGCTGGCTGGCTATAATCGTGCCGATGCAACCGCGTAAATGGCCTGATTTAGTCAGGGTAACAAAGGAGGCGCCAATGTCCATTAATGTCGGGCTTAGGTGGTAAGAATCCAGGTTCTTTGGAGGGAGGGAGTCAACCGCTGCGATAATGGCATCACGAGCGATGGTGAGCAAGGTTTTTTGTTCCAGTTGGTTGAGTTTTTGAGTCATGTTCACTCCTTTCTCTGGGGTTATTATACAGGCTTTTTGTGAGTGATTTACATTGTTCACTAACCAAAATTAGGGTAAGATTAGTTTATGGATTTTGACGATATCGAAGACGAAGAATCTTCTGAAGACGAAGTTCTGGGTCCTAAAAAAACATTTGAGGATGAAAGACCATTAGATCTTGAAGATGGTTTTGGCTTAGAGGACGATTCCGAAGAGGTGCTTGAAACCCAAAGCCAACAACCCAATCTGGACCTGGTTCCGACACACCAAGCGCGTCAAAGCCCACGTGTCGCGGCGACCCGTAAGCCGCGCGTAACTTTGCAGGCTCTTCTAACAGTTATCTTTGCGGCTGCCGTGGTGGCAACTTTGTTGACCCTGTGGATGCCCAGCGCTTTTACCGGGGATGCTTTGTCTGAACAATATGTTGGCGGGATTACCGCGGTTGGACAGGTTACCAAGCAAGCTGAAGAAGGTATAACAGTTCCATTGCCTGCTGAATTCCCAGATAATAAAGTAGGGATCATCATTGGCAATAAAGGGCGTGATGAGGGAGAAGTTTGTCCGAGTGGCTTAACCGAGGTGGAAATCAATAACAACGTCGCCACTTATTTGCAACAAGCTTTGATTGCTATGGGCTACGAGGCGGAGCTTCTTGATGAAACAGACCCGCGTTTAGTCGGATATCAAGCCACGATTCTTATCGCGCTGCATTGCAACACATGCGAGTACATCAATGACAATGCAACAGGTTTCAAATTTGCCATTCTGCCTTCAGAAGTCAAAACGATTGACCGCGAAGCTCTGACAAAATGCTTGTCAGAACATTATGCAAAGACGACCGGATTGAAGTATCATTATCAGACAACAAGCAATGAGATTCGAAATTATCATCCCTTTGACCAGCTTGACCCTCTTACCGCGGCGATGATCTTTGAGCTTGGCTATATGAACCTTGACCAGGATATTTTATCTAATCGACCTCAGGTTTTAGCTGATGGTATCGCGGAAGGATTAAACTGTTTTCTGGGTTCTCATTAGATTTTGTGAAATATATGGAAAGATCCGATAAAATCCCGTCCGTTATACTCGCCCAAGCCAAACAAGCTGTTTTGGCAGGTGATCGCGTTAAGGCTGAAGCCTTAGCGTTGGAAATGCTTAAGCAAGATGCCAATAATCTTGATGCCACCTTGATAATGGCGGGTATCACCGAACCGCAGGTTAGCGCTTATTGGTTAAAACGCGCCCTGGATATTGACCCGGGCAACCCAATTGCCTTACAGGGAATGCGTTGGGCGAGCGCTGAAATACGCCGAAGTACCGCGGCTGTTTGGCAGGCGGCTTCTCCTGTGAAACTGGATGATCCTGAAAAAGCTCCTGATGAACTTAGTGAAGCAGAGTTTACTCAGCCTGTTCCAGTTGTCGTTGCGCCAGTGGAATCGGTAGTAGCTTCGAAAACAGCATCGGAAACAAAAGCAAAGAAACGACGTTTCCCGTGGTTTTTGCTTATTCTTTTGCTGATTGTGGGTTTGGTCTTGTTTGGCTTGTACTCCTTTGGTGTTGTGCGTGTTAAGCCAGTGGCTGGCGCGCAATTTGTATTAAAAAGCACGCAGGATTATCTAATAAAACCAAGCTTGACTCCAACTAATACTGCCACTCCCACTAACACGCCCACGCCAACCAATACACCAACGCCCACAAAAACCAGCACACCAACACCAACGAATACCCCTACGCCAATTCCGACAGATACGCCTATTCCAACTGTCATAGCAGAACCATGGATCCCCCCCGAACCGGAACCACCAGAACGGAGCTTTGCTGGGAAATGGATCGACATTAATCTCAGCCAGCAAATGCTTTATGCTTATGAGGGCGAAACCTTGTTAGCCTCTTTTCTTGTCTCAACTGGTTTGCCAGCAACACCAACGGTAACGGGTACTTATCATGTTTGGATTAAGCTGCGTTATGATGACATGGTGGGCCCGGGATATAATTTAAAAGACGTTGAATATGTGATGTACTTCTACAAAGGTTATGGCATTCATGGCACTTACTGGCATAATAACTTTGGATATCCCATGAGCCATGGATGTGTAAACATGCGCAACGAAGACGCGGGATGGTTGTATAACTGGGCATTTGTAGGTATAACGGTAAACATTCATTATTAAAATGGAAAAATTGGAACTAACACGACGACGCTTTTTGCAGGCAATCGGCTTTGGTGCCTTGAGCCTAACTTTGCCTGCCCCAAAACCGGTTGAGGCTCGGTTTGGCGCAATTGGTCCTGACACGCCTCTGGGTCGTGTTTTGTTACATAAGCTGATGGTCTTTGATGAGCCAAATTTAGCTTCACCGACACATGGTTTCTACATCTATGATGACATCATCCGACTGCCTAAGATTTTTTACACAAAATCAGTAAACGGAAAACAATTGGGCTGGTATCAGATGGGCGATAATGCCTTTATTCAGGCTGGCTGGGTACAACCGGTTTATAACCGTCCTAATGCGATTGTGGATGAAATCCCAGAGAAAGGACGCTTGGGAGAGATTACGGTTGGAAAAACGCCGGTTTATTACGCCGATGGAGCCCGTAACTACATGCGCACTTTTTATTACGAGAACACTTTTTGGGTGATCGGCAAACACATCGATCCAAACGGGGTACCTTATTACGAGCTTTGGGATGATTTAGGCAGTGGCTCGTGGTTTGTGCGCGCGAGTGCCGTGCGCATGGTAAGCCCTGAAGAGCTTACTCCGCTAAGCCCGGATGTCGCACCAGATGCCAAACGCGTGGAACTCAATCTCAACCATCAAAGGCTGCGCGCTTTTGAATATGACCGCTTGGTATTCGAGACCATTGTGGCCACAGGAAAAATTGACGGATCGACACCGGTAGGGCGCTGGTCGACATCACGCAAGCGACCTTGTAGGCGCATGATTAATGAACCGAACAATCCCAATGAGTATGACCTGCCGGGTGTGCCTTGGGTGACCTATATCACCCCAGAAGGCGTTGCGTTTCATGGCGCCTACTGGCATTCAAACTGGGGTATTCCAAGCAGTAACGGTTGTATTAATATGCGTCCGATGGATGCCAAATGGCTCTACCGCTGGTCCTTGCCCACCGTACCTTTTGATAAGTATTACGAAACCAGCCTTCAAGCCACCCGTGTTGATGTGGTAGCGATACCTTAATTGTTAACTCGTTTTTTATACCTGAATGTTACGATACAATAGAATAGCGCGTGAATGTCAATATGAGACAATATTCCCTTTGTCTGTGGTAAAACGCGTTGAAAGATGAAAGGAATACCCTTGAAAAAAGCTGTATTTGAAGGATTGGTTTTTGAAGAAGATGGTCAACAATTGAGTGTTGTATATGTTGGTGTAGAACCATGTTATGTCATCGACGATGATGGCTTTATGAGACATATCTCAGCAGAAAAAGTGGACCGACAGATCTGGGAAGAATTGACCCGCGGAATTGAGGGCAATGAAGATATTCTTAGTCAAAAAGCCGCTGAGATGATGGGACAGGAGGATCCATTTTCGATTGCTGTCATTCGTTCACAGTTTGAACGCACCGATGAACAATTTGCCCAGCTACAGGAGATTGGCTTTCCTGAAGACGCGCGCATGTATTTGGGCATGGTTGGTTTTAAGGCGATTGTCAATTATCGGGGTGAGTTGATTGAACTCAAACAGCCCACCGCGATTGAGGATGAAGAATAGTCTGGAGCCTGATAAAATTACAAACAGGTGAATTATGATGGCACAAGCAAACATCATTGACGTAAACGAAGAAACTTTTCAGATGGAAGTTTTGCACTACTCCAATCGTATACCCGTGGTGATTGACTTTTGGGCACCCTGGTGTGTGCCATGTAAATTGCAATCGCAAAAATTGGCTAACCTGGCGCTTGAGGCTGATGGCGCTTTTCGTTTGGCGAGAATAAACGTTGATGAGCAAACGAAGTTAGCTGAAAAACTAAAGGTGACGCAGCTACCCCATCTGAAAGCTTTTGTGGATGGGCATGTGGTTGCTGAATATACAGGCGGACTAAGTGAGAGCAGTTTGCGCCTGTTTTTGGATCGCATTTTGCCTCACACAGGAAGCCTGTTGCTTCAAAAGGGAAAGAGTTTACTTTTGCAAGGCGATTATAAGGGCGCTGAGGTCGCGCTTGGGCAATACGTTATCGAGTCGCATGGTGACCCAACCGGTTTGTTGGCTTACACACGCGTGCTGCTGTTCTTGGGGCAAGCGGGGGATGCATTGGCGATTTTGAAGAGTTTTCCAGCAAGCCCGGAATACCAGATCGCTCAAAAACTGCGGACACTGGCAGAGGTATTGCTAAGGCAATCAAGCCTTGATAAGCCGCAAGATGACCCTCTCGCGCCGGCATATACCAAGGCGCTGAATTTTGCCAAAGATGGCGATATGCAGATGGCTTTGGATGGTTTGCTTTTTGTTTTGCGCAAAGACCGAGACTATAATCAAGGGCAAGCCAAGGCGATTTATCTTGGACTTCTTGAAGTATTAAGCGAGGAGCATCCTGAGACCAGAGACTACCGCTCGGATTTGAACACGGTGCTTTTTTAGGGGGAATCTGACTGGGGAGCATTGTTGGCTTCATCTATATTGAAAAATATTCTTCTTGTTTGAGGATACTTTATGCGAATTGGATTAATCCCGGAATTATTTACACTTGATGTCGATCATAATTTGAGCCAAATGCTGAAATGGCTCCAACATTTCCAGGGCGAAAACCTGGATTTGATATGCTTTGGTGAAGCTTGTCTGCAGGGCTTTGCTGCCTTGAATGCAGAATATGAACATGACCTTGCCATGGCGATAAGTCAGGATGATGAAGTCGTGGTGCGTTTGCAGGCGGCTTGCCAACGCGCGAAGACGGGGCTGGGCTTTGGTTATATCGAAAAAGACAGTGGATTTCTATTTAGTAGTTACATGTTAATTGGCTCGGATGGTAATGTGCTAAAAAATTTCAGGCGTGTTTCACCGGGTTGGAAGTTAGGGCAAGCTTTTCAGGACCCGCGCTATCGCGAAGGTTCAGACTATTCTAACTTTGAGTATATGGGCAAAAAAATAACGGTTGCGATTTGCGGAGACCTTTGGCACGATGTTTTAATCGAGCATTTTAAGGCGGTGGAGTCGGATCTATTGCTTTGGCCCTTATACACCAACTATGAGATTGAAACCTGGGAATCTGGTGAAAAGGAAGAATACGCCCAACGCGTGGCTTGCCTGAACCGCCCGGTATTGATGGTCAACTGCTTTGATGATGGTGAAGACATAGCGCATGGCGGTGCTTTTGTTTTTGAGCAGGGCAAGCTCAGCCAGGAATTACCTATGGGCGAAAAGGGCATTTTGCAGGTCGATTGCTAAGCTCTATAGACAATTTAAAAAAGGAAAGGGCTATTCTGTTGATAACCCTTTTTGTATTTAATATGGGTCGTCTTTAATCTTCATATTCATCGGCGTAATTATCAAAATAGCCTTGAATGTAAACGATGGGTGTACCTTTGTCGCCCGAGCCGGATGCTAAATCTGCCAGGGAACCGAGCAGGTCGGTGATTTGGCGAGGGGTGGTGCCTTCGGAGCTTTCCGAACATTTTTTGGCTTCCGCTTTAAACTTCTCGCGGATGCGTTCCTGGATTTTGTCGCTTAGTTCATCAGAAGACAAGCCAGCATAATCGTTATCAGCTAAATATTTAATTTTCAGCTCGTTGGGTCTGCCCTGCAGACCTGAGGTGAAGCCTGGCGAAACGACAGGATCGGCAAGTTCCCAAATCCCACCATGGGGGTCTTTAAAAGCACCGTCACCGTAAATCATCACCTCAATATCTTTTCCAAAGCGTTCTTTTAGCTTGAGCTGAAGCGCTTCCACGAAAGGCTGTGAATCACGCGGGAAAAGCTTCACCTTATCCTCGGTAGCTTTGTTGGAGCCCAACAAACCGTATTCACGGTTATAGCCATGGCTTTGACCAGGCTCGTTGAGAATCTGGTCTAATCCGATGACGTTTTTCGCGCCGGCTTCCTGAAGCATTTGGCGGGTTTTATGGCGCGTATGGATGTCGCACACAATGATGTTTTCCGCCATACCAATGATGGCGCGCGGATTGTTGGCGAATACAAATTGGACTTCACAGTCTTCTTTTTCGCAAATATCGCGGTAAAGATCAACATAATTAATGCCAGTGAACTCGTGATAATATTTGGTAAATATTTGAGAAAAACGTTCTTCGTCAAATACATCGGTATACGGGTTAACGTTGGCATTCCAAAGTTCGGTTTTGTCAATGATTTGGTTGCCGACTTCATCAGTCGGGTAGGAAAGTTCGATGATTAATTTTTTCGCAGCGATGGCAATGCCGCGCAACAAGAGCGCGAAACGGTTCCGGCTGAGAATGGGATGCACAATGGCGATAGTTAATGGCTCTTGTGGAAAGTGTTGTCTAAGCGAATTGGCAATGTCATTGACATATGCGTAGTTGCCTTGAGCGCGCGCGAAGACGGATTCTGTAATGCATAGCACGTCACGGTTGCGGGGCGTAAAACCTTCTGCCTGAGCGGCGTTTGCCAAAAGCTCGGGGAGCATCTCAAGTAAATCATCACCCTCGTTAATAATGGGTGTTCTTATGCCGCGAATGGTTGTACCAACTAATCTTTTCATATCGTCCTTTCCATTATCTTTATTATAAACCGGTGTTGTTTACGCTTCGGTGCTTTGGTGTAAATGTCCATGTAAATTCTCTGGATATGAATCTTCATCCCTTTTTTTTAGTGTCTAAAGTGACGCGTTTCGGTGAACACGAGCGCGATGTCGTATTGATCGCATAAGGTGATGACAGCTTGGTCGTGTATGGAACCGCCTGGTGAGATGGCAGCTTTGATGCCGTTGGCATGCAACAGTTCAACGGTGTCTTCAAAGAAGAAAGCGTCTGAAGCTAAAACTGCTCCGCTCAGTTTTCCTGCGCCGCGTTCGATGGCTTTTTCAACCGCCCACGAACGACGCACTTCGCCAAAACCGCAGCCAAGCGTGCTCTCGTCTTTGACCAAAACAACCCCGTTGGAGCTGATATGCTTAACGGCTTTCATGCCAAAGATCATGTCATCCATTTCTTTTTGGCTGGGCTGGCGTTTTGAAACGACATTGAAAGAGCGATAAAGTAGTGTGTCATTTTCCTGCAGCAGGGTGCCATTGAGGACGTCTTTGTATTTCAGGTCGGGGAATTGCGCCTGCATGAGATTGGACGATTTGACCAGTCGGATATTTTTCTTTTGCGCCAGAATGTCAAAAGCCTCGGGTTCAAAATCCGGAGCGATAACGATTTCCATGAACATAGTGTTGATTCTTTCGGCGATATGGGGCGTTACCGCGCGGTTGAGGGCGATGATGCCACCAAATATGGATACATCATCACAGGCAATCATTTTGTCATAAGCAACGTTGATATCATCGTCGCAGGCAATGCCGGTGGGGTTGCTGTGTTTGACGCCAACCGCGCAGGGACGCTCAAATTCTTTGAGCATCATCACCGCGCTGGTGAGGTCGTTCATGTTGTTGTAGGAAATCTCTTTGCCGTGCAGTTGATCGAAATCAAAGCACGTTTGCGCGGGCTGAAAACCATCCTGGTAGAGAGCCGCTGCCTGGTGAGGGTTTTCGCCATAGCGCATGCCTGCTTTCAGTTTGAGCGGGCGCGCGAATTGTTCGGGAAATTTGTTGCCCAGCTGGGCGTTGAAGTAGCTGGAGATCATCCCGTCATAATACGCGGTGAGGCTGAAAGCTTTTGCTGCAAGCTGTCTGCGATAGGCTTCATCAAGCGTGCCGTCCTGCAAGCGCTGAATGACATATTTGTAGTCTTGTGGGTCAACCACGATGGTTACGTCCTTGTAGTTTTTGGCGGCGGCGCGAATCATGCTGGGCCCACCGATGTCGATATTCTCAATCATAGTAGCGTCATCTTTGCTCTGCTGGAGCATTTCTTCAAAGGGGTAAAGGTTATTGACCACGATGTCAATGGCATTGATTTGATGCGTCTTCAAGGCATTGATATCTTCCGGCACTTCACGCCGAAAAAGGATGCCGGCATGCACGTGGGGGTGAAGCGTCTTGACACGTCCGCCTAAGATCTCCGGGAATTGGGTAATTTCCGAAACCTCCGTAAGTTCAATACCATGCTCTTTCAAAAGCTTAAAAGTGCCTCCAGTGGAGACGATACTATATCCTAATTCCCTCAGACTCCGTGCGAATTCAACGATGCCGGATTTATCAAAAACGGATAATAAAGCGTATTTCATAACTCTCCTTTAAGCACAGTTCTGAGCAGATATTGTTGCTTTAAGTGTAGTTGATTATTTGAGGAAATGTGAGAAATGCTTCAGAGGATTCTGAAAGAGCAGACCATAAAAACTCAAAGAAATGAGAACTAATAGGTGTCCTGTAAATGTGAGTTTTGGGATAATGGAAGTGCAATTTAGAGAGTGTTAGACATGGATGTGACCAAGTAGTCATGACGGGGAAATTGAGAGTGACTAAGCAGTCATATGCAAAACATAGCAAGACACAATGGCGGAACCAAAACGAGGAAAAAGCGTGACCATATAGTCACACATTATTTGTGGGCTAAAACGAAATAAAAGAACAGCAATCTCACAAAAATTGCTTCAACAAGCGTAAGAAAAACACTGAGACGTTTGTCAGGCATTAATAAAAAATGGACAAATGTCAAGAATTACCCTTGCGCAAAATGAAAAGATGTTGTATTATCAACTGAAATTCCCTCCGGCTAATTGTTGCCGGGAAGAATTAAATTAACAGTCGAATAAAAAAAAGATAGATAATCAATTAACTAGTGGTTGTGTATCAAATTTGTGTGAGCGAAAGAGATGAAAAATACAAAAATGGACGTTCGCATGATTATATCAAACGAGTTCTCAACTCAAGGGAACTCTGCAAATGCTGACACAGATAATAATACACTACCTCTATTTTTTTCATTAATTACAAGAGGATAAAAACTGCCCGGGGAGGGAGCGATGAAGAAAATTAATCAAATAGCCTTAAACCTTTTCGTTCTGATTTTGATGGTCTTGAACCCACTGTCAAGCTATGGTGGCAGGTCTGCTATAGCGCAGTCAATCTCAGATATGAAATCTGATGACACGGTCGATATTATCGCCAGTAAGATTTGGGAAGGTGGTCCTGATGTAAAGCCAGACATCTGGTTTATGCTCATGCGTCAAAATGGTGCTGCGCTTGAAGAAGTTCCTGGCATAATGCCCAAGAAGCTCACTAACGGACAAAGTATTGCTAGCTGGACTGGCTTGCCCAAATACCATACGGATGGTACAGAAATGGTCTACACAGTGCGTGAAGGTTTTTATAACCCGTTGAGTGGGGCGTTCATCCAGGGTGCTCCTCAGGGCTATCAGGCTGCATATGGTCTGGGTGGTTTCGTAATCACGAACACCTATATTAAGGATGACCTTGAACCTCCTGTTGAGCCGGAAGAACCAATAGATCCTACTGAAAAACCAGTAGAAACAGTTGTGCCAACAGAAGAGCCCGCTGATCCGATTGAACCGACAGCTGGGCCAACTGAAGAACCAGTCGCTCCTACCGAACCGGTTTTCGAAACCCCGGATCCTGTTGAGCCAACTGAGCCCCCAGCAGAAACCCCGGATCCTGTTGAGCCAACTGAGCCCCCAGCAGAAACCCCGGATCCTGTTGAGCCAACTGAGCCTCCAGTGGAAACTCCCGAACCTATTGATCTGCCAGTTGAAACACCAGTGGCAACCCCTGAACCCAGCCAACCACCAGAGGAAACACCTCAGCCTAAGTCACTTAGCGCGACGATAAGCTGGCAAGGTGGTGAACTCCCACGTCCTGCTTTTTGGCTTAAATTACAAAAAGTCAATGCGTCTGGCGATACTGCGAATGTTCCTGGCGCGGATATCATCCAGGCTGATTTGCTTAGTCAAGTCACCTGGGAGCTTGTCAATTTTGACGAAAAGGCCGGTTACACCGTGGTGGTTGTCGACCAGGCTGGCAATCCTTATTCCCTCCCTAACTATGCCACCATAATTAATGGCCTAAACGTTACATTTACTTGTGTAGAACCGCTTAGCTCAAATGACGTTACCGCAAATGTTGAGTGGCTTGTTTCGCTTGATCCTAAAGAAGCCATTAACTTTGAACAAAATCCGGATTTCAAAGTGCCAACCGTTTATCTGCGCCTTTATCGCCAGGCGAACGAAAACGAAATCCCGGTTGGTCTTCTTACCACCGATCTCATTGAACTTTCGCATGGTCAGATCTCTGCGACCTGGCACGATATGCCAAAAACAAACAACAGTGGAACGCCATACATTTACAGTGTGAAGCAAGTAGATGCCGATGGTAATGATTTCACCCCTGAAGGTTACCGAAAGATCGAAAGTGGACTTCTGGTTCAAAACCTTTCCCTTGAGGATGGTGGTCCTGGTATACACGATATCCTCGACCCGGGAACCTTTACGCACACTTACATCTTCAAAAATGGCGACGAAGTTATTGACACACAAATTGTCAAAAATGGCGAATCTCTCTTTGAGCCAGAAGTCCCTGAAAAAGCCGATCATAAATTTACCGGTTGGTGGGTGACGATTGATGGCGTTGAAACCGAACTTAGCTTTGGCACGCCCATTACGGTTACCGAGACCAGGGAAATAATTGCCACGCCTCACTTTGAACTGATTTATTACGTCTTCTTTATGGATACAACTGGCACGAGCGATCGCGTTTTTGTGACCAAAGAAGGCATCACGGGTGATTCCATTTCCACTACTGATGTTAACCTGCCCCTCAACTCCAATCTTTATTTCGACGGCTGGTATCTTGATAAAAACTGTACCCCGCCTGAGGTTGGGGATAACTTTACTATTGGTTCAGCAGACCAGCAACTTTGGCCAAAGATCGTGGAAGGCCACTATCTTATTTTTGTTACCGGCGAACGCGCCAGCTATGTCGAGCCCCAATTTGTACCTCAAGGCCATACTACTTCCGCTCCTGAGACTCCCAATCGCACTGGTTATAGCTTTTCGCACTGGTCAGAAGTGGAAAACGGTAGTGTTCCTTTCGTCTTTGGCCAACCATTGACTGAGGACCTCACGCTTTATGCGGTTTGGCAACCTGCCCAAACAACCTATACGGTCGTTTTTTGGAAGCAGTCGATTCTTGATGATAAAAATGCCGCGGATGCTGCTAAGACCTATGATTATGCCGAATCGGTTGAGCGCACTGCCTTAACCGGATCAAGCGTTGCGCCGACCACAGCGGATGGACAGAAAGACTACAACGGCTTTCATTACAACGCTGGCAAATCCGTAGCCGTCACAGTTGATGGCGACGGCACAACGGTTTTGAACGTCTACTATGACCGTAATTTGCTGACGATCGACTTCTACTATCAGTCTGGCTATTCTTGGTATATTGGAAAAACATGTACTGGGCTTTATAGTCAAACCTTGGAGAAATACAATTGTGCATGGGAAACCCAATATAGATGGACAAGTCAAGATGTTTCGCAAACACTCACTTATCTAGAGTCCTTTATTTTTGATGACTTGCCAGCAGTGTATGGTAACGATGAGCATATTTCGGTGTATCGTCGCACACATGGTGGAACTGGCAAAATGTATTACTATACGGAAACATTGACAACAGGAACCTGGCAGCTTCGCACAACAATACCTATTTATTCCGGTTACTCAATGTATCTCTTTAATATTTATACGGGATTCTCGCTTCACCAATACAGCCTGGATGGAACGACCTGGCACCCTGCATACCCGGGGATATTAGTACCCTATGGTACCCAATTACATGTTCGCTTTAAGAGGAATTCCTATGACCTGGATTTTTACAACTACAATACCGTCTTGACGGATTATTCTCAAACCATCAAATTTGAACAATCGCTGGCTACTTATGTGCCCGCTGATCCGCCCCGACCCAGCGGTATACACGGAGACTGGGTCTTCCAGGGTTGGTTCAAAGATGAGGCAACCACAGTACCCTTCGATTTCACGATAACGATGCCCGCCAACGACTTAATGGCTTATGCCAGGTGGGCACCACCAGTGGTTGAAGCAAGGGTGCATCTGACCATGAATGGCTCAGATACGCCAATCGATATCCCAGCTATCTGGAACGAGACGATTAACCCCATGCACATGCCAACGGTAAAGGATTCTGAGGGCAATATCATTTCTCAGGGAGATAATAATCATATCCTTACTCTGCCCCCAAACAGCGTTTGGCTCGGCTGGGCAACCATGAATAATGGCGTCTTGACCACTTTTAATTTTGCCACGAAAATTTTGGATGATATCACCTTCTATCCTAACTTCGTTGGCAATGACAGATTCTCGGTAACTTACAACCTGAATGGCGCGACTGGAACGGCGCCAACGGATCCGAAGCTCTACGCTTATGGTGCCTTCGCGGATATCCAGGCGCCTGGTGAGATAACTCCTCCTGCGGGTAAAGTCTTCCTTGGTTGGACGACTATGCCCAATGCTGGCACGCTTTATCTGCCCAATGAAAAGATTGAAATCCTGGGCAATACCACGCTCTATGCCAAATTTGGCGACGCGATGCCTGATACAAGCCTGACCTACCAGCCTAACTACCCAGCCGGGCACATTACACCCGCGCCCGCGGATGTGATTATCCCCTTGGAGAATAACGCTCTCCATACCCTTTTGCCCGGGGCTACCTTTGCCGCGCCATCAGGCTACACTTTTAAACACTGGCAATACACAGATAACCAGGGCGTGACCAGAATCGGTCAGCCTGGCGACAGTGTGATGGTTGATAACAACAACATTCTCAATAATGTCATCAAAGCCATCTGGGAACGGAATCTGATTGATTTTCAAGCGACGAAAGTATGGGATGCTGATCCTGGTATTCCTCGCCCGACCTTGACCTTCACCTTATGGCGTAAGATCGGTACCACTGTGGATCAAGCAGTGCCCGGCGCAACGGTATTTGATATTGATGGAACGATAACAACCGCACTATGGACTGGTTTGGAAGAAACAGACGTTTATGGCAATCCTTACATTTACTATGTAAAGGAAGCTTTTAAGCAAGATAATCCGGAAAATGACAACTGGGTAACTGGCGAATTTAATACTGAAACGAACAGTATCACCAATACATTTAGTTCCTGTAATGGCACGCTGAAGGTTACAAAAGAGTCGGTTGGATTCTGTCCTGTGCCCAAAGGTGCCAATACGCCAGCAAATGTACCTCCTCTGGCATTCGGGTTTAAAGTTACCGGACCGAATAATTTTGAAGAAACATTTACGCTGATAGTGGGACAAAGCAAGACATTCACGGAACTTGATTGTGGCCAATATGTCGTTGAAGAGACAGGAACTTATGGCTACTACCCATATTATTCACCCGCGGATACAGCCTTCATCAGAGCTAATGACAAAAATCAAGAAGTAATGGTGATAAATTGTATTACTGAGGAGACTTATACATCAAAAACTGTCAGCAAAAATTGGGTTGGTGGGCCTGCCGAAAAACCAAGTGTTGAAGTTCAGCTGTGTTGGAGCGGCTACAGCAGCAATGACCCATCAATTACTGAACCGGATATTAATGAATGCTCAGACTCCGTTACTTTGACGGCACCGGATTGGAACCATCCATTTGAATATCAGCCAATACATGACCCAAGTGGCCGTCCATTTGAGTATTCTGTTATTGAACCGAATGTTCCTGCTGGCTATCAAGCCTCATATAACCAGGAAACACTGACGGTAACCAATACCTTTATTGTTAGAAGCTTTGGGGTAGAAAAGACTGCCAACAAGACAACATTCAGTGAATTAGGCGAAGAAATAAAATACACAGTGGTAGTGACGAACATGGGGAATGTGCCACTGGAAGGTTTGTTGATTGAAGACGCGATGGTCGATTTCAGTCAATTGGTGCCGGTAGAGTCCAAGAATACCGATGGCGTGTTGGAGGTAGGCGAGACCTGGACCTATACCTATAATCATGCAGTAACCGAAGCTGAGTTATTGGCAGGTAAAGTTGAGAACACGGTAACGGTGAGTGATCCGAGTCACCCGGAAATTCCACCAGCGACAGATAGCGTTGAAGTGCCATTGCTTCCGCAGCCTTCGATCAGCGTGGAAAAGAGCGCTGTTCCGGCAACCTTTGACGCGGTAGGTGATGTGATTACTTATACCGTGGTGGTGACAAACACGGGCAATGTAGCGATCAGCAGTGTATCTGTTGCTGACCCGCTGGCAGGCAGTATGGTTGGTCCGACTGAGTCCAAGAATGCGGATGGTGTGTTGGAGATAGGTGAAACCTGGACTTACACGTATGAATACACGATTACCGCAGCCGACCT
>Ga0255341_1003282_pt1 | contig 18444 bp, 18 predicted proteins | sample wastewater_treat_8_FD_192418 | JGI IMG/M metagenome (GOLD analysis project Ga0255341, IMG submission 192418) | Wastewater microbial communities from Lulu Island WWTP, Vancouver, Canada - plant12 | ecosystem: Engineered > WWTP > Wastewater > Unclassified | place: Canada: Vancouver, British...
TCCCCATTGTCATTCCGAACAGCCGAAGGCGCGTGAGGACTCCTAATTAAAAGGGCGCTGTCCCTATTTTTCAGGTGCAGCTCGGCGCGGTCGAACCGCAGCATCTCCAGGGCGTTTCCAATGATCGTCATCAACTCCTGCAGAGTGCGCGCCTTGTTTGCCTCCATCTGCAGGGCCAGGAAAGTCCGCCGCTCGCGGCTGAACCCCGCCACATCCGTCATGTCCTTGAACCAGCCGTAGAACTTGTCCAAAGCCAGGTATTCCAGATAGCCGTTCTTGCGCACGAAAGCCAGCACTCCAACCAGAAGAAGGATCAGAACCATCCCCACCAGGTCGTTGCGGTTCACGACGATCAGGATCGCCAGCAGGCACATCACCAGCGTCAAGCCGTAGATGACCAGAACCGCCTTTTGCGACGAAAGCCCCATCTCCAGCAGCCGGTGGTGGATATGGCCGCGATCGGGCTGGAACACCCGCCGCCCTTTAATCCACCGCCGCAGCGGCGCCAAAAGCGTGTCGAACATCGGCACACCCAGCGCCAGCAGGGGAATCAGCATCAGGGCGCTCACCTGGCTTTTCACCGATCCCATGATCGCCAATGCCGCAATCGCATAGCCCAGAAAGTAGCTTCCGCCGTCGCCGAGGAAAATGCTGGCCGGATTGAAATTAAAGCGCAAAAATCCCATGACCGCCCCGCCCAGCGCCGTAAAATACACCGCGCTTGGGTAGTTTCCCGACATGACCGACAGAATAACCATCAGCAGGCAAGTGAAAAACACCACCCCACCCGCCAGGCCGTCCAGACCGTCGATCAGGTTCACCGCATTGATGAAGAGAAGAAACCAGAAAACCGTGACCAAATAGCTGAGAATGCCGAACTGAATGCCGTGTCCGTCAAAAAATATGCCGCTGATCGAGATCCCGCCGGCAAAAGCAAGCGACGCCCCGGCAATCTGAAAGAGCAGCTTAATCCACGGATTCAGCCGCCGGAAGTCGTCCCACAGCCCGCAGCCGAAAACGACCAGCGCCCCGTAGAAGCCGAAAGTCGCCCGGTGATCAAAGTGAAACGACTCCGATATCCGGGTGGAAAACAGATTCATGATCGCCATCATGGCCACAAAGGAAACAAAAACCGCCAGTCCTCCAATCCGCGGGATCGGCGTCGTGTGAACCTTCCGCGCCATCGGCACATCCACCGCCCCCAGGCGCACCCCCAGCCACCGCACCACATAGGTGAGAATCGTAGAAAAGACTATTGCAACGACGAAAATAATCAGTAGCGTCAGCAATGACACAGACAACCCTCCAAACCTCTAACCTTCTAAACTTCTAAACATCCAACCCTCTAATCTTCCAACCCTCCAAACCTCTAATCTTCCAACCCTCTAACCTTCTAATCTTCCAAACCTCTAACCTTCTAATCTTCCAAACCTCTAAACCTCTAACCTTCCAACCCTCCAACCCTCTAATCTTCTTCTTTTTCTTCACCAACTATGAACTGGTCTTTTTCAAAACCTTCCAAATTCTCTCAGCCGCTTTCCCATCCCAAAGAGGAGGAATCGAGGCATTCTTCACCTTGTCAAAACATTGTCGGTATGCTTTCAGGATTCCTGCTTTCGTTGTTCCCGCCAGCACGTTGGTGCCCAGTTCAACTGTTATCGGCCGTTCCGTATTTTCCCTGATCGTTACACAGGGAATTTTCAAGGCGGTCGTTTCCTCCTGCAGCCCGCCGCTGTCCGTAAAAACCACTTTTGCATCTTTCCAGAGGAAAAGAGATTCTTTAAATCCCAAAGGCGGTAGCAGCTTAATATTTTCTGAAAACTTTATCTTAAACTGCGCCATCATCTTTTTTGTCCTAGGGTGGACGGGAAACAGGATAACCATATCCCTGGCGATTTCATTCAAGGCTCCGGCTATTCCCATAAAAGTATTCTTATCATCCACATTGGACGGCCGGTGCAACGTCATAAAAGCGTATTGTCCTTTTGGCTTTAAATCTCGAACCTTGAATGTTGAACCTTGAACATTTTTCATATTTCTTTTTTGATAAAGCAAATTATCAATCATCACATGGCCGACAAAATGAATCCGCTTCGCCGGTTTTCCCTCCCGAAGCAAGTTCAGCCTGCCGCTTTCTTCCGTGACAAAGAAATAATCCGTTATCGCATCCGTCACCATCCGGTTGATTTCTTCCGGCATCGCCAGATCAAAACTGCGCAATCCCGCTTCCACATGAGCAACCTTGATTAAAAGCTTCTTGGCAACAATACTGCAGGCCAGGGTGGAATTGACATCGCCAACCACCATGACCAGGTCAGGGCGTTCCTTTTCGCAGATCTTTTCAAACGCCACCATAATTTTGGCTGTCTGCACGGCATGAGAGCCGGAGCCCGCATCCAGAAAATACGTCGGTTTGGGAATTTCCAAATCTTCAAAAAAAGCCTGCGACATCTCATAATCATAATGTTGGCCGGTATGCACAATCTGGCAGTTCACGCCGGCCACTTTCCGCGACGCCCTGTAAATCGGCGCAATCTTCATAAAGTTAGGCCGCGCCCCGGCAACTAAAAATACCTTCATCTTGACTAAACCTCTAAACTTCTAATCATCTGTTTTCCCTATCCTCCGCTGGCGGAGGTGTCACGAAGTGACGGAGGTGGAAACACGCGATTCTCTCTTCACCCTTCACCCTTCACTTTTTCTTTAATCACTTTCCACGCAAACACCGGCAAAGCTCGCTGGCGGCCAGCTCTTTGCGGATTTGTAACCAGACGATAAAACCATTCCAGCCCGAACCTGCAAAAAATTGCCGGTGCCCTCTTCACAGTACCAACAATCGTATCGAGTGTTCCGCCAATACCCTGAATAATATTAACATCCAGCTTATCGCACCATTTTTGGATCCATTGTTCCTGCTTTGGACTACCCAAGGCAACAAAAAGAATTTTTGCACCGGAAGCGTTAATCTGTTTGACCAATTCCGGCATTTTCTCTTCCTTGAGATAGCCATTGGCACGTCCAGCTATTTTCAATCCAGGATACATTTGGCACAGTTTCTCTGCGGACCCGCGATTCACATCTTCCTGCGAACCGTAAAGAAATATACCATATCCTTTTTCAGCGGCCATTGCACAAAGGCGGGGCATCAGCTCAGAGCCTGGTACCCGAACAGTATCCAAACCATGCAGCCAGCGCATAGCCATGACTACACCGATTCCGTCGGGAATCAAGAGTTCAGCAGAGGAAAATGTTTTGAGCAGAGGCGCATCTTTCAAAAGCACCATCACTTTTTCCGGATTGATTGCCAGTATATAGCAGGCCTTCTTTTTTTCTTCTATGAGACGTGTCGCATAATCAACAGCGCCGTCCATCGTAATACAATCAACAGGAATTCCGAGAATGTCAGTACGTACAGGTTTATTTATTGCCATAATTCAAAAGATACTCCGTCAACGCATGAAATGCCCACGCCTGGCCCCAGCGCATATAAGGGATCTTATTTGTATAATATTTATGTTTCTGAAAATAAAAAGCGCCGTCTGGGCCTTGCATATTTTCAATCATCCAGTTCAGTGTTTTATTCGTAAGTTCCTCATATTTTTTGCCCATGCCGGAAAAGAAAACCACCGCCTGAGCAGGACTGTGAATGTCTATGGGATAAACACGGTCATGATAATATTTCGGCGTGCCGTCAGCAAGGAAGAAATTGTCAGCATAAAAGCGCACACCTTTTTCATATTGCGCCAGGTATTCTTCAGCAAAACCCAGATCAAGAAAATATCTGATGGCTTGAAGATTAAAGCCCGTGTGAAAAGAATCAATCCAGTGTGCCGTTTCTTTTTCCGCATAAAACCACGAACCGTCTGGGCGCTGATGTTTCATGGAATAGGCGAGGGCGGCAAGAGCAGTATCCCTGTATTCCTCTTTACCTGTTTCTTTAAACAACCTGATTAAAAGCGAAGCTCCAAGCAAATTGGCGTTATGGACAAAATAATTATCAATTGGCGTGTAGCTGAAACAAATTGCGCCATTTTCTTCAAAGCGATACAAATCTTGCAGGATAAATTCGCCAATGGGCAAGGCCATTTCCCGCGCTTTTGATAACCCTGTGAAAGCAAATGTATCGAGTAGAGCATGGCCGATGAAAGAAGAATTTACAATCGTAGGCGTATATTTGGGAACAAAAAAAGCACGTGATTGCCAATCAAAATTGTATCCCCACCCATGTTCGCCATTACCCAAATCGTCTTCACCCCTCCCCCTTGAGGGGGGAGGATAAAGGTGGGGGTGAACCTCTGTCTTACATCCATCAAGCAAATCCAAAAGCTTTTCTATTTGTGCCAGATGTAATGGATTCTTTTCGCACTTATACAACTTCGCATATCCCCAAAGAAATAGCCCCAATCCCTTGGGATTATAATCCTTCGGCACTAAGAAAAGTGGACGGAAATTTACAGGTAGACGCTTCAACCCTTGCGTAAAGGCAATGCGCAAGTATTTATTGCCGAACGACATGCCGCGCAATACGGGGCTGTTCAACGCATCATAAGGATCGTAGCCCTTAAAATTTTCAGACTCAATCCATGTCTTCAATTTATTTAATTTTAACAAAGGGAACAATTCAAATAGTCTAAGATGAAATCTTGGGTTTAGTATAACCCCATACCAAACGAATACCGTTGGTAGAAATAAAATTGGTTTTTCTTAGTAAGAAATCATCTATTTTACGTATGCACGGTTTAAAAAATTTAAGAGGCTTTAAATCAAGTTTTTCAATGCCTCTATTCAAAAGATATTCAAAAAAAGAAATTTTTCTGTAAAGAACATTTTCAAATGATAATTGTTCACCCCACAATAATAGTTCTTCTTTTTTAAAACCACCGCGTTTCGTTGCAACCAGATCTTCCGGTGAAATGCCTTTGTGTTTATGAGAATACACCTGCAAGGGCTTTAGTACTGTGGTTTTTGCGCCTTGCCAGATTGGTGAATAACCATCATCCATGAACCTGCATATACCACCAGGTTTTAAACATCGATGTACCTCTTTTAAAAATGCCTCTGTGTTTTCAAGATGATGCACAAAAGCATAACCGTAGATAACGTCAAATTGATTTTCGTCAAATGGCAAATTCAACGCGTCAACAGAATGAAACTCAATTTTGTGCATCATGTTTTTGAAAATATTATTTTCTGCTATCACTTTTTTCATAGCTGCAATTGCATGCCATGATATATCAGTATAAATCAACTCCGCACCATTGAGAAGGAATATCAACTCTTTAAGAGACATTCCATTGCCCAATAATAGAATTCTTTTGCCATTAAGAGCGCCTAAAGTATCAAATAAAATTTTTTGACAGGGCTCTTTGTTCCAGAGTTCAGTGATTTGTGAAAGAGATTCTAACTGTAAGTTATTTCTATTATCGTATTGTTCATCATAATGGATTCTATCAGCAGACAGATTTATAACAAAATCATAAGAATTGTTGACTCTACGAAACAACAAATGCCCCTTTGTATCACAGAGGTTCATTTCATTATCGTAATACAATTTTTCTTTTGCGTATGGGTGAATAAACTGTGTTGTCAATTCATAATTAAACTTAGACTTTCTCATTTATTCCATCAGGCTAATTGATTATTCGCTGTTACATTAACAGCATAGCTAAATATTTCTTAAATTCTTAGGTCAATACAGTTATCAAATAGTAATTACTAAGTCATAAAGATATTCGATATCTGAAACTATTGTCTTTGGAGTGAAGCGTACACGAACGAATTTTCTATTAAATTCACTAATTGATAAGCAAAGATCAGTATCGTTTATGTATTTTGAAATTAAATTGGCGATGCTGTTTGGATTTAAATCTTCTATTAAAAAACCCATTTTACCAGAAATAAAGAAATCTTTAATTGCACCAACAGGTGTTGTAATTGCGGGTAACCCATAGGCAAAAGCTTCTATGAGTGAAAGAGGCATTCCTTCGCTATACGAAGGCAGCAAATAGCAGGAGGCGCTTTTGTAAACTTCATGTTTTTTTCTTCCTGTAACGTATCCTGTGAATTTTACATCCTTAAGATTGTTTTCTTTTACATATTTCTGAACATTATTTAATTCGGATCCATCACCTGCAATTATTAAATTAACATTTTCATATTGTCCTTTCAGAATTCTGAAGGCGTCAATAGCTTCATAAATACCTTTGTATTTTTCAATGCGTGTTAGGAAAAGTATATTAAAATTCTTTTTATCTCCTTGGTCGCGCTCAGTAGGTAAATTTGCGATTTGTGTAATGCTGTCTTCTATAGCAATGTTGCCTAAATGAAGGAATCCTTTATAGCCCATCTCTTGAAGTTTTTTTGCAAAGTCATTTGCAAGGACCACTATCGCATCGGCACTGAAAAAAACTTTTTTGAAGATTGATCCGATGACGCCTGTTGATAACTTATTTGCCAGTTTCCAATCCCACCCATGAAAAAAAACAATAACCTTCTTTTTTTTATTCTTTGCAATAATTAAGAATAAAGCATCTCTAATGAGTGCACTTTTTTTCAAAGAAGGATTAATTTGTACAGCGCCATAATCCTCATATTTTAAGGTATGACAATAATTGCGATAATCTCGGATAGCTCGATTGATCTTTGAAAAGGTATTTGCTTCGCCACTTCTTCGGCCTACTGTAAAATAATTTACAGTAGGTGAAAAATGATTACGAAGTGCGCGAAACATGATGGCAACACCACCGGTCAGAGTCAGATCTGGAACAGTAATAAGAACTTTATGTTTCAAAGATTCACTTGCCTACCATTCTTTTAAATATATACCATAATCCACTTACTTGTAATAATGCCTTATTGGAACCAGCATTATCAGAAATCCCAAAACAAGGTAATGAAAGAGCATCACCATCTTCCATCAAAAATCCCGGAGTTATTGAACGGCACGTTAAATAACCAGACTTGTCTAGCCAACCTTTTACACGACTATCCATATTGCCATTCGGCAAAGCAAAATGCTTCACAGGTGTGCCAAGTGCATTTACCAAGCAGTTACGTGATTCAATGCATTCAGAAAATCCGATTTTATCATCGCATCTGTTTAGCATTGGATGAAACATAGTATGTGAGCCAATGGTACAACCAATAGAAATGAAGTCCTTTAGTTGTTCAATAGATAGGGCCGTGGGGGTATCATATTCGTATTTATCTTTATGTTTATAATGCTGTTCCATCCAGGAACGACGTGCAGCATCTGGCATGTTTTTGAGTATTTTCATCTCTTGACTATGATGCGCCAATTTGTCAAACCAAAAACCGTGTTTTGTGCCTACAATACCAGCCACGGCATAAATAACTGCCGGCAAATCATATTTTTTTATAATACCAAGTAGAAGTGCGTTGCCAATATGGCCATCATCCAATGTTATTAATAAAGGCTTAGGTGGTAATATTGAAAAATTATTTTTGATTAACGCATCAAACACTTGATCAATACTGACAAACGAATAACACCTTTTAAAAAGAGCTAAATGTTTTTCAAAAACTTCCGGTGATGGATTATGATAGTTGATAATAGTTACTTTATGCCTTGCATATATTTCTCGTATCACCCAAGGAATCCCTGTTAGTCTAATAAACAGAGATAAAAATTCCTGTAAAAAGTGGTTCGCTCTATTTGTCATTAGCTTCTTGAAGAGCTTTCTCTAATACAAAGGCTTCATCGTGATCGGCTAATCTTTTTATGCACATTTTCCAACTGCCGCAAATCCAACGCCAGCGCTTTACTGAAAGAATTCTTCGGAACCCATATTGTGCCCAATTACGAATAGCATATTTATTTTCTGGAATGATAAACACAACCGGTGTGTGGCCAGCAGGAATCAGAGCAAGCCGTGCCGCGTTGAGTTTCGTACTCACTTTATGGCCTCTATGCATGGGAAAAACATAAAGGTTTTTCATTACAGCATATTTAGAGGGTATATTGAACTTTCCAGTTATGCCAAAACGATACACACCTTCAAATTGAATCCAGGCATATCCGGCCAGTTTTCCCTCAACGTCTGCAAAGACTCCCTTGGATCCCTCTTTAAGAAATCCGTTTAGTAGATGTGCTTGTGTTGTTTCTAGCTCGCCGTTTTTGATTGCGTAGACAATACGTTCTTCTGTCATCAAGGCAATGCAAGAATCATTGTAAGTATAACCTTTGAATGCTGGAATAATGAAAACGATGTATCGCTCTAATTTATACAGCCATCGTAAAATAGCACGTGTAAATTGAACAAAAGCTGCATTAGAACCGTATTGCTTTATACGGTTTGTAATTTTATTCTGGATAAAACCGTGCATAAAATCTCAATCGCAGGCATTTCTTTTGGTGATATGTTTTGAAATTAACGCACATTTCTTAATTATTTTTGACTTTTGATCACTGAACCAATCAATAGTTTTTCTATAATATGGACGAATTTGGTCACGCCATTCCATGTAATACTTGACGACGATATTGGCACGAATTGCATTTGAACTTATCAGAAACATATAATTATTTCTGACCTCGTGTTTAGGAGAATAACTTAATTTATAATCATAATCACCCGCCATAAAATCAAAATGATGAAGACCTTTCTGAATGAGATCTCTTATCACATAAGCAATACTAATCAGACCGGGCGAATATTTTTCCCATGCTATATCGTAGTTAGTATTCCAATCATAATATGTGCTTTTGTGAAGGATGCCTAACCTGTAAGTGATTAGCTGATTATCAGCTTTTATGAGATAAAGACACATCTGCTTATTTCTAAAAAGATACCCATTAGTTGCTCTTACACATCTCATATACTTGTCTGTTCGATCTGCTCTGTCTTTAGTTGCTCTCAGGTGTATTATTTCCCGTATTCGATCAAAATTGGCGAGGTACTCATTTTCATCTGTTACAAGTTCAACTTTTAGGCTGTGTTCTTCTTCAAGTTCGCGCATTTTTTTTCGCGTCAGGCGTCGTCTGTTGTGGCTCAAATCCTTTAAATATTCGTCCCAACTGTTATAAGCAATATTGGTAACAATATTACCTATTAAATGTTTGGCCGGGATTGATTTATTGCATAAATAGTTGTATAAACTTGAACTATCGTTGACTGGTGTTAATATTACGACGGCCCATTGAAAATATTTCACTATATAGTCATATATGGCATTAAAGACAGCTTCGTCATTTGCTTTTTTAGAAACAAGTATTTGGAAGTAATCACCATAGTTAACAGGAAATGAACGAAGTACTCTTACCCATAAATGTCCTTCTATACACAGCGGTGCTATGCCCAGCGCTTTACCGTCTTCATCCAGCACCATCACAACATGCAATATTCTTCTTCCAGATAGATAATGCCACCATGTTGCACACCAATGATAAGTGCTTTGAGGGAACACGTCAGTTTCAGTTGCCAGACGTGCCCATTCTTCTTTAAGAAATGGATCATCGATATTATTGATGACTTTGATTTTCATTTAAAAAAAACAAATTAGCCTTTCCTATATTTCTAAATAAATATAGTTATTGTTGTAAATACCCACATTAATAATATTTGTGAGTATAAAAACACCAAACATCATGAGGTGAAGTCAGACAGAGCAAATTTATTTATGCAACCATCTAAGAATAAAAAATTAAATAAGTGATTATGTAATTTGTATGACGTCTGTAATTCGCTTTGCAGGATGAGACTTTTTTATTAATCCAATCAAGATAAAAAAAGGATAACAATAGTGGGTTAAAAATCGATGCTGAAGCGAACTGCCTTTTGATAAACCTAATATAAGATCAAGACTGATCATCCCAAGAATAGAAGAAAATAAAAACGCAGCCACTCGTAAATTAAAGAAACTTATTGTTAATGAAAGCAATAAAGCAAAGTACAAGATATAGCCCGGAATAAATCCCGGATTTTTCGAAATTAATAAATCAAAGAGGATCTTTGGCCGATCAATATTTTTACGCAGCACAGCACCATGATATTTTGCCACGCCTTGCTTTTGAAAAAGCATTGTTCTTTCCACCGGGGATTGCGTGTGATGAATGCCCATAATCATAGGAAGTCCTATGATCGGCCCAATTCTCGATAAGCGAAGTGTATAATCAATGTCCTGATTACGAACTAACCCTTCATCCCAAGAGCCAGCTTGGTGTGCGTAATTCTTAAAAACAATAAAATTACCGCCACAATAATAAATGTTTTTTTTTCGCGGATAGGGGAAACGTGTTTGTGTTTTAATTATTTTATTATAATCAGGTGAATAAATGTGTTCTTTTAATTGCCCTGCCACAGCAATAGCTTCTTGTGAATTCATTAATTTTATGGCCTGTTGGATAAAATCAGCATTCCATTCAGTGTCGCCATCACAAAAACAAATATATTTCTTTTGTGCTTTATTTAAACCGATATTTCTTGCGACGGCTGCATTGATGTAACCTTTACATTGAAAAATTTTCATTATACTATGTTGATTAAGATAGCGCTTCATCACAGCAAGCGTTCTATCAGACGAATCAGAGTCAACGGTGATTACTTCGCAATTTCTTAGCGGCATAGAAAAAATTGCATGAAGACATTTATCAACCGCAAATGCTTCATTCCGAGCAATTACAATAAATGAAATATTATTAATATTTTCTATTTTATAGTCATCGACTGCAAACATTAATCTGATTCAATATTAATATAATGAAATGTCTATTTTATGAAATATGATTAGTAATCTACTAGGCGGTTTAATCTTAAATATCATCTAGTTAACTTCTATCTTTCCACATATAATTCGTTTTTACGATTCGTGATTCGGCTCCAACAATTACAATGTTGTCACCTGCAATTATTTTATTTATTACTGCGCCGATTCCAACGAGTACACCATTTCCTATGCTTGAACCTGGGGCAAAACGAACACCACTGCCAATATAACATCGAGCGCCTATCATAATATCTCGCTCAATTACGCCAGCACCATGAGACCAGAATTGTGAGCCAATGCCAGCAATCCAAGTATTTTCGCCTATAAAAACGCGTCCTGCCACATCAAAATAATGACGCGTCGTAATTAATGCATTTTGTCCTATATATACATGTTTTCCATATTTAAGAGTATTATTGTATGTCTTTTTCGTCCAATAACCGCAGAAAAATTCATTTCTGTTTCCAATTGATGCACCATTACAAATTTCAACCGTCATTGGTCCAATAAACAAACAGAATTTTCCTATGCGCGCTATATTTGCAGTAAAAGAATCAACAGCTATTACAGTAAGATAGCCTATTCTTGATTGTTTTATTTTATATCCAAGAAAAAAACGATAAAAAAATATGCGCACTATATTAATGGGAAGAAGGCTAATAAATACGGCTAATATTATTCTTAATTTCTGTATCATGATCAAGTTATGAAGCTATATACGCTAGCGTGTTTCAGTTATAATTTTATGCAAGTACTTGATTTATAACTGTCGTCCATGCCTTTCTCCATTTCTCTAGTGAGAAGGCTTCTTTGGCTGTTTCATATCCACGAGCACTAATCTCTGCCATTTTCTTTTTATCGTCAATTAATGTCTCAATGCATTGTCGGAGATCGCTGACATTGGGCATACATAACATACCATTATAACCATTGATAATCATATTTGTTATACCGCCAACTGCAGTAGCTACTACAGCACAATGTGCTCCCATTGCTTCTGCGACCGCAAGAGATGTGCCTTCAGAGCCTAGAGAGGGCACTACTGCGATGTCATATTGCAGATGGAACTTAATAGCATCATCGGGATGATACTTAGTAAAGTTAATTCGCGCATCGTTGTTAAAAGCAGCACGTAACCAAGCTTCATCGGGGCCTTCCCCTGCAAAAGTAACATTGACATTTGAATGATTCTGCAAAATGTTATTGACGGCTTCTGCCATGAGGCGTGTGCCGCGATATTTAATAAAGCGGCGTGCGAATAAAATTCTGATCGTTTTATTGTCTTTATGCCGATCAGTGAGTTCTGTGCGCGACGCAATCCGTGTAAAATTAGGTATAACCCACTCTCTTCCTCGTGGTTCGGAATACAAAAAAGTTCTGTACCAATTCAAATAATTATAATCTACGCAAACACGATTAGGGCATTGAAGATACTCTTTTAATGCTCTTTGACGACGTATGGCTTGATAAATTCTGTCGCCTAGTAAATTCTGCAATCTACCACGATGTTCATGATGATACATAGGTAGGTCAATTGCTATTCCATGCTGTATTGAAATACAACGGTTGCTGCCAATCGGTCTTGCATATCTATCTGCGCCAAAGATAACTAGGTCATTTTTTAGATCAACATTCTTAATTGCTGTACTGACTAATTTGTTAATCCGCCGACTGGCTCTCATTTGTTGTACCGGAACTCCCAAAACCGTAATATTTTTAAGAACGGTTTTGAAATTATGTGATCCGCTTTGCCAAATGAAAGTTTGCATATCATTTTCTACGCAAAGTTTTGCTAAGTTTAATAGATATGTCTCAATGCCACCAACAACATAATTTGTACCATCAGAATTTAGAAAACGATCATATATAATTGCTGCTTTCATTAATGCTCCTTAATATCTTTCTGCTAAGTAACTCGTATTTAAAAATATGTAATGTTTATGTTTCCATAATGTCTTTATAAAAAATATTTCATTTCTTCCATGTACCAAAGAAAATTGCTAAAAGAGAAAAATATACAGCGTGCTTTGTTAAATCACCTGTTGCAAATTGGCTTACACAGGTAAAAATAACCACAAGTAATATTAATGAGTAATTTAATGAATCCAACATTAAGGAAATATTCTCTCTAATCCTTTTAAGCCCCCTTATCATTAGCGGAAAAAAAAGCAGCAATGTGCCGCCTGCGCCCAAATCCGTTAACATTCCAAGTACAAAATTATGTGCATAAATTTTTTCGCCAGACAAAGCATGACCAGGAATGGAATAACCACCCAACCCTTTCCCAAGCAAAGGATTCTCCTTAATGGAGTAAAGTGCGGCATCCCAATTTGTTGAGCGATTTATTCTTGCTGAAAAAGATTTATTATGATCAAGCATTTGCTCAACAAATGGATTGTGGAGTTGATAAGCAGTGTAAAAGGCGTACAAAATAAGTGCTATGACAATGAAAGCTAAAGTCATATATTGGCTTTTTTTTAATTTGATTATTATAATTGAAACTAAAATTGTTAGCGTGAAGGCTAGTAGTACCGCGCGATTGAACGCCCAGCCCAGAACGACTACAGCTAGAATAATGGATAAAAGCAATATTAGCTTTGCTGATTTGTCATTTAGATGAATTGGCCATGAAGATAATGATATTATGGCGCCCATACCTGCAATGTAACTCAAATCATGTACACTTAAGCTGAAGTAAGGTTGATTTAATGGGTTTCTTATTGCACTTACATCAAATAATCCGTTAGGCAGAATTCGTGGATCAATAGAAGAACCAAAAGCAATAATAGAGTATGCTGATACCACTACTATAGTGCCGAGAGCCAGCCAATTAATGTCTCGATTCCAAAAAAGAAATGAAAAACCTAGAATCAGAACTGGCGTATTTAGGAGAAATCCTAATAATAATTCTTTAGAATAATCTGTTTGAGGACCTTGATAATACCAAACTAGCAATATAAAGGCACACCATGCTAACCAAATTAAAGTATATCTTAATTGTTCAATGATTTGAAAAAGAAAACGTGGATATAGAATGATTATCAAAAGTAGACTTGCAAGAATTGAAATCTTTCCGCCATAACCACTTAAATTCAAGACGACAGCAATGACGCCGAAGACGCTAGGACCAAACAGGAGAAGATATGTTGCTAGGGTTGCGCCATTGAAGGCAAGACAGCCTACAAATAAACTTGCTAAGGTCAAGTAAATACCTTTCTCACCGCTTGGCAAGATGATTGTATAAGAAATGGTGAGAAATAGACTAAAGATCAGAGCTAAACGTACTTTATTTGTTAGGTAATTACTATTTATTATTTCATAATCTTGATTAGCAATAGAATGATGCGTTATCATTTAATTTGGCCCTTTAAAAAATGCTGAAAGATTATCACGTGCTGATCTAATGGCATTAATTAATTGTCTGCATCCTTTACAAAATCTTCAAAACTTCCATAGTTTGGTTTATGTGTTTTTATAAATTTATCATAAGATTGGCCAAGCTGATATTTGACAGAGTGAGGTGCGCCATCTAATGTTTCACCAGCCTTTAAAAATAAAGGGAATTCTTCCCAGAAGTCTGCAGGTACTGGGTGTCTTCCCAAATTTTCTTTAATGCTACGCGCATAAGACTTTGCTTCATCAATATACAGACTTTTTCGCTTTCGATAGTATTCATCTATACTGCAAATTATGCGAGCTGGATTCCCAGCGACTACCGAGCCTGCTGGTATATCCTTTGTCACAACTGCACCTGCTCCAATGATACAGTTGTCACCTATGCACACACCTTTTAGTATAATGGAATACGTTCCAATAAAAATATTGTTTCCAATTCTCACTTTACCCGAGGAGGCAATAACTTCATTGAAAATATTTCGAAGAACGTGCCAATCTGCGCCATGTGTAAGTATTGTGCAACCGCGCGTGAACGTAACATTATTGCCAATCTCAATTAATGAAGGCCTTGTGACATCAACGGAAACATCACGTAGCCCATGCCATCTTACATTATTGCCAATCCTGCACCCTTTTCCTCTAAGCCAATTAGTGTAACGCTGTTCGCTACTTTTTGCCCATCGATATTCCAAAGCATTGATAATTGATTTTAATAATTTATTCATTTTTTTAATGCCAATCCTAAAACAGCCAAATTTTGTTTAGAAAAATTTACTTTCCCCGGTTTTTTCCATAATATTGGTTTAATGATTTTTTGTTTTGTCAGCTGCCATACAATATTCATAAGATGTATAGAATGTTTAACTTTTGCATAAGGACTGTTTGCCATGGTTAATATATCCATTGGATGAATTGTAATGTCTGGATATATTCTTTTAAAGTGTTTACCAAGTTCTGAAAGTAATATTTTGTACCTCCTTATATCAAGCTGTGCGTGACTTAATGGTTGAATATTAATATCACATGTGATGATACATAATCCATCAGGTTTCAGGATTCGCGTTATTTCCATTACAGTGTTTTTAATGTCTGCAACATGTTCCAATACACTTATGCAATATACGACATCGCATTCGGAATCATTAAAAGGCATGTTAGACATTTCAATTAGTCTAAAGTCAATTTTCCCGGGCTGATGAGGAATGCACTTGCTTGCTAAATCTAAATCTTTTTCACAAATAGGGTCAATATCCGTGCACACGACATGGTATCCCATTTTTGCTAATGCAAAAGGGAAAAAAGTTACACCGCTACCAACATCTGCAGCAACAGGTCTAGAATTTGGGTGCAAAGAATTAATATAAGTGGCTAGATGATTATATACATAGGGATATTCCCATGCGCGTGACCATTCATGTAGCGGATCACGGGGCCATTTATACTCTGCACTGCGAAATTCGTTTTCTTTGTCAAGAAAAGCCTCTTGTTCTTTTTCAAGTTGGGCGAAGATGCTTTTGTACTCAGTTGTCTTCAAATCTGACAAAGCCCCCAATCCGGATCTATTGAAAATGTTATTTAAATTGTCGTTGATCAATTACTTGCTCCTTTACGTATTAGCCAAATGGCAAATCCAAAAGTCCATGTTGCATGTATAACGTAACTGCATGCTCTTGCTGAGGCCAAACCTAGAGATCCTTTCTCGACAAGGAGTAGCGTGGCTATAATGAATGTCAAGGCCCATCCGAGATTCATAACAAAGCCAATCCACATTTTTCCTGATGCTGCAATGATCTGACCAACCGGTGTTTGCACGGCGAGAAGACCTGCTGTCAGCAGTACTACAACCAGCGTCGGCCAGCCATCCCTGAATCCAGCGCCATAAAGACTCATTATGTAAGGGCTTGCAATTCCCGCAAGCACAACTAGTGGCATTACGAACAGTGCGTTTGCCTTGATCGAAAAGACCATTGCTTTCATCGACTGGTTTGTATCTTTTTGGCCAAGTCGTTCAGAAAGAACTGGCAGTACCACCCCGCCTAATAAACCAGGCAGAAACATGAGCATGGCGTACCATTGATTCGCGGCATTGAAGATGCCCATCTCTCCGTAACCATCAGGCTGATTGACCAAAAAGGTTGCACAAAGCCAATTGACCGGCCCGACTAACGAGCTTGCCAATACTGCCGGTAGACTGAACCGCCATAAAATAGGCAATTCATGACTACAGTGCCGTAGAGTAAACGGCACCTTGCATCGCCGTGCCTCTATACGTAGCGCTATATGATTCAGCAGCCAATTGAAGCAGAGGTTGATCGCCAGCGCCCAGACAGCACCGGTAAGCCCGCCGAAATAAGCTCCGGCGATGAGGATCGGAAAAGAGAGAAGTCCGATGAATAGGTTGACGTAAGCTATCGATTTGAAAGCTTCAAATCCTGACAGCGCCCCTGTTTGCGCACCGTTAAGCGCATTGATGAAAAGTATTAAAGCCCCGATCCTCAAAACGCCGGTCAAGTGTGGGGCATTGATGGTATGTTCTGCAAGCCATGGAGCAAAGACCAACAAGCCCAGCGCCATTAAACCGCCGGTGCCCATTGCGACTAGCCCGGATAGGCCTATGATCCGCCCGGCACGTTCTGGCTCTGTCTGCCGAAACTCGGCAACATACTTGGTAGCGGTCGTCCCCAGGCCAAAACCAGCGAAGACGCCGAACATGCCGACGGTGGTCTGAATCATACCCAGTTCGCCGAAGCCGTTTTTTCCCAGCAGGCGGGCGACGACAATGGAAGCGATCAGCATCAGGCCGCGGGAGATGACCGCCCCGGCCATGGACCAAAACATGCCTCGCGCCAGCCGCAGGCCAATGGGTGAATTCTCGATACGGTTGAATAACGGCCTTAAGAAATTCGGGCAGCAGGCATCGGCTATCTTTCTAATGTTCAATGCACTTGGCCCCGTCATTGAGAAATTTCAGGCAGGCGGTTATGATGCGCGCTGTTGCTTGCCCGTCACCATAGGGATTCACGGCACTAGCCATCACGGAATACGCTTTTTTGTCAGTCAGTAACTTTACTACATTATCAATGATCGCATTTACATTCGTGCCAACCAGCCTGACAGTTCCCATGTCCACGGCTTCTGGTCTTTCTGTAGTGTCGCGCATGACCAACACCGGCTTGCCCAGGCTCGGCGCTTCTTCCTGCACACCGCCGGAATCAGTTAAAATAATGGTTGCACGATTCATCAGTGCAACAAACGGCAGGTAGTCAAGCGGTTCAATGAGATGGATGTTTTTCTGATTGTCCAGCAGGCTGTAAACCGGTTTTAGGACGTTGGGATTAAGGTGCACGGGATAGACGAATTGCACCTCGGAAAATCTTTGCGCCAGCGTTTTAATAGCCTTACAGATGTTCTGGAAGCCTTTGCCAAAGTTCTCGCGCCGATGCCCGGTAATCAGCACAAGCTGTTGGCTGCTTTTTACAATTGATTTGCGGAGTTGTGCAATTACAGGCGGTTTTTTCTTTATTTTTTCTAGTGCCAGAAATAGGGCATCTATCACGGTGTTACCGGTAACAAATATTCTTTCGGGTGCAATGCCTTCCTGAAGAAGGTTATGTCGGGCCTTTTGAGTGGGTGCGAAATGCAGGGTGCTGATGTGCGTGGCCAGAACACGGTTTGCCTCTTCAGGAAATGGCGAATATTTGTTGCCCGTGCGCAAGCCGGCTTCGACATGGCCGATAGGTATTTTGTGGTAGAAGGCACACAAGGCGGCGCAGAAAACGGTTGTTGTATCACCCTGGACGATAATCATGTCCGGTTTTTCCTGCGCCAGATAGGTGTCTATACCACGGATAGCTCTGGCGGTTAAACCTGCAAGTGTCTGGTTGGGACGCATGAGGTTGAGATCAACATCAGGCTTAATTTTGAAGACTTTGAGCACCTGATCGAGCATCTCGCGGTGCTGGGCGGTGACGCAGACTTTGCATTTGAAGCGCGGGTCGGCCTTTGCCGCCAGGATAACTGGCGCGAGTTTAATGGCCTCGGGTCGTGTGCCGAAGATGAAGGAGAGGTTCATAAGTATTTAAGATTTAAGGGTTAAGTAGTTAAGCACAAAAACAGTGATCGGAATGACAAATTGAGTTCAAGGTTTAAGATTTCTCGTCGCTTCGCTGCACGAAATGACAAGGGAGGGGCCAAACCTCTAATCGTCTAATATCCGTTTGGATTTTGGGATTGCCAGCGCCAGGCATCGGCGCACATATCCGCAAGGTTGCGTTTGGCTTTCCAGCCAAACAGTTTTTTGGCCAGTGCTGTCCGGGCATAGCA
>Ga0255341_1003295_pt1 | contig 18399 bp, 16 predicted proteins | sample wastewater_treat_8_FD_192418 | JGI IMG/M metagenome (GOLD analysis project Ga0255341, IMG submission 192418) | Wastewater microbial communities from Lulu Island WWTP, Vancouver, Canada - plant12 | ecosystem: Engineered > WWTP > Wastewater > Unclassified | place: Canada: Vancouver, British...
GTTCCTGCTGTACTCATAGCTATTACTGTTCATGAATTCTTTCATGCCTACGCAGCTGTTAAAATGGGAGATAGAACCCCAGAATTGCATGGGAGACTTTCATTAAATCCATTAAATCATCTTGATCCGATTGGCACTATTATGCTTATTTTATTTAGATTTGGATGGGCAAAGCCAGTACCAATAAATCCATATAATTTTAAGGATTATAAGAAAGGTACTGTGATAGTCTCTCTTGCAGGACCACTATCTAATTTAGGGCTTGCATTCGTTTCAGCTTTTCTGAGAAGATTGATTGTCCCATTTGGATTAGGTTATTTAGATTTATTTATTCAAACCTTAATATTTATTAATATAGCATTAGCAATATTTAACTTAATTCCTATACCACCCCTTGATGGTTCAAGGCTTTTGATTTTAGTGACTCCGCCCAAATATGAATATATATTAAATTGGCTCGAAAGATTTGGCTTTATGATCATCATAATTATTATTGCTTTTACTCCATTAATTGATTTAGTAGTTGGACCAATAACAATGTTCTTTTTTAATTTGTTTCTTTAAAGAGTTTAAGGTGTATGTTTTATTGGTTTGCATGGATAATTTTAAGGATTTTTCTTCACTTAAGGTGTGATTATAAAATTATAGGTTTAGAAAATATTCCTAAAACTGGTGGAGCTATAATTCTTTCAAACCATAGAAGTTATGCAGATCCTTTTACGGTTGGTTGTGCGATACATTACAGAAGAACTTATTTTTTTGCCAAAGAAGAATTATTTAATATTCCTATTTTTGGTTCAATAATAAGAGCTTTAGGGGCTTTTCCCGTAAAAAGAGATACTCTTGATAAGAAAAGTTTGAATTACTCGATTAAACTATTAAAAGATGGTGAACTTCTCCTCATTTTTGGTGAAGGAACAAGGAATCTCAAGAAAGAGCTACTTCCATTAAAAGCAGGTTTTGCTTTTCTTTCTATAAAAGCAAAAGTGCCAGTTATTCCTGTTTATATCACTGAAACAGAGGAAATATTAACATTAAAGAAATTTAGACCTAAAGTCACTGTTAAGTTTGGGAAGCCGATTTTTTGTAATAGTATTAAAGAATTTGTAGTTAAAGCCACTCAAGCTTTAGAGAACCTTTCTTGACTATGAGGGTATAATATTTATGAATGATTTATATTATATTAGATTTAAAAAATTTATTAGGGGGATATGAGTAAATTAGTTGAAGAAAAAGAATCTCAAAAATTAGATTTTGAAGTTGAAAAATTTCTCAATATTTTCCCTGAGGATTTAAAAGAATCACTCATAAAACTTGATAATTTTTCTGATCTTATTGAAGTTGTTTTGGACCTTGGTAAAAAGCCTGAAGCAAGATTTCTTAATTATATGGAATATTTAAGAGAAACGCCTGTAACTCGAGAAGATATTGATATTGTTACTAAGTCTATTGGAGAATTTGATAGAGATAATAGAGCTGGAATTGAAAGAACACTCCACAGGATTTCAGCAATAAGAAACAGAAAAGGTGAAATAGTTGGTTTAACCTGTCGTATTGGAAGAGCAGTTTTTGGGATAATTGACATAGTTAAAGATTTATTTGAATCAGGCAAAAGCATTCTCTTACTTGGAAAACCAGGAGTTGGCAAGACAACACTACTCAGAGAAGCTGCAAGAATATTAAGTGTAGAACTTAAAAAAAGAGTTGTGGTTGTTGATACATCAAATGAGATTGCAGGAGATGGGGATATACCTCACTCTGGTATTGGTTTAGCAAGAAGGATGCAAGTTCCTTACAACAAAGAACAGTATCAGGTAATGATCGAAGCTGTAGAAAATCATATGCCAGAGGTAATTATAATTGACGAAATAGGAACCGAACAAGAAGCTGCAGCATGCAGAACCATTGCAGAGAGAGGTGTTCAGCTCATAGCTACTGCTCATGGTAATACTCTTGATAATATAATATTTAATCCTACATTAAGTGACCTCGTTGGAGGCATTACAAGTGTAATACTTAGCGACGAAGAAGCATCAAGGAGAGGGACTCAGAAGACTGTTCTTGAAAGAACCTCATCTCCAACCTTTGATATCTTAATAGAAATACATGGTAGAGACGAATATGCAATATATAAAGATGTATCCAAAACTGTTGACAGATATTTGAGAGGTTTTCCAATTTCTCCTGAATGGAGAAATAAGAGAGAAGATGGTTCTACTGAAATAAAGAAAGCAGATTTAGCCGAAAAAGGCGGAGATTTTGAAGAGGAATATTTTGAGGAAGAAGATTTTCAAGTTGAAGAAGAAATTAATACTCCTCCCCTGAAAATTTATCCTTTTGGCATAAGTGTGAGTTATTTAAATAGGGCAATACACTCTGCACATATTAATTATAAAGTTGTAAAGAAACTAACAGAAGCTACTACAGTTTTTACTACAGAGGTTTATAGGCGAAAAAATCCTGAAGCTTTAAGAGTTGCTGAAGATATAGGAATTCCGATTTATTCAATTCCTGAGAATACTCTTCATGAAATTAAAAAGTTCATAGAAAAGATGAAAAAACAAAATTCTATTTCTTTTACTGATTTAGAACATATAGAGAAGATGATTGAGAATGTATTATATACCAAAACCCCATTAAATTTACCGCCAACAGATGCAAAAATTAGAAAGATTGAACATCAAATCGCTCGAAGATATGGGTTAAATTCTGAAAGTTTTGGAGATGAACCTCGAAGGTTTGTTGTTGTTTACCCAAATGAAGAAAGAGAGGAATAATTTATGAAAAAAACATTAAAAACTATTACTTTAATTACCATATCCCTATTGATTATTTTTCAGGGATTATTTTTAGAAGGTTGTAGCAGGGTTAAGGAAAGCGAGACTGTTTTAGTTGGAGTGGTGACAGATGTTGAAAAACAAAAACCAGTATATGGTGTAAAGATTGACCTTAAAAGTACTACTTCGGATAAAACTTATACAGGGAAAACTGATGGCGAAGGAAAATACCAGATTTACTGTGAGGAAGGTTATTACACATTAAAAGCAACTAAATCTGGTTATAGTGATTATGAGAAAAATGTAATTCTCAGTAAAGGCAGAAATCAAGAAGATTTCTATATATCAGAAATTCTTCCTAAACCCTGTTCTCTTAATGGAAGTGTTATTAGTGAATCAGATCAAAAACCAATTGAAGGTGCAACAGTACAAATTGGAAGCAATATCGTTAAAACTGACAAAAGTGGAAAATTTAAAATGGAGAAGCTTCCTGTGGGTGAATTCAGCACCTGGGTTACTGCAGTGGGTTATGAACCATTGAATACAACAGTTAAATTGACAAGGGGAATAAATGCAACCACTTTTAAGCTGAAACCACTTGGTAAAACAGGGAACACAAATAGCACTCAAACAACTGAAGCCAAGAGAAATGTAGAATATGCAATTTCTCCCTCTTACTTAGAAGATTATAAAGCTCATAGTATAAGAATAATCTATCCTGAAAATGAAAAACATGAATATTGGTTAGTATCAATGGACAGATACACGAAACACTTGATATATGATGAATATGTCGAAAAAGGCGAAATCTTATATTTTGGCAATGAGATTTATAGAAAAGTTGGGAATGACTGGAAAGTTGCAGATTTTGCCACTGTACCCTCTCAACCTGATACACCAATACAGATGGATCTACAGAATGTTCTTTACTTCTTTAACTTTGAAGACCCTGATGTTGAAATCAAGGAAATTGGGAAAGAAAAAATGAATGGATATAATACAAGGAAATTTACAATAAAGTCCAAAACAAATGCTCCTAAAGAAAAAACTATTGATGTAACAATATGGATTATTGATTCTCTTGATGATCTTAAACTAAATAGGGTAATAACAAGAATAAAAGGCAAAAATGCTTATGATATTGAAAGTAATAGCTGGGCTCAAATTGATGTAAATTTCACAGACATAGGGGCAGGAAATGTTCTTAAAAAGCCAGCAAATATAAAACAATAGACTACTTTATCACGTAGAACGTCAAAGTTTCTTGTATTATCAGTTTGTTTATATATGGTATTAACCCTTACAAATAAAAAGTAAAGGGATATAATGCTCTGTCTGTCTAAAAAGCGTTCTTTTGGGTAGCTCAAGATGTCTCCACTGATTCTGACCTGTCCCCTTAAATGAGAACATTTTTAAATTACTATTAATTATACACATAAACATTCTTTTGCAAATTCCTCCGGAGTTTTATAGTTTAAGCTGCTATGTATTCTTTCTTTATTGTAGTGGTTAATGTAACTGCCAATAATTTCTTTAGCTTCAACCAAAGTAGTAAAAACATGGCGATTTAAGCATTCATCCCTAAGCTTATCAAAGAAGGATTCGATAAACCCATTTTGGAAAGGTTTACCTTTATCAATAGTCTCATGTTTAATTCTTTCATAGTTTAAATACCTGTTAAGAGATTTTGATATAAATTCTGGACCATTATCAGACCTTAGAATAAGAGGTTTACCATGTTTTAAGGTAGCAGATTCAAAAGCAATTATTACTTCTTCACCTGTTATACTAAAATCAACTTCATGGTTTAGAATTTCCTTTGTAAATATATCTAAGAAGGCTATTATTCTGAACCTCTTTCCGTTTATCAGTTGATCTTCACAGAAATCAGTAGCCCATACTTGATTCTTATGTAATGCTTTTAGTAAAATAGCTTTCTTATCTCTCTCACCTATAGTGCTTGAAGTTGAGTTCACTTTTTTCTGATTTCTCTTCCATCTTTGTAAACCCATCTCTTGATAAATTCTGTGAACTCTTTTATGGTTATCAGGGTAACCCTCTCTTTTTAGTTGTTTTAAAACTCTTAAGTATCCGTAAACGGGGAAGGAAGCAATAATCTCACTCATTCTTTTCTTTAGAAGGAAATCTTTATCTTTATTTTCTTTTTCTTCTCTTTCTTCTTTCAGCCATCTATAATAATTTGCCTTAGGAAGTGGAACAAGATAAAAGATGCGTCTTATCTTAATACCAGAGGCTTTCATAAATTCAATAACCTTCAATTGCTGCTTCCTTCCCCAAGTTAAAAATTTTCTTTGAGTATAACTCTTAAGGTGTTTATCTCTAAGTCTCTTTCAGCAAGTAATTTCTTTAGTTGATTGTTTTCCTCATCAAGAAATTTTAGTCTTTTAGCTTCTGGAATAGATAGACCTTTGTATCTTCTCCTCCAGTTGTAGTATGTATTTCCAGAAATATTATATTTTCTACATACTTCTGCAACTGAGAAAGTTTTACTTTCTCCTTCTGTTAAAATTTGAAAAATCTTTTCTACTGAAAATCTACTTCTTTTCATTTTAATCCTTACCTCCATTTTTATATTATAACTTTATTTTGTTCTCAAATATGGGGATAAGGCCAGTGGATTTCTATTTTGCTTCGTAAGGCTCTCCATTTTCATTATACTTAAAAAAATTTGGACTGGATCCCCAATCGAGTTGGGGATGACAAGTTACTTGGATCCTCGATAAAAGATTTCGAGGATGACAGTGGGTGTGCTTTCGAAGATGACAGTTACTGTGGATTCCCGCAATCGCTCTGAATGACATTAGTGTTGTCATTCCCGCACTCTCTCTCTGTCATTCCGCACTTGATGCGGAATCCAGGAGTATTTCTTCTTCAAACATAAAAAAGAATAGATCCCTGTTAGAATTGGAAAAAAACAAAGAAAAAAGCAAACACTGGATTCCCGCGAAAGCGGGAATGACATCTACCACCAGTCAATATGTGGGAGTATATCTGTATTTTGCATCGTAAGGATCTATTCTTTATTATACTTATAAAAAATTGGTCTGGATCCTCAATAAAAGATTTTGAGGATGACAGTGGGCGTACTTTCGAGGATGACAGATACTGTGGATTCCCGATAGAAGATTTCGGGAATGACAGTTACTGTATTGATAAAGAGGGTTCAGGATCCCCTAATGCCTCACAACTATCATCCACAAATTCAATTATTTGGGGATCCTGAAAGTATCAATGAAATACTGTTAACTAAAATGAAAATGTAGCAGAAACTGTCACAACTATTTGTAATTGTCCAGGCATAAGTTGAGTAGGTGATTCAGAAGCTACCCCCTGTTTATCTCTTATAGGCATAGGAGGCGAAAACTCATTTCCAACGTTCATACTTATCAATTTAATTACCTTTTCGCCTTCTGCAGCAAGGGCTGTATCAGCTTTCTTCCTTGCATCTTTAACGGCTTCTTCTAATGCTTTCAATTCCAATGATTTTGTATCTTTAATACCAAAAGATATACCCCCAACTCTATTCGCACCTGCAGTAGTTCCAGCATCTATTACTGCACCAATTTTTTCAATATCGTAAACATTAATATTTAGCATATGAACAGTCTGGTAGCCTGTAATTATTGGTGGCTTGCCTTCTTCATATTTATAAATAGGATTGATTGAATATTCAATAGTCTGAATATCCTCTTCGTTAACCCCTGTTGCTTTTATGGAATCAATAATTTTGGTAGATATTTCATTATTTTTACTTTGTGATTCATTAGCTGATACCCCTTCTGTTACAATACCAAGATTTACTCTACCCATATCAGGTTTCACACTAATGATACCAGTTCCACTCACATTAATAACTCGCGGGTTTTCTTTTTGAGGTGGCTCTTCTGGTTGAGCAAAAGAAAAACCAAAAAGGCCTATACTGAGAATTAACGCCAAAATAAGAATCAAAGATTTTTTAGAAATCTTCATTTAATACCTCCTAACAAAAATTAAAATTTCTACTATCTTAAATATACAGAACAAAGAAAATGGTTTATAAAGAGAATTATTAAAACAACGTTTTATGGTGCATTATCCCACTTGATTTTAAAATAAAGCGTTATAAAATCCTTGCTTGCTATTAAAATTTATTATAAAGGTAAGTGAAATTTTATGTATGCAATTATTGCTGGTTGTGGGCTTGTTGGTTCTCGAGTAGCAACAATGCTATCGCGTGATGGACATAATGTATCTGTAATTGATAAGAATCCAGATGCATTTAATCGACTCCCGCCTGAATTTGATGGTTTAACGCTTGTTGGTATGGGTTTCGACGAAGAGATTTTAAAAAATGCGGGCATAGAAAAGGCAGATGTTTTTGCTGCTTTAACCGATGATGATAATGCAAACATAATGGCTTCTGCTGTAGCTAAAAATATTTTTGGTGTTAAGCGTGCTATTGCAAGAGTTTTTGATCCGGGAAGAGAAAAAACATTTAAGGAATTAGGATTGGAAATAGTTACTCCCACAGTTTTAGGAGCAGAGCAGGTATATAGTAGATTTATTATGGGTGAAAACAGTGCTCATCTCTATATAAGTGAAAATGATATAGAAATAATGGAACATGTATATGAACCAGTCGGAAAAGAAGAAAGAGTAAAAGATATAGAAATTGAAGGGGAGATAAGAGTAGTTGCAATAATAAGAAAAGGAAAAAGTTTTCTTCCAAAGGAAGACGAAATCTTGCAAAAAGGAGATAGAATTATTACTGTTGTTACTGTTCCCGCAATTCACAAAGCTTTGAAAACGTTTGGGAAAGAAGAAGACAGAATAGGAGAAAAGTAGATGTATGCTGTCATTGTAGGCGGAGGAAAAGTTGGTAGGAATCTTGCAAAAGATCTTTTAGAGGATGGTATGGCTGTATCTATTGTTGAAAAGGATGCTGGTAAATGTGAAAATATAGCATCTAAGTTAAATGCATTAGTAATAAATGGAGACGGAGCTGATTACTCAGTCCTTGAATCGGCAGGAAGTAGAGGTGCTGATTATTTAATTGCAGCCACAGGAACTGACGAAGTAAATTTTGTTGTATGTTTACTTGCAAAAGTAAGTTTCAGTGCAAAAACAACTCTTGCAAGAGTTAATGATATAAGAAATGAAGGTATATTTAAGAAATCAGGGGTCGATTTTGTCTTAACTACTCCTTACATAATATCAAAAATGATGCATGAAATTATAAGGTGCAAAGATTGCGGATTCCCATTCATCATTCCAACATTTCTCGATAGAAAAAGTAAGTTCGAAATAGTTAGATTTATAATAAAAGAAGGTTCCCCATCCATTGGCAAGAAAATTTCCGAGCTAAAATTCCCTAAAGATTCACTCATAATCACCGTTATTAGGAGTGGTGAAATAATGATACCATCTGGTAAAAGCGTAATCAACAAAGATGATACATTATACATAATAACAAGAAGAGATAGTTTAGAGCATATAAAGGGCACTTTTTCGGTTGGAGAATAAAAATGGATCATATTAACCTTAATGCAATTTGGGGTATATTTGTTGAAATTCTGTTTGCTTTTGCTATTTTAGCATTTGAGGCAGTGTTAATTTATATTTTTCTACAAATTTTATGATAAGACGAATTAGCAATAAGGATTGGAGTACAGTTTTAAGCTTAACTGGCTCAATTATATATTATTTTGGATTCACAATGCTAATTCCTTTTTTAACAGGCCTTATTTTAAGAGAAATAAACGCTTCTTTTGATTTTCTGATAGGTTTTCTTGCCTGTTTTTTAGTTGGATTATTGCTAAAAAACATTTTTAAAGAACCGAAAGAAGCGGAGTGGATTCACGGAATGTCAGCTACAGCGCTATCTTGGATTATAGCTATGTTTCTTGCAGCTATACCATATTATTTAAGTGGGTATTTTTTATCCTATTTAGATGCCTGCTTTGATACAATGAGTGGTTTTACAACGACTGGTCTTGCTATAATTCAAAATATAGATCACATCCCAATAAGTCTTAATCTATGGAGACATATGCTTACTTTTATGGGTGGACAAGGAATAATCGTTATTGCCCTCGTTTTCCTTCCTCCTTCTGGCTTAGGGTTCAAAGCGCTTGTTGGAGAAGGAAAAGAAGAAAGATTAATTCCTTCTGTTAGAGAAACTGGGAGAGCAATATGGCTTATTAGTCTTATATATCTTTTTATTGGAGCGATATTTTACCTTTTTGCAGGAATATATGATGGTATGAGCCCGTTAAGGTCTCTTTTTCATGGAGTATGTGTATTTATGACTTCGTGGAGTACTGGTGGGTTTGCTCCACAATCTCAAAATACAATTTATTATCATAGCTTTCCAATTGAAATAATATCAATGCTATTTATGATACTTGGTTCAATGAATTTTGGCCTTCACTATTATGTTTGGTTCAAAAAAGATAAAAAAGAAGTCCTGAGAGATATAGAATCAAAAACATTTATTGTAACTCTATCTTTAACGTGGATACTTCTCACTTATGGATTAATTAGAGATGGTATATACACTAATTTTCTACCACTTATAAGAAGAGGATTATTCATTCTTGTTTCAGGGCATACAGGTACAGGATCAATGACAATTTATGCTACTCAATTTGTTAACCAGTGGGGCGATATTGGGCTTATTGCAGTAATGCTTGCGATGGCTTTTGGTGGATATTCTGCATCAACTGCTGGAGGATTTAAAGCAATAAGAACTGGAATCGTTTTTAAGGCAATAATTGCTGATATTAAAAAATATTTCCTTCCTCGAAGTGGTGTTACTGTTGAGAAGTTTCATCATTTACAGGATGCAATCCTTAATGAAAAAATAGTAAAATCAGCTGCTTTGATAATACTGTTATACATTGTTATGCACACAGTCGGAGCTATTGTTGGAGTTATTAACGGAATACCTTTTATTCAAGCTCTTTTTGAGTCAATCTCCGCAGGAGCTAATGTAGGCTTGAGTTGTGGAGTAACAGCTGCATCTATGGCTAATTCATTGAAGGTTACTTATATAATTAATATGTTTTTGGGAAGACTTGAATTTATAGCTGTGTTTGTATTTATCCTTTTCATTTTTAGAAGTATATTTAGAAAAGCTTAATATGACAAAGAAAATATTCTCTTTTTGTGTAATAATAGTATTTATTCTGCTTTTACAACTAATGTATGGAATTAAAGCAGAGGAGCCTTTCCTAAGAGTTTCAACTCTTATTAATAATCCTACCAAATACAATGGTAAAATCGTTAAATTTATGGGAGAAGTAATTGGTGAACCTTTAGGAAGAGGTAATAATAGATGGATCAACATCCTCGATAATGAAGGCAATGCAATAGGTGTATGGCTCTCAGAAGATTTTATCAAAGATATTAATTACTATGGGAAATATAACATACAAGGAGATATAGTAGAGGTTGAGGGCATATTTCACAGTATCTGTAAAGAGCATGGAGGGGATACTGATATCCATGCAAATACATTTAAAATATTAGAGAAAGGACATTTGATAAAAGAACAGATTAAAATTCAGAAAATTTATATAATTCTCCTTGAAGGAGTTTTTATCATTATAGTATTAATATTTTTTAGAATTAAGAAATATTATGATAGTCTGAGTAAATAAAACCGTATTATTATATTTTGCTCTAATTCTAAAATTTCCAATTTATTTTTCTGTGGAAGCAAAAAATTTATAGATTCCGATTGATGTTCAATAAATTTTTCAAAACCATTTCTGTTTATTGAATCACTACTAATTGTAAAAGATACTTCTAAAAGATTACCCACATTTTGAGGCTTAACTTCACCCTTTATAACGCTTCCACTCTTTGTTGAAGAAATAATACCTTGTATAATATTTTCTAATCCAAATTCTAAATCATTTGCATCTGATATTACTGAAAAATCTTGCTTAAGTGGAACTAAAAAGATAGAAATACTTTTTTTTCTCGCTTCAAGTATAGCTCTTTTAGAAACTTCATCAAAAATACTTTTAAATTGAGTTACTTTTGGTTCATTGATTTTTTTCTCTTCTTTTAATGTTAAATCTTCGGCATTAATAAACTCTTCAAATTCAACCATATTACGCTTAATAAGATTTATTACGTTTTCTCTGTCTTCGCCATCTACATCATTGCCTAATAATAATTCTATTCCTTCCTTTATTCCTGTCAAATATGTTCTGATTTTATGCATAATATTAATAAGAGATTCTCTATTTTTTTCATATTTCTTTTTGTCAAGATAGAATCTTCTTCTCTCAAAATTAGCAAGCTCTGACTGATAATATAAGTTTTCAATTCGAAGATTCTCAACTTCTTCTCTTAATTTCCTTAACTCTAAGATTTTAGCTATTCTAAACTCTTTTTCTGAAAGATTATTGTTTAAAGAAAAATAATCATCCACAAGATTATTTTTAAATAAAAGATCAATTTTAGAAGCGTCGGAAATGGTTATTGAGTAAATAACAGAAATATAATCAAGTTTTTTATTTTTGTTTAATTCGTCTCTTATTTGAGCTATTTCATCTAAATTTAAGTCTTCACCCAACAATAATATGTCTGGCGATAATCTATCTAAAAAATTTAAACTCTCACCTAAAGTGCCACCTCCAATAATTTTTATAAATGGTATTGGTTCTAAGCTTTCTTTTATACTATCTAAAACATTCTTTGAATTTGTTAAAATATAAATAGTTCCATTCATTTATTCTATCCTTAAAAGGTCTTAAAAGGTCTAACTTTGCCACTATTTCGATACTTCTTACATATGCCACTATCTTTTACAAATAAGCTCTTATTGCTTTCATAAAATTATAATATAATTAAATAAAAATTGTTAAATTATTATTAGCATTAAGACATGAATATGAAAGAAGCTAAGTTTTATTCAAAACTAAATGGAGACAAAATTTTATGTGAGACCTGCCCAAGAGAGTGTATTATTCCTGAGAATAAATATGGATTTTGCAGGGCTTACTATAATAAATCAGGTAGGCTCTATAATGTGCTTTATGGGGAAATAGCCTCCTTAGCTTTAGACCCGATTGAAAAAAAACCTCTTTTTCACTTTTACCCTGGTAGTAGAATTTTATCAGTCGGCACAAATGGATGTAATTTGAGATGTCAGTTCTGCCAGAATTGGGAATTAGTTGAAGGAAATAATCCAACTAATAAAATAAGTTCAGAAGTTCTTCTTGAACTTGCAAAAAGGTATGATTCAATAGGAATAGCTTTTACTTATAACGAACCAACAATCTCTTTTGAATTTGTTTATGATACCTTTAAGCTTTTTAAAGAGCAGGGATTAAAAACAGTTCTTGTAACAAACGGTTATATCAATGAGAAGCCTCTTTTAAATTTACTTCCTATAGTTGATGCATTAAATATAGACTTAAAATCAATAAAAGGTGATTTCTATAAGAAGATCTGCAAAGGCAGCATCGAACCAGTGAAGAGATCGATCAAGCTATCATATGAACAGTCTTTTGTAGAAGTTACAAATTTGATAACACCAACTTTAAATGATACAAAAGAAGAATTTTTGGAGCTCAGAGATTTTATTGCAAATATTAGCCCAGATATACCGCTTCATTTATCGAGATATTTTCCAAACTACAAGATGTCAATTCCAGAAACTCCAATTGAAACCTTGTTAGTTGCTTTTGATATAATGAAAGAAAAGCTAAACTATGTTTACATCGGAAACGCAATGATTGAGGATAAAGAAAATTCTTACTGTCCGAATTGTGGTAATTTACTCGTGAATAGAATAGGTTATTCGGTAGACATTATTGGCATCACAAAAGATGTTCGATGCAGTAAGTGCAATATAAAAGTCCCATTTATAATCTCATCATCTAATTATTTATCGTTGTAAAACAGACATTCCTGTCTGTTTTCTTATTTATGCTTGTACAAGGAGGCTAAAAGAGAAGACTCTTCCTCACTTTTAGGTAAGTTGCCCAGAATGACGTAGAGATGGTTGGAGACTCTTCGGGAGCAAAGTACGCTCCCTTGGGAAGACGGAAGGGAAGAGTGACAGAGAAATTATCTTTTTTACACCACTTATATATGAGGGGAGGAATATATTATTTTTACAAGAATATCGAACAATAAATAACACAATGTTTTTGCATTCTTGAAATCTTTCTAAATGAAGAAACTGAGGAAGCATTTTCAGGAGGCAATTCAATCAACAATTGCCCTTCTATGATGTGTAATATTTATTATAGTAATTATAATAATGGTAGGAATAGTAATATCTATCTACTGATTTTGTAATTACATTTAATACTACTCCAATTATATTTGAATACTCTAATGATTCTAAAGCTTTTTTAAATTCACCCTTTCTTGTGGTACCCGCACTCACTACAATTAAAGTACCATCTACAAGAGGAGATATAATTTGAGTATCTGCTACAACGTTTATTGGTGCAGAATCACATATTATGATGTTATAAGTTTCTTTAAGTAGTTTTAATAATTCAGGCATTTTTTTAGAAGAGAGGAGTTCTGCTGCATTTGGTGGAATTAGTCCTGCTGTTATTACATCTAAATTTTCTATTTGAGTGCTCTTTATGATATCTTTATAATTACACTCTCCATTTAGGTAATTTGATAATCCTGTCTCATTTGGAAAATCGAATATTTTATGTTGCATTGGAATTCGCAAATCTGCGTCTACTATTATAGTTTTAAAACCTGCTTTTGCGAAGCTCGCAGCTATATTCGAAGAAATTGTAGTTTTACCCTCACCTTCTCCTGGGCTTGTAACAAGAATTGACTTTGGATCATTAATTTTAAGAGCAAACTGGACATTTGTTCTTAAAATTTTAAACGATTCAGCAATAGAAGATTTTGGTTTATCTATAATAAATATTTTTTCTTTATTTAAATTATTTTCCACTTTGTTTATTATTAACTACCTTTCTTAATTTACTGTGATAATTATCCCGTATGTAAGTCTCCAGGTTTTTCCAGGTTCTAGTGAATCAAGATTTGTTGAACCTGTAATTATGATATTAACATTATTTTCACCACTTCTTAAAATATTTTTTATTTCATAACCAATGTTTGTTTTTATCTCAAGAGATTTTCGATCGCCTGTAGATGTATTATAGATTTCTAAATTAATTGGAGTTGTGGATTTACTGTAATATGTTATTTCACGGTTAAATATATTATAGTTAATTTTGTAAAGCCTATAATAATTTGGAAAAAGGTCAAATGGAATTGCTGAATAGAGCTTAAATGATTTTTCGGGAGAAGTTTTTCCTTTTTCAAAATACTGAGCTACAAAATTTATCTCTCCAGTATAAACAAACCCTAAAGGAATATTTAGTTTATATGAACCATCTGGAAGAGCAGATATCTCTTTGAAAGGTATCCCATTTAATGATGCTGCGACCTTAGCATTAGGATAAGCATTTCCTATAAAATTAAGAAGAGAACCTTCAAGTTTTTTTGAAAGAAATGCCCTAAAAGGAGCTCCTGATACAGGCGTGATAACAGTATCCCATTTTTTCTGCTCATCGAGTTCAATTGGTTTTAACATTTCATAAATTAGATAGGCAATTTCAGATCTTTTTATATTATTTCTTGGTTTAAATGTTCCATCAGGGTAGCCTGAGACAATTTGAGCTTTTATTGCTATTGTTAAATAACCTCTTGCCCATATGGGAACCTGTGAAGCATCAGAAAATACCATAATGGTTTTTGTTTTTTCTTCTTCATTTATCACATCTGCGAACATTTTCATACCGAGGGCTTTAACGGATATAGGAACAAATTCAATACGTTTTAAGTTTTCTTCTGTTCTAAACCTACCATTTTCAATTGAATCATCCATTAATTTTGTTTTGCCAATAACCTCAACATACCCGTATGACCAATGAGTTTTCGGAACATCTATATATGTTGCCCTTTCTGGTTTTAAAAGATCTAAATTAAATACCTTTGTTAGTATTACGGCTGTCTCTGATCTTTTAACAGGGTTTTCTGGTTTAAAAGTTCCATCAGGATAACCAGACAAAATACCTCTACGTACTAAATCCATAATTGCTTCATATGCCCAGTGATTAGGTGGAACATCTGAAAATCCTTCTTGTGCTTTTGTTGGAATATTATAATTTAGTATTATAAAACAAAGCATAAAAACTACCAAGAGTGAAACTAACCTTCTGATTTTACTCATTTACTCTCACCTCTTTTGCTAAGATTTTATTTTAAGAACCTTTAAAATAATCTCATAGCAAATTCATCTTTATTCTATTAAAAATATTTAATTAAACTATAAAAAATTAAAAATTTTATAATCTATAGCATACGTTTGCTTAACAGTGTAATTGATTATTTTATATTGTAAATAGATTGTGTATTTTTTAATGTTAAAATACTAATAAAAAATAAAAGGTTTTAAATAATTTTTAATTTTTTTGTAAAAAATCTTGCAATTTTCTTTTTTTTTCTTAAATAGAAGTATTAATTAGTAAATTTCTTTTTTGAAATGATGATAAAATATTTTCTTGCATTAATTGTATTTTAGTGTATAAATTGCTTGAAAGAGGTTTTAAAGAGAATTGAAATTAGTAGTATTATTTAAAAACTTATGTTAGCTCTATGAGTAGGAGGGAACCTTAATGAAAAGACTTCTATCTATCGTAATCGTCTTTTCTCTTCTTTTTTCTTTGCTATCAATTCCTAATTCTAATTTAGGGATTATATCTGCAAAGACTACAAATCCAGGAGCAACCTTTGCTGCTGTTCGCTGGATAAAAATTGGTTTTGATAGAGATGGTCTTCCACTCTATCCAGCTAAGGATGTTCCTTGGGCAAAGGTTGGAATATCCTGGTGGGGTAGAGATGGATATCCTATGCCAAATGCTTATCTTGCAAGAGAAGCAAGTGGTATTGCAAGACCAGCACTCATCAACGATAATGTTGATGAAAGCACAAAACCAGTTTTATGGACTGAAGTTTATCTTTCTATTAATCCAGAAGGTGGTAGATCACAAGAATATGATAAATGGTATGCTGTACTTGATTCAGCAGGACAGTTATGGTTTGATCCTGATGGAATGTTTCATGATCCAAGATATAACCCCAAAGCAGATCCAAGAAGTCCTTACTATGTAGCAGGTAGCTGCAAGACATCCTCAAACAAACAGAATGGTATTACCAGATATGCAATTGACCCAACAAGTGATAACAACACTCAAGGACCTTACATCCTTAACCCTGAACACCCTCTATACAGAGAAGGCCCAATAATCTTTGAAGCAAAAGGAACTCGCTTTGGTGATAGAAAATGGCAAGTAGGTTATGTTGATATGGTCGACTATCTACCTACAAGAGCAGTATATAATGTTGATAATCCAGCTTATGCAAATAAACCAAATGATGAAGGAACTGTTAGCTTCAACACAGAACTTGTTATAGCTGGCCAATGGGATATAGGTTTAAGGTTAGTTAACTTTAAGCATCAAAGTACTCAGGGTGTAACCCAGGGCGATGAGATGTTTCATGAGTATCATGCCAGAAAAAGGAATGGTAACTATGACCCATATGAGTATATCTATAGAAAAGGACCTGGTACCTGGTATGACCAAACATACATTGACCCATGGGGTAACCCTGTCGAGTATGTCCAGGCAGGAGACATAAGATTAACAGATATGTCATTCAAGACCTGGGATGGAACAACTGTTATTAATTACCCTGCAAACTCAACTGTTAAACCAGGGGATGTTGATTGTCCTTATGACTATGATAATAATGGTTTAATAGAAGCCGATGAAGCTAAAACATTAAACTTCTTCCAGAATTACATTAAACATACCGAAACAATAGAAGCAAATGGCTTATTTGATACAAAAATTAAATTTGGTTATACAAACTCTGAATTTATATATAGAGATGAAGGTGCGGATGAATATGGGAGAATTCACACCGGTATAGTAGGTATAGGCGACAGAAGGTATTCTCCTGTAAACACCAAGCTTGATATAATACCTCTTGACCCACTTGATCCTAATAACTGGCCAAGAATAAACCATAAACCCACTCTATTAAATGGAACTGAGCCATATTCTGCTGGCGACTTCGAAAGGAAAAAGATCGACATCTCTCTTCCGTATGATTACAGAGAAGAGCATTATGCTTATGGTTTAGGTCTTGTAGGTTGGGATGCAATAACTCGAGCTCAAGGTGACCTCTTAATTTTATCAGAAATACTTAAAGGTGGTTGTGAATCTCCAACTTACGATATATCAGTTGAAACAGATGTGTGGATGGGAACAGATGTTAGTCTTGGAATAGATCCTGGAGAAAAACCTTTAATTCCTTCTCCTGCAGCCGCAAGGCTACGTTCTCCAAATGGTGATATAGTTGCAAATGCTCAGAGGATACAAAAGAATACAGTATTAGACCCAACTGGTAACTCCTTCTTTATTCCAGCAACAACATTCCATAATGTAAAGCTAAAATACAGAGAATATATTGGAGTTGAAATATTTAAAGATAATGGAATAGATAATCATCTTGGTATTAATCTATCAGAGAATAAACTATATGAACAGAACCTCTCAGATGACTATATGGATGAAAGAACTGGAGAAGAATTCTTAGGGGCTGTTAATGGTGTAAATGCAAAAGATTATGGTATGCCCCTCCAGCCATTCCCTGACTTTATTAAATATTACGATACAAACGAGAATGGTTATGGTTGCGGTGAACCTATATATGAAATAGTTGATGATCCAGCTAATTATTCGACTCACGATACAGTTAGAGGTGGAGATAAGCGTATAACAGGTGTAACTGTTAATGTAGCTGGAAATGATATAACTTATCCTCCAGGCTCAATAGTTGCAGAAGGAGATGCTGATGTTGGTTTTTACCTAAATGCATTTGATGCAAATAGATATTACTTCTCTGATAAGGCTCACCCAGAAAAAGATATTCCATTTAACAATAAATATGATTTAGGGGAGCCGATATATTACAATAAGAATTATGTTGATGCATGGATGGGTAATACATTCCCTTATACAAAAATTTATCCTGGAAACCTTGGAAAATATGTAAAACCCACCCAATCAAATGGACATGCAACTCCTGGAAGTGGTAATCCAGTTCCAGTTTATGTTGATACCGATGATAATGGAATAGTTGGAATAGGAGACATTAGAGTTACTAAAGTAAGAAACAAAAAAACTTACAATGGCTTCTATGATGCATTCAGTAAAGTAACTGAAGGTGATACAGATGTAGGACTACCTCTAACATTGATACCTCAATTTGGAGTTTTGCACTGGTTCTTTAACTGGAATAGATTTGATGATATATATATTGATGTTGATGGAGATGGTGCAGTTTCTGGAGTTTCCGGTAAATCCCCTCAAGATGGAGCAGACATAAGGTTAACTGATACACTTGGTTATACTGCTGGCTCAACAGTTTATGATAAAAATAGCGATGGATTGTGGCAAAATATTGATACAAACTATAATCCACCACTTCCAGCAGATGATAGAGATGTGGGAGATCAACCTGACCCAACAACCACTTATCACATGTATGA
>Ga0255341_1003304_pt1 | contig 18356 bp, 16 predicted proteins | sample wastewater_treat_8_FD_192418 | JGI IMG/M metagenome (GOLD analysis project Ga0255341, IMG submission 192418) | Wastewater microbial communities from Lulu Island WWTP, Vancouver, Canada - plant12 | ecosystem: Engineered > WWTP > Wastewater > Unclassified | place: Canada: Vancouver, British...
ATTACTCCGGCCACTTCTCTCTAATCAAGAGGTCCGATTCCCCGTCAAATTTTGGGATGTTCTCCCAAATAGCTTCGGTAACAAACGGCATAAAAGGGTGCAAAAGCATCAATCCTTTTACAAAAACATATCTTAAAACCGACAGAGATGCTATTTTCTGCTCTCCGTCCAATCCCTTAACATACTCAATATACTTATCAGCTACTTCGTGCCACATAAACTGGTAGATCATTTCGGCAGAGTCGGCAAAGCGATACCTTTCCAGAGAAGCTGTCACACCTACCGTTAGCTTTTTCATCTTTTCCAACATAAGCTTATCAAGATCTCCCAAAGCATCGACATTCTTTTCGTCAAAACTAAAGTCAGTGCCGTTGTCATAGTCGCCCATCATCATAAGTATAAACCGAGCCATATTCCATAATTTATTGGCAAAATTTCTGTAAGCGATAACCTTATCCTTAGGAAAAGCAAAATCCCGTCCGTTTGCCGTTCCTGATATCAGACCCATTCTTAAAGCATCCGCCCCATACTCCTCAATATAATCCAAAGGGTCAATAACATTCCCGAGGGACTTACTCATCTTTTTACCGTCCAAGGCCCTTACTAAACCGTGGAGATATACATCTTTAAAAGGAGGTTTTCCTGTTAAATAGATCCCGAACATAATCATTCGCGAAACCCAAAACCTGATTATTTCCCAACCGGTTTCCATTACGGAAGTCGGATAAAAATATTTAAAATCTTCCGAATCGGGATATCTTAAAGTAGCCAACGGCCAATGCCCCGAAGAAAACCATGTATCAAAAGTGTCGGTTTCCTGGAGGAGACGTTTCTCCGGGCCGTGCCCGGCTCCGGGCACGGCCCGGAAATCGGCATCTTTTGGCGCAATCAAACTCTGTAAACCGGCTTTAATTTCATCAAATGAGTATTTACCCAATAGATCTCCGATCCTTCCAACAACCCTGTTTCCTCCGGCATCCAAAAAGGTCACCTGAATATCGGGATTTTCATCCACGTCGTACCAAATCGGTATTCTTATACCCCAAACTATCTGCCTGGATATAGGCCAGTCCCGCATTTCTTCCATCCATTTTGTGTAGGTAACCTGCCTCCATTTCGGGAAAATTCTCACATCGCCATTTAAAACGGCATCCAAAGCAGGTTTTTTTAATGAGTCAACTTTTATGAACCAATTAGGCAAAACTGTGGGTTCTATTTCGTGTCCGCCCTTGTAGCAAACAGCAACAGAATTTCTGTAGTTACTGTCAATTTTTTCTATCATCCCCATATCTTCAAGGTCTTTAACAACAGCATCTCTTGCAGCAGAAACCTCCATTCCTCGATACCTGCCGGCATTTTCATTCATTTTTCCATCAAAACCTATGACACTTACAACAGGCAGTTTATGCCTCAAACCTATTTCATAATCATTTTTATCATGCGCGGGGGTAACTTTTAAAACACCCGTTCCAAAAGACATATCAACATAAGAATCAGCGATAATCGGTATAGAAAACTTCCCGAGCGGATCCTCGTACTCTATCTCTTTTCCTATGTAATCCTTGTACCTCTCGTCATTCGGATTAACCGCTAGAGCAACATCCCCGAACTTTGTCTCCGGTCTCGTGGTTGCGACCACCAACGGCCCATATTTTATGTAATAAAGACTGCTTATCTTATCCTTGTGCCTTATCTCCAAATCCGCAAAAGTGGTTCCGCATTTAGGACAAAAATTTACTATGTAATCATCCCTATACACCAAACCCTCCGAAAGCATTTTTCTGAACGTGGAATAAACAATATTCACAACGTTGTCATCTAAAGTGTACGTATAACGCGACCAATCCAAACCGGGACCCATTCTTTTCACCTGATTTTCTATGACTTTCTTATTGGCCTCCACAAAGTTCCAAATTTCTTTGTATAAGGAATCTCTGTCGTAATCAAATCTTGATTTGCCTTTTTCTTGTAAAGACCTTTCGAAGACCACCTGAGTTTCAAAACCGGCATGGTCCGTTCCTGGTAACCAGAGAGTAGAGTACCCCTGCATTTTTTTCCAACGGATGAGAATATCCTCTATAGCCAGCATTAACACATGACCGGTGTGAAGTTTACCATTAGCATTGGGCGGCGGCAGAACTATTGTAAAAGGTTTTTTGTCCGGATCTATTTTACCGACAAAAACACCTGATTCTTCCCACTTTTTTTCTATCTCGGGCTCCGTGGTTTTATGATCGTATTTCTTGTCCACGAAGATAAGATATCAAAAAAATATGACCATTACAATGAAAAAACATCAAACCCGCTAACTGTGATAAAATCAACTTGTATGCGTTATTCCGAAATGATAGGAAAAACAAAGAAAAATGCACCGAAAGACGAGGAGGGTATAAGCGCGCGGCTTTTAATAAAAGGTGGATTCATACACAAAGAAATCGCCGGAGTTTATACATTTCTACCCCTCGGATTAAGAGTTTTAAATAAAATAGTGCAAATCATAAGAGAGGAAATGATAGCCATAGACGGACAGGAAATGTCTCTTACGGCGCTCCAAAACCCCGAAATATGGAAAAAGACCGGAAGATACGACGATTCTGTTGTGGACATTTGGTTCAAAACAAAATTTAAAAACGGGGGAGAAACATGCCTTGCAATTACCCACGAAGAACCACTGACAAATTTAATGGTACAGCAAATAGAATCATATAAAGACCTTCCGGTGTATGCTTTTCAATTCCAGACAAAATTCAGAAATGAAATAAGGCCTAAAGGTGGTTTGCTAAGAGTAAGGGAGTTTTTAATGAAAGACCTGTATTCTTTTGATAGAACAAAGGAAGAGCATGAAAAATATTATGAAAGAGTAAAACAGGCTTATATAAAAATATGGAGCAGACTTGGAATCGGAGAAGATACATTCTTAACATTCGCGAGCGGAGGAAGTTTCAGTAAGTTCAGCCACGAATTCCAGACAGTATGCGAAACAGGAGAGGACACAATATATTTAGACAGAAAGAAAAAGATAGCCATAAACAAAGAAGTATACAACGAGGAAGTTTTGAAAGAATTAAATGTGAAAAAAGAGGATTTAGAAGAAGTCAAGGCAATAGAGGTCGGCAATATTTTTCCTTTGGGAACAAAATTTTCCGAGGCTCTTGGGCTTTATTATACGGACGAGGAAGGAAAGAAAAAACCGGTTGTAATGGGAAGTTATGGAATCGGGCCCGGAAGAGTCCTTGCAACCATAGTCGAATTAAAACATGATGAAAAAGGAATAATGTGGCCGGAAAACGTAGCCCCATACAAACTAATGCTTATCGGGTTAAATCCTGAGGATCTCAATGTAAAAAAACAGACGGAAGAGATCTACAAAGAACTTTCATCCGAAGGAATAGAAATTTTGTACGACGATAGAGAGAACATTACAGCGGGACAGAAATTTGCGGACTGCGACCTGATAGGAATCCCTTATCGAGTGGTTGTTTCTCAGAAAACAGGGGATTTAGTTGAGGTTAAAAAGAGAAATGAAAAAGAAGCATCTTTGGTAACTACGGAAGAAATGCTAAAAATAATAAAATAATTCTAACAAACCCGAAACTTCTGGAAGTAAATAAAGTAAGAGTAATGTTGCGCTGGACCGTAAATCAAACTATAACCGCAAACCCTTAAAACAATTACAAAAAATTACGCCTTATCCATAATCCCAAGAGATGGGTTTGGCTCAATAGATTCAAAATCCAAATTTTCGTACTTCTCCCGCTCGCTTGCGTACATAAAGTACGCTGCGCTCGCAATATAAACCGCGTTATCGGTACACAGTCTTAAAGGAGGAGCATAAAAATTAACACCCAACTCCCTACAGTCCTTTGAAACAGCTTCCCTAAGAGATAGGTTTGCCGCCACTCCGCCTCCCAGAAGCACAGACTTAACATTATATTTTTTTGCGGCTCCCATCGTTTTCTTAGAAAGAACCTCTATTATAGAATCTTCAAATTCACGGGCAATAACCTCAACAGGGTATTTATTTTCATCTACAAGTTTTTTTACGGCAGTTTTAAGTCCGGAAAAGGAAAAATCAAAATTATCCCGATCAAGCATCGGTCTCGGGAGTTTGCCTTTCAATGAATTAAATTTACATTCCCGAGCCTTTTGAGAAAGAACGGCACCTCCCAAATATTGGGACAGTCCCAGAAGCCGTGCAACCTTGTCGTAAGATTCTCCGGCAGCATCATCCAAAGTTCCTCCCACATATTCAAAATTACCATGCCCGTGAACAACAATTAAATCTGTGTGTCCACCGCTAACCAGCAATGCCATAGCTGGAAAATCTATCTCATGTAAATCATTTAAAAAGTTTCCGTAGATGTGGCCGACCAAGTGATTAACGGGGATAAGGGGTTTGTTAAGAAATAGCGCCAACGCTTTCGCGGCCTCAACACCGACTATTAACGAGCCGATTAATCCTGGACCTACAGTAACGGCAACAGCATCTATATCTTTATAACAATCATCAATTTTTTTATAACTCATCACACGTTGGTAATTCTCGAAGCACTGGGAGATAACAGGTGTTATAAACTCAACTTGCTTCCTGGCAGCAATCTCCGGAACAATACCACCTGTTTTCTCATGAAAATCCTTGGAGGAAGCGACAACACTACAAATCTCATCAACCCCATCTTTTACGATAGCAGCCGCTGTCTCGTCGCACGATGTTTCTATCGCAAAAATTTTCACTATCTTTGCCCTGTAAGGGTAGCTTTACAAACTTTTAATGCTTCCTCAGAAGTCTGACCTGAAAGAACCGCGTTAACAGCTGTTCTAAGAGCCTCAACCTCCCTTGTATTACCTGACCTTGCCGCAAAATAATTTCCTTTTGCAAATGGAGCGGTATCAAGAACAGGTTTAATATACATAGACGCAGGGCTTGCACCGGCCTGGGCGGCCAGGCTAACGGATGCGAAAGGCGCTCCGAACGGCCTGTATTTGGATGCCTCGCTAAATAAAGTAAGTTCTTGGCTGTCTTGGGAAATAAAATTTATGAATTTCCATGCCTCTTTGGCACCGGCGGAAGATTTAGGAACGGCATACATCCAAAAACTTCCCCACGAAACCGGGTTTTCGGCGACAGCCTGAGGAACAGGCGCAACACCTATATTCATTCCCGGATTTGCTCTCACTATATCTAACAAATTCCATGTCGGAACAAAAATCATAGAAACCCTGCCAGCTGAAAATGCTTTAGATGCCTCCGGAAGAGAAGTGTTCCAGACACCGTCCGATTTTAGAAAAAGCACATAAAAAGATAGAGCGTCCTGAGCGGACCTGCTATCTAAATTTGCCGGAACCGAGACCCCTGCCTGTGCAAACATCAATCCAAGAATATCGGAGAAAAAGTCTATATTATCGGCGGCTCCCATAGCAGCCCCGGCCCTGATAAAATCACCTTCTCCGGATTTTACTGTGAGCGCCAATGCTATTCTTCTGAACTCCTCCCATGCAGTCGGTGGGGCAGCCTGATCTATTTCATTGAAATGATCTTTGTTATAAACCAACGCCAAACCGTCGTAATGAGCGGGAACAGCGTAAATCTGAGAGTTGAAAATCCCGCTTTCCACGGCGAGAGGATAAAATCTCTGAGCATAATCCTGCGGAGTCAGCATATCCGAAGGCATTGGTTCAAGATAATCTTTAATGTACGGAACCCAGCTGTTATGAACAAGAATTATGTCGGGAGCCCCTCCTTGCTGTAATCTCGTAATAACTGTTTCTTTGTATTGATCCGGTTTGGTAATCGACCTGTCGTCATAATTTACTGTTACATTAGGATTCTGACTCTGATACTCCTTAATAACGGAATCCATAATATCGGGACTTTCCCAAAGACCCCACATATTTAAAGTGACGGGTTTAGATGAAGTTCCCGAACTTCCCGAGCCTTTTGTTAGATACTTTCCTATCAAAGGAATGTCTGCAACGGTACAGGCTGTAAGGAAAATCGGAATCAGTAATAATAGTATGGCAGTTGCGGCTTTGTTTTTCATCTTGTTAATTATATACACACATTAAAAGCAATTCCAATATCATTTGTTACTGCAGCCCAAGACCTAAAGTAATCCAAAACAAAAGTAGTGTCTGGTGAATGGTGATGAAATAATGATCAAAACACCCCAGCAAAATAATCTGCAGAAACGCTATTAAATAAACGTGGAAATAACCGGAATTTACTAATTTCTTGAGGCACTGCCAAATAAAACAACAGAACAAAATTAATGAGAAGATGCCTCCCTCGGAAAAAAGGAGTAGAAAAATGTTGTGTACCGGTTGGGAAAATCTTAAATCCGTACTTTCGTAGTTATATTTGTCAATGAGAACGGTCGAGTTGTTAAAACCCACTCCGAACAAAAAATTATCCATAGCCATTCTGTATGATGCCACAGCAAGATTTAGTCTTCTGGAAATGCTTTTGTCGGCTGGTACTCTTTTATAGAGCAATACGTTTTTAGTACTGCTACCGCCACTTCCGGAAAAAAATAAAAGCGGGATCAAAAGGGAAATAACTATCACTATACATGCAACACTAACCGCCTGTTTCTTTTTAATTTCTATCTTCCGGGGCTCTTTACTAAAAATAAGGTGCAAAATAATTCCGAACAGAAAAACCGCCCACGAAATTTTGCTAAATGTAAACAGCAAAGCAACGGCTCCGAGCAGGAAAGGGAGTAGATAAAATTTTCGGCTTTTTAAAAACGAAAAAAGCCAAACTAATGTAATGCTCATGTAACCGCCAAAAATGTTGGGGTGTCTAAAAAGACCATAGGCCGGAACAACTCTTTTTCCGAAGAAAGATTCGGCAGGAACACCGTAAGTTGCGGCGGAGTAGGGTTGTTCTCCAAATACAAGGTAATTATCAAATACAGATCCTTTCGTTAAAAACTGAGCGATACCAAGAATACCTAAAAAAAGAACGGACACCGAAAAAATGTCTAATATTTTAAAAAAATAATCTTCAATAGGTATTTCTGTCAGAGAATAAATAAATATTAAAAAATAGAGAAGCACCCGCACCCATGCGCAGATTGACGGGACAAATCTAATAGATGACAAGGTTGACAGAAGGAGTGAAAAAATAAAGAGAGAAGAGTACTGAACATATTTTCTATCAAAAAAATCACTTTTTTTATCAAATAATTTCCCTAAACCGCCGCTGAGCACCCAAAAGAATATGATTAAAGCTGCTAAAATGTCCTGAACGAAAATGGTCGGAACAAGATAATCGACTAAAACTCCGCCAACATAAGAATCAATAATTTCAAAATGTTTTCCCAAATTGACAGGAATAAGAAAAATCAAAAGAAGATAAAGAAATTCGGAAATTTTTAATAATTTTTCTTTTAACGGCATTATCTACTTTGGGGGCAGATTTTACTAGTTATTTTCCTGTACAAGTAGATTATAGTCCATAACTGTCAATTGCGTTAGTTTAGTGATCTTATATTTTAAACAGGTTTTAATTTTTGTGATTTTAGAGATTCTGTTTTTCCACATTGCATTTCGTTGATTTTCTATTTAAATAAAAGAGGACGTCTTAGTAGGGTGTGTTGATATGTTGAAAAACTGTTTTTTGAATTGATTTTGCACCATAATTTGCGTAGCAGTCTTGTGGATAAGCACATTTTGCCCTGCTGTTTTATTTTCACTCGTTTTTTACTTACTTTACTGTTCCCTCAGTACGTTTTCCGCTTGTTGATAATTCTGAGGAATCTGTGGATTACTTTGTGGATAAGTAGCCTCATTTATCCACAACCGATTTTTCTGAAAAAAATTTCCACATTTTTAAGTTTTTTCCACAGTTGCCGGATTCGTTATCGTTGCTCAACTTAATGTTTAATATATGATACTTAAAACCCGCCACTTCCTGCCTCCTATCTACCGCCCGTTTTTTACTGTCTCCACGTGATGCTGGAAAATACCTCAAAAACTAGCTGTTAAAAATTATTTGCTTCACGTTTACAATATCCTGCGTTATTTTCCCTGTTTCCGCAACTTCTTCCTGGACTTTGTCCACTCCGTACATAACCGTTGTGTGATCCCTGCCCCCAAGAAAGTCGCCTATTGAGGTAAAAGGCATGTCTGTCATCTCTTTCATTAAATACATAGCGACCTGGCGTGGTATCACCAGTTCTTTGTTTCTCCTTTTTCCTTTAATGTCCTGCATTTTTACGGAATAATAAAGACACACTGCTTTTAAAATTTCATTCACATTTACGGTTTTGGCGGACTTTTCCTTAATGGTGGCACCGAGAGCTTTGGCTGCGGTTTCTACATTTAATTCCGAACCGGTGGCTTTTGCATAAGTTACGGTTTGCAGATATGCCCCTTCCAACTCTCTTATGTTAGTATCCACTTTTTCAGCTATAAAATTTAGTACATCGTTTGGAACGTTTTCTTTATCCGTGTCTCTCTTTGCTCTTAAAATAGCTATTCTTGTCTCTATGTCCGGAGTTTGTATATCGGCCACTATGCCACTGCTAAACCGTGATGTTATTCTGTCCTCAAGACTTACAAAATCCTTTGGTGGGCGGTCCGACGTTATCACTATTTGCTTTCCCGCCATGTATAGAGCATTAAAGGTGTGAAAAAATTCTTCCTGTGTTGATTCTCTTCCGATAATAAACTGAACATCATCTATCAGTAAAACATCGGCTTTTCTGAATTTTTCCCTAAACTGGTTTGCGGTATATTTTCCTTTCCCTTTTCCGCTTTGGATTGTCTCAATGAGCTCGTTGGTAAAAGCTTCTCCCGTAGTATAAACAACTCTCATTCCGGGTTTCGTTTCTATAATCTTATTCCCCACCGCCTGTATTAAATGCGTTTTTCCAAGCCCGACTTTAGAGTATATAAACACGGGGTTGTAGAGTTCCCCCGGTTTCTCAGATATGGCCGATGCTATAGCGTACGCTAGGTTGTTATTTTTTCCGAGTACAAAGGTTTCAAAGGTGAATTTCGGGTTGAGGTTTGACCTGGTGCGTTTTTCTTCACGTAAAGCCTCCGTGTTTTTTTGTTGTGAGAAAAGAGGGCCAAGACCATTACCGCCCTCCGGTTCCTTCTTTATCCTTTCACTTGACACAGTAAATTTAGCTTGTAGTTCACCTCCCCCAACACTTCTTATTGCCTCCTCAACAATTTTTGCGTATTTAGTTTCCAGATTTTTCTTTACAAAATTGTCTTCGCAGAAAACTTCCAAAACATTGTTTTCTAGAGATATGCCTTTTGTGCGTGATATCATCGTCTTAAAGATCATCGGAGATATTTCCAGCTCTACTTTTCCCAGTATTGCCTTCCATATTTCTTTTGGATCGCTGCTGTTTTTTTGGCTCATTGTTCGTATTTCTTTTAATTTTCTTTTAATTTTGCGTACCCTTGCTTTTTAAGTTTTACCGCTAAGTTTAAAGCCACTAAATTTCAAAAATTCCGCGATAGGTGTGCTGTGTGTTTAAACCTGTGTTTTACTCATTTTTTGTACGAAAGTACATACTCACTAATTGGCAGGGGAATGTTCTCAAAAACATATCTTAACAGTGAAATTCAGAGTACACAAGTTATCCACAATTATCAAGCAATGTGGATTATATTAAGGGTGCGTTGTTTTGATTTTTCTTTTTATCCTCAACGGCTTCTCTGATTGATTTCGCCAAGTATTCTTCTTCGGTCTCGTCTAGACTTCCCGGGTATGGTGTAAAGTCCCTTGAAAATGCAAGGTATTTATCCTCAAAAAAAGATTTTCTGGTTTTTTCGTCCCAAATCAATAATATTCCGATCTTCGCTTTTTCTGCCGCCTGTACTCCGGGTATTGAGCTTTCAAAAGCAAGCGCTTCCGAGGCTTTGATCTTGAGTTTTTTCAGCGCTTTTTTGTATATTTCCGGAGAGGGTTTGACTTTTTTCACATCATTTTTGCAAAGTATTATGTCAAAAACATTCCCGATATCTAATTTTTTGACAACAGCCTCTTCTATTTCTTGCGGAAGGTTTGTCAGAAGTCCTAGTTTATAGTTCTTCTCTTCCTTTAGTTCATAGCATAGCTCCCAAAACCCATCTAATGGTTCCATTTTGAAGTCCGGGTTGTTGATTATTTCAAGATAGGCAACCTGTGTTTTTTCTGTTAATTCTTTTATATTAAGCTTTCTATTCTCAAGTCTATTAGCGGAAATAAGTGATTTCCATATTTCTTCAAATGTGTACCCGTTTTTGCAATAAGGATCGGGATCAATATATTCCAAATGCAACGGTTCCAGAGTTTTTCTGAAAGCCTGTGTTTTTACACCACCTGTATCTTTGGTAACAGCACCCTCTAGTTCAAAAAAAACCGCTTTTTTACCTTCAAAAATTTTTTTATACATATTATTTTGCTGTTCTTTATTCCCTTTTACCAATCTGTGGGAAGTCTTTTTCCTTTGGCCACTATTATTAATAAATATAAAACTGTCAAAGGTCCGAGCAGCCAGTTTACAGGAAACCAGTACCACTCATCCGGGCCTTTGATGGCAACGAAAACCGCATATATAAATCCCAGTATTAAATAGATGGTCAGAATTATTTTTAACGTCGGCATATTTTTAATTATATCCGATTTGTATTCAAACCAATATAGTATGCACTGTTCTCACACTACTTTCTTTGCTCATTGTAGTGTTCGTCAAAATACATTTTTAATATTAAGGCCGCCGCCAGGCTGTCGTTTGATTTTCTTTTCTTTTTGGGAATGTCCAAATCTACGGCCTCTTTTAATGCTTCTTTTGATGTACCGAACTCGTTTTGTAAAAACACGGGTCGTTTTGTTACAACCCTTAGGTTTTTTGCAAATCTTCTTATCTCCAGGGATTTTTTTGTTTCCTGGCTTTCCGCCGTCAATGGAATACCTAATACTATCAATCCTATTTTGTTTTCAACGATTAGTTTGTTGATTTCGTATAGAGCGCTATTGATGTTTTTCGCCGGTATTTCTTTTAATGGCACTACAATTCCGTTGTTTCCCAACGCGGCGCCAATGCAATTTTCACCATAGTCCAAACCCAGAACATTAGAAAGCCCATTACCGGTACCGGATTTTACTATATTCGTTTTTATGTTCATGCTTAATTATAGGTTTTTACCCGTATCCTCTTTATTCAGTATAACTTCTATTCTACCTATATCCTTGGGTACTCGGGTGAAGAATGGGATGTTGGGGGACACACCGAACTCATAATGTTCAACATTTTTCAGGCTCTCAATAAACCTCTTTGCTTCATCGTAGGTTTTTCCCGCCAACCCATTTTTTATGTCGTCCTCTTTTATGTTTGGTATCACTATTGAGCTTAAAGTAACCTGTATGTCTGCTTCTTTGGAATTTAATACACTATTGGTTGACTGACCAAGCACGTTTACACTTATTCTTTTGTCTTTCTCCGGCATATAGTAACCTTCCGGAATTATGTCTTTGAAATACTCATCTATAAGTCTGTTTAGATCGCTTTCCATATAAGTGAGAGCTTCTCCGGTTGCTGTTTGAGTTAGAGAGATTTTATCCGCTTCCTCATCTATATCGACGCTGAATTTTTCGGACGATATTGTAGTCTGTATAGAACCGTCAACCAACTTTTGAGAAGAGCCGAGTTTGTTTTTAATGCCTTCTTCCGCCTTTTTCACAATTGCTGTTTTAAGCTCGTTGGATAGCGCGGTTTTATCCTCTTGAGTCGCTACCTTTACCTGCTCACTTTTTCCTCCTGTTAGTTTTCCTTTGGTTTTTGCTACTAGTTCGTCTTTATCGTAACCGGATATTTTTAGTGTTTTTCCATCATCTATGTTGTACTCACTACCTATATCTGTAGCGACTATTTCTGCGGTGATCTCGCCGGGTTTGAGGGAAGTGGGGTCGGTTTCATCCTCAAGGGCATTGGGGGGTACTGTGACACCGTCTTTTAGTTTATATTTCAGGTTTTTAGAATCGCTTTCGTAAGTGAGTTCCTTTCCTTTATCAAGTTTTATTTCGGATGTTGTATAGTTGTATATTTTTATATCGCCTCTGGCACTTTCGCCCACAGTTTTTGTTCCGGTAGTTTCTTTTTCAAGTGTATCCTCAACAATTGTTGTTAATGTGGTTCCGCGAAGAACTAAATTCTTTGCATCGGTTGCCGTATCAGTTTTTATTTTTACGGTTACACTTCTGGTGAATGGTAAAGACCCTACTGTAATTGTCACCTTTGCTTTAGGTGCCGTTTTTCCATAGTAAATAAAACCGCCTACACATAAGAATAGTATGAAAATAATTATTAACGGGCCTTTTTTTGCGCTCCCAAGAACAGGAACTTTAATGTGAGGGACATTTATTTTTATGTGTTTTTCTCCTTTTGTGTATTTAGCCGGTTCCTCGGGCTCTTCGGGTATGTGCTCTATATCCTTTCCCATAAGCGCGTCTAGAAGTATATTTCCGAACTCGTCGTCGGTGACCATTTCAACGCTTTTTTCCAGTTTGTCTGCTTCCCGTTGGATTAATTTAAGATTTAATATGTTTTCGAATAAAACCGATTCTTCCGGAATAACCAGTTCTACGTTTAAATCGTCTACAGCCTTTATTTTATTTATGGTTGTTAAAACGTCATCTGATTGTTGTAGGTCTATTCTTATCATATTAGACTTCCGTTATCTCCTTATAAATCATTGCTGTTGAAGCCAAATACGCCCATTCCGAGGTAAGCTCTTGGTCTGTTAGATTTACTATTTTTCCGTCTATTATTGATGCCAGATTATTAAATTCCGGTTCTTGAATAAACGGTATTGTTTTCGTCCATGTCCTTCCTTTTATCGCCTCCATGAGATCCTTTATATCAGCCCCACAGCCGGAAAGATAAACTTTTGGAGGAAATGTTTTAACTCCTGGGAAATCTTCTAATAAGAGTTCCAACCCATCCATCCATACATCAATAGTTTCTCCTAAGCAATTTTTAATTACCGGAAGTTCACTCTTGGAAAGTTTTTCGCTGTTGTACATTTTAAGAACCGATTCAGCATTCTCCTTTTCCAGCGCCATTTTTGAACCGATATCTTGTATGAAATGCATATACCCGACATTGAGCGTTCTTGTAGAGACTATTCCTCCTCCGAAAACTGCCCCCACATCCGTAGAGTCTTCCGAAATATTTACAAGGACAAAGTCTTTGGTTTCTGGCTGTTCCATCTTGATAAATTCGACTAATGAGTACATTTGTGACCCAATTGCCAGTGTAATTAATCCGGCGCGTTTCGTAACTTTCTGAAGGGATTTAACATGAAAAACAGGAACATATGCATTGAATATAGCTATTTCCACATTCTGGCCACGCTGTCCTTCCAATAGAGCAACTTTTTGCCCGTCTATTTTTATGTATATATCCGATGTTGTTATGGGATTTATGGGCATCTCTGAGTCCCCCGTATTTTCCAATATTCTATTTCTTGCCTGTACCATTGCGGCCTCAGCGGCATGTTCGTATAGATTTTCAACTTCTGTTAATTGTATTGGATCCGCTGTAGGTCTTTTCATTCTGATTACCGTGGTGAGTCCTGTCGTTATGCCCCCATCCACACCTACTATTGTCTTTTTTATTTTTGTTTCGGATTCGGAGCTTTGAACTTTATCAACCGAATTCTTTACGGCTTCCACCACGGTATCCTCGTCTATAATCATTCCGTTTCTTACGCTCCCGCCCGGAAGTTTTTGCGACCATGCCCCAATTATCTTGAAAACATCTTCATCCGGGTAAAAAGACAGACATTTCACATCCCTTGCGTTTATATTAAGAGACAAAAACTTGTTTGGTTCTTCGTGTTCTTTTTTTAACGAAGGCAGATTTATCATTTGGATTGATTATACATATTTTAGAAAGGAAAATCCCTTTTTGCAGGTTCCGGCTCAGATGATATATCATCTTCAAACCTTTTGTTTATAAATTCTTCAACTTCCTTCACCGGCGTTCCATATTTTTGCCCGGACATTTCTCTTATTTCCCGTGCCAGTTGTGGATCTTTTTTGATTGATGTCAGATCATTCCAGTCTACAAATAGAGAGAAGGGTGGGGTAGGCTGTCCTTTAACCAAAAGTCTCATGTACGCATTTCCTACGGGCAGATTTATTAAGTCCTGTTTTGTGAAAGTAGGTTCAAACTGTGTTTCCAAATATTCGGCATCATCTATCCCTACTCTGAAAGCGCAGATAGTTCCAACATTGCCGAATATCGCCTTTTTTATATCCTCCGGCAGTTGGCTTATGAATTGGTGCGTTACGGTCAGATTTAATTTATACTTTCTGGCCTCGGAAAGAATGGTGGCAAAGTCGGGGGTGGCAAAGTTCTGAAATTCATCTACATGGAGAAAGAAATTCGGAAAATCTTCTTTTAATTGATGCCTTCTTAAAGCGGCCGTCAGTATTCTCGGGACCAGTAAAAGTCCCAAAAAGTTTGAGTTTTCCTCGCCTAGTTTTCCCTTTGCCAGATCAACCAAAAGAATTTTCTTTTCGGCCATAATATCGTCAAAATTAAATGAGGACTTTTTTTGTCCAATAATGTTTCGCATGGTGCTGTCAGTGGTTATTCGGTCAAATTTTGAAGCAAAATATCCCATTGTCTCTCCTTTTCTGCTTTGCGAGGTGTTAGCCACTTCGTCCGCCCAATATCTTCTTACAAGGGGATCCGTTACCTTATCAAGAAACTTTTTGGAATACTTTTCATCTATAAAGAGTCTAAGAACATCTATCATAGTTGCTTCGGGATCAACCATTGCCGTGAGCATTACATTTCTTATGGCTCTTTCCAAAAGTGGTCCCATAATTCCTTGGTGATTAGGGTCGTAAAGTTTGTATAACAAAGCTATGAATGAGTTTATAACTATGTTTCTCTCGGTCTCATCTTTTGCTTCAAGCATGTTTAATCCCATCGGTCTTTCTCGGTTCGCGGCATCAAAGAGTATTACATCGTCTTTTCTTTCCGGCGGTATTTTTTCCAGCAAGTCGTCTATATCGGTTCCGTGAGGATCTATTACCGCGACACCTTCTCCTCTTTTTATATCCTGCAAAGCAATCCACTTCATAAGTTCGGATTTTCCTGAGCCGGTTTGCCCGATAATGTAAAAGTGTCTTGTCCTATCCTCATCCCTGATAAAAACCTTCTTCTTTACTCCTCTAAAAACACTCCATCCTAAGAATGTTCCTTCATTTTCTTCTGGTAAATTAACCGGGGCTGCCGATTTTCTTGCTCCGAGCCAAACAATGTTCGGGGTTTCAATGTTTTTGTTGGGGAAGTGAAATATGGTTGCCATCTCGGCTATGTTTAAAACCGAAACATTTGAGAATATTTGTGTTCCAAGCAAAGGAAGCGCAATTCTTTTCATTCCCATTCTCCTGTAAATGAAATCTTCCGTAAATTTTTTCGGACTTAAAATGAGTTTTTTTGCAAATCTGTTATAGGTAAGGTCGGTAAATTGCTCAAAAGCGCTGATAAGATTCTGAATTTGGGATTCGGCTTGTATTTTGTCTTCGGCAATAGATACAATTCTTATTTTTGTGAAAAAGCCGGGTAGACTTATTTTCTTTTCCACTCCTTCCAAAAAGCTCTCGTCTATGTTTACCTTTTTTTCCGGGTTTGCATTCCTTGTTTTCACTCTTGATATGAAGCTTCTTCCCGCTAAACGCCAGCTGTCATCTGCCGGCTGAATAATGTACTGGAGAGCCAGAACCTGATTTTCTTTCATTTTGCTCATGGCCGACGTTATTGAGCCCATCGAATCATTTTTTAAATCTTCATATTCTTTTATTGGATAATACGCCGGTCCTTTTAGTCTTAATTCTGCTACTTTTGTAACTTTTCCTCTGTCCCATATTTCGGGAGGTTCTACCATGTCTATTTCCGCTCCCGGGTAGGCGGCATTTATCTGCTTTTCTACAATAGTAGATATTTCATCAGGAACAGCTGCGTAGAAAGCGATTCCCGATTCTTTTGAGATAATTTCAAATGAAACTCTGTACTGTCCGGTGAAAAGAGCCTTTAATGGACTTTTCTTAAACCCGATTAAATTTGAAAACATGTGTTCAGCTGCTTTTGTTTCTATCTCGTTATCTTTCGGGAGAAGTATCTGAAAAAATGTTAATTTGTACTGTTCTTTTTTTTCTCTTTTTTTCCTAATCCAGGAGGAAATAGCTAAAATTATGAATACGCACAAGAACAGAATGAAAACTACGGTGATTATTGAGAGGAAGGTATTATCTATGGTTTCAATTGGTTGGTTGTTCATGGGCAGTCTTTACTCCTTTATTACTATCATTACTGTTTTCCATACTGTTTTCCATCAAGCTTTTTATAAACTCAATTTCGGTGTTTTGAGCTTTCCTATAAAGTGGGTCTGAGGGGACAGTTGTTTTTTCAGTTGCAGTTACCACTGCTGTATCAGAGATCTGTACTATACTTTCAACTGGTTGGTCAAGATGCTCCTCTTTTGGCTTAAATTCCGGTTGCTGTAAAGGAACTTCCTTCGGGGAAGGGGAGATAGTTTCTAAAGTCCTCTGTTCCGCCGATGAAGGTACTTCCTGCGAAGTGTAGAAAATATCCGGTGCAATAACTGTTATTTCGGATTCAGTTTCACCATTGTTATAGTCAGGTTTCGGCCCATTTAAACTTGTTATTTCCTCGGTAAACCCCGTGTTTTTTTCGATGACCCCACTATTTGTTCCAATTTTTCCTTCCTCGTTATCTGTAACAGAGGGGTAATAATCGCGGTGAATTCTGTTTATTCCGTTTGGATCGCCACCAATTTTGTCATTATTGCTGCTGTTGTAATCCGTCATACTAATATTCTAACACCTGGAAACGTAAAATCAGCAAATTAAAAAGAAGAGAATGCTTTTTTTGCAAATTATAAGTGTGGGCCTGCTCGAATATTTTTATCTTTCTTTTCTTTATCTCTTTTTCACGCCTTTGAAATATTTTCTCGCGGTTGTTTTATTTGACTTATTAGCCATTTCATCGTGCAGTATTTCATCTGTCTCATTCATGCCTTCTTCCGCATCTTCCTCTGCAGTATTCTTAACCCCCTCGGCTTTTTCTTTTGCCATATCTACAAAGGGTTCAACCTTTTCTTTCGTTTTATTTATCTCGGTTTTTACTTTTTCCAGCGTTTCCTTACCTTTATCTTCGTATTCTTTTGCTATCTTCCTTATTTTTTTTCTTGTGTTCGTCCCTTTATCAGGTGATAAGAGAACCCCAATTATTCCGCCAATTACAACTCCCCATAAAAAACCTTTTGAAAACGAACCGGCGCTATCGCATTTGCACGGTGTATCATTTTTGTACTCAAAATTATGATTTTTGTTTTTATAATCAGTATTCTTCATAGTCATCTTCGCTGTCCTCCTTATTATTAAAAATATTTGTGATAGATTTTATTGCGCTTACTCCTTTTGACACCCCTTCCAAAATTTCGGATATGGAGTTTATCGGAGAAGCTATGGAAGTAGTAATGTCCCTACCGATTTTTGCAACATCCGCTAAATCTTTAAATATTTTTTTTACCTCATTTAGAATTAATATGAAATAAACCAAAACTCCGGTAAAGGATATGCAAACAAGAATCCGCGCGATTAGTAGTATTATTTCCAGGGTTTCCATTTTAGGCCTTTCCGCCCCAAAACGGCATCGGAAGCGCGTTCGTGGGCAGTAAACTTGAGTAGTTAAATATAATCATTCTTTGCCGTCCGCGTCAATATTTTGATATACTCATTAATAAGGTTTAAACCTATGAATCCAAAAACTGTAGCGAGCGTAAATGAAATAAATGAAGATGATGGAAATGTAAAAAGTAACGATAAGACCGATATGGCACATGATTCTATCGCCAGTATTGCTGACGTAAGCGCCGATACGAGCGGGAGCGGTGGAAGTTTCTACTCAAATATCGCCGCGCAGGCTCATAAGGAAAACAAAAACCTCATCCAAAGTCTGTACGATTTGGATGAGGATGTCGAATCTTATACAGAATAGGTTTTATTCCACAACCTCACCTTCTACCGGTTCGTCTTCTTTATTGTCTTTTCCTTCTCCTTTGTTGTTCTCGCCCGGATTTCCGTTGTCGCTTCCCGTTCCGGCTGAACCGGTGTTGTTAGTTCCCGGCTGACCACCCTGTTTGTATATGTATTCACCTATCTTTTGCAAAGCAAGCGATAATTCCTGTGTTTTCTGCTTCAGTGTTTCCACACTGTCCGTTTGCAGATTATCTCTTATGCTTTTAACCTTCTCTTCTATTTCCTTTTTCAGATCCTCGGGGACTTTGTCTCCGGCATCTCTTAGAGATTTTTC
>Ga0255341_1003310_pt1 | contig 18329 bp, 16 predicted proteins | sample wastewater_treat_8_FD_192418 | JGI IMG/M metagenome (GOLD analysis project Ga0255341, IMG submission 192418) | Wastewater microbial communities from Lulu Island WWTP, Vancouver, Canada - plant12 | ecosystem: Engineered > WWTP > Wastewater > Unclassified | place: Canada: Vancouver, British...
TGGCATTTTTAGTGCCATCAGTAACATAAGGTCCATAAGGTCCCAGAAGTATTTTTATACCTTCGTCATCAAATATTTTTATCTGTTTTTTTTGGTTTATTTCGAGCTTAGAAATGTATAACTGCCTGGCTTGTGTCTCGCTAATACTAAACGGATCCAGCGGTTTAATAGACACAAAAGTATCCGCCACCTTAATGTATGGTCCAAAACGGCCAATGTTAGCCGTTATTTCCTGGCCATCTTCGGTCTTGCCAACTTTTCGGGGTAACTCAAACATTTTTAAAGCCTGTTCCAGGCTGACAGTCTCAATAGTGGTATCCTTTGGTAAGGGTGCAAAATCGGGTTTTTGTGAACTGTCTTCTGTTTCTCCTCTTTGTAACATTGGACCATAGCGACCAAAACGCGCATAAATAGGCTTGTGACTTTTTGGATCTTTTCCTATAAGCCTGGCCTGTGAGGCCTCTTGGCGACTGACTTCGCTTGCTTTTTGCGTTAGAGGATGAAATTGATCATAAAACTCTTTTATAACTTCTTGCCAGACTAATTTTCCCTCAGATATTTCATCTAATCGCTTTTCGGCATTAGCCGTAAAACCGGTGTCCATGATGCTGGTAAAGTGTTTATCCAAAAAATCGGTTACTACGTATGCTAAATGCGTGGGGATTAATTTGTTCCGATCGGTTCCGTATTTTTCGATTGTTTCTGTTCGATTAATAGTACCTTTTTTTGAGGTGTACTCTATCACTTTCCTTTCAGCACCTTCGACGTCGCTTTTTTCTACGTAACCTCTATTTTGTATGGCGCTGATAGTTGGTGCATAGGTGCTTGGACGGCCAATACCTAAATCTTCCAAGGTTTTTACTAAACTGGCCTCGGAGTACCGTGGATTTGGCTTATTAAAAGTTTGTAAAGCGCTAACTTCAATAATTTTTGGATTATACCCCTGCTGTAAGCTAGGCAACAGAGTATCTTCTTTGCTGCCTCCCCATACTTTATAAAAACCGTCAAATTGCAGTTCTTCGCCCTTGGCTATAAACATCTCGGGCCGATTGCTAATAGAAATTTTTACTTCTGTTTTGAGAGTCTGAGCGGCGGCCATTTGACTGGCCACCATTCTTTTCCAAATCAAATTATACAGTTTGTTTTGTGCCGTGTTTTCACCAGCTTGTAACTGCGAAATATCGGTCGGTCTGATAGCTTCATGGGCTTGCTGGGCAGAGCTGGATTTGGGCTGATACTGTCTGGATTTGTGATAATCAGAACCATAATTTTCAATGATGTATTTTTTGCAACTGCCTAAAGCCACTGTTGATACGTGAGTGCTGTCGGTACGCATATAGGTAATGTGGCCGTTTTCGTAAAGTCTCTGGGCCAAAGTCATTGTCTGTTTAACGCTAAATCCCAGTTTTCTAGAAGCCTCCTGTTGGAGGGTGGAGGTTATAAAAGGTGCCCCCGGACTACGACTACTGGGTTTTTTATCGACTTCCTCAACAGTCAACAGACTTTTTTGGCAATCTTCTAAGAATTTTTTAACCTTTTTTTCATCTGTAATTTTCTCGTTTAGTTCGGCTTTGAAGCGGCTATCATTACAGCTTAAAGTGGCTAATATTTTAAAAGCACTCTCGGCTTTAAAGTCTCTGATTTCTCTTTCCCGGTTGACTATTAATTTGACAGCAATTGACTGTACTCGGCCGGCGCTTAAGCCAGGCTGCACCTTTTTCCATAATATAGGAGACAACTCATAACCAACCAGCCGATCTAACACTCGCCTTGCTTGTTGGGCGTTTACTATGTTTATATCTACGCCCCGAGGATTTTCGATGGCTTCTTTTATAGCTTGCTTGGTAATCTCATGAAAAACTATTCTTTTGGTATTAGATTGCTTAAGATTGAGGGCCTTACATAAATGCCAAGCAATAGCCTCGCCTTCTCTATCTTCGTCGCTGGCCAGCCAAACGGTTTTTGCTTCTTTAGCGTCTTTTTTGAGTGCACTGACTATACTTTTTTTGTCGGTCGGTATTTCATAAACCGGCTTGAAGTTTTCTTCTATTTTGATATTGAGGCCTTTTTTAGGTAAATCTCTGATATGCCCAAAGCTACTTTTAACTGCATATTCTTTACCTAAGAACTTGCCAATAGTTTTAGCTTTGGCCGGTGATTCTACAATTACTAAATTATTATTCGCCATATTAAATATAAATTAACAGAAATTCTGCATAATTATATACCAAACACCTTATTTTAACATCCATCGCCCACCACCGATGTTAACTATTTTACCGCTGATTTCTAACATACTAATGGTTTGCTGGAAATCAATGACTTCAAGCTTGGATTTTATCTGTAATTGTTCACAGTCACTAACACCCTGCTTAATTAAGGACAATACTATATGTTCATTAGCGTTGCTGGCAATAACCTCTGTTTTCTCGGCGGTCTTGTGTAGACCAAGTGCTTCCAATACGTCTGAAGCTTCGGTAACCGGCTTAGCGCCGGATTTTATCAGATTGTTGCAACCAGCGCTGTTGATGTTAGTAATCGGTCCGGGTACGGCAAAGATATCAAGCCCTATTTCTAGACCAAAATTGGCCGTATGCAAACTGCCGCTTTTAATAGCCGCTTCGGTAATCAAGATACCATCGGCTAACCCCGCAATAATACGATTACGGGCAATAAAATTATGTTTAAAGATATCGGTTTTTGGCGGAAATTCACTAATCAAAAGACCGCCCTTTTCTACAATTTGCCTAGCTAAACCGATATGATTTCTCGGATAAATATTGTCTAACCCGCCAGGTAAGACGGCGATTGTTTTAGCTCCGACCTCCAATGTTGCCTTATGTGCCAGGCTATCGACACCAAAAGCCAGGCCGCTAACTATAATCACACCCCTGGCTGCGATTTCTTTAACTAGCTGTTTTGTAACTACTTGACCGTAAGCGCTGGTTTTACGGCTGCCTACTACCGCCAAGACTGGTGTTGGACTATTAAGTAAACCGCAGTCGCCGTCCATAAACAGTTGTCTAGGCGAATCTGCCAAACGCTTGAGTTTTTTGGGGTATAGAGTATCTCTAGAGATAATTCTTGGCATAAGCAATATAATTTTAAAATAGTATTGACAATATTACTAATATCTGCTAATATACACGTCTGTAGGCGCTGAATAGCGCTTCTACGTACTTTATACTTTCAAATTCTAACACTGAACATACAATTTTGTATGTCGTAGTTAGATTGTTTTAGAGCGTGCGTGCCACACGTTGAAACCCTCCACGTGCTAATAAACACGCGCCAGTTCGTTTCTTACTTAAGTACGGGCAAACAGGCGCTCTAAAACAAACTAACGCCTTTAACCCTTTTTAAGCTGAAACCCCTCGGTATAAGTGTGAGGTGGGAACGTTAGCGGTGGGAGATATATCCCGGGGTTGAAGGCTAGAAAGAGCCTACAGCGGTGCCCACCCCCTCTGTGGGCTCTTTTTATTTAACAAAATAATTTATTTTTCTAAAAGTTAAATAATAATTTTTATAATCCAAATGTGAATTGCCCAACTATGGTCTAAAACCATTCCTCCATTCGTTTCTAGTTTCGTCGAATCCTAGTGGAAATGTTGGGTAATTACCCTCGACCTGTTCGTCATGTCGCCTATATAATTTATGAATCGGGCTATATTGACCCGTCGCGGCTATTTCAATCATCCGCTTAATGGTATTGTTAAGAGCTACTTTAGATTGATCTATGGAGTAGGCAAATATGTGAGCTCCTTTTAGCCAAAGAAATTTGTGTGGGTCATCAAAATAACCACCGTAACTCACTCTGGTGAAGTCGTACTGTAAGGTCCATAAATCTCAATTTGACAACAAAAAGGCCATTCTGCCTGCCGGGGGTTTTCTGGACTCCTCATTTTGTGGATTAGAAGTCCTGCTAATAAGCCAGCCGTATGTACAGGTATCTGGTGTTTTAAAAAATATTCCTCGTTCACCAGGTCTATAAGTAAGCATCTCAGGCAATATATTGCGTTCACGAAATTCGCCATACGCTTCTGCAGCCGGTTCTATTATTCTCTGGGAATACCATTTATCAGCAACACGTAAAGATTCTCGGGCTGCTTTCTTTTTTTGCTCAAGCAACAAGGCCTTTTGCTCTTCTTCTTCATTTATTTTTTTCTGTCGAGCGTCGGCTTCGGCTAAACCTCTTCTAAATGAATCAATCTCTCTCACAATAACTCTCGTGGCAGTTATTTAATACCATAAAATATAGATTCAAGCAAGTTGTTTTTAATACCATTCTCCTGTTTTGGCGGAATAGAGGCGTGTTTATTGGCATTATAGGATAATTTGCCAGAATCAGCCAAAAATATAATCTAGAAATAAATAACCGCTTAGCCAACTCGACTTTTTGAATTAAATTATCTTAGAACTATATAAAGTACCGATAAAAATATATTTGAGCGAATCTTATTGCTTGTTGCTTTATTCTTACCTTTAGCCGGTTTAAAAGACGTTAAAGTTTTTAATTTTTGTTAAAAAGTCTAATTAATATCCACTTTTCGGGTGTCGTTGGTTATTGAATTATTAAAAACAAATTCGTTAATCATTTCTGATACTTCGGATAATATGGCCTTTATGGCAGATTCCTCGGCCTTGGTGAATTTGGCGAGAACAAAATCGCTTTGATCTAAGTTGCTTAATTTAGAATTTTTTGTACCAATTTTAAGGCGGTAAAAATCGTTGTCTAAACAGTTCATCAGCGACTTTATGCCGTTATGACCGCCACTTTGCCCACCCCGCCTTGAGCGTATATGGCCAAAAGGAAGGCTTAAATCGTCGTAAACAACTAAAATATCGGGAGTGTTAACTTTATAATAGTTGGCAATAAGTTGTACGGCTTCGCCGCTTAAATTCATGTAAGTAAGAGGTTTAACCAAAATAACCTTGGTGCTGATAAAGCTATTCTCACTAATCAGGGCTCTGAATTTAGTTTGTTCTTGCCAGTCATCGTAATTGTTATTATTAGCGTATTGCTCTACGGCCAAGAAACCAAAGTTGTGTCTTGTTTTCTCGTACTTCTTTTCGGGGTTTCCTAGACCTACAACCAGTTTAGTTTTGACAGATGCCGATACAGTATAAGGCAGGTTTTGCTTAAGTTGCACCGGTTGGCGAGTAAAAAGACCCATAGCTAATAGATATTTTACCAATTATTGGCAAATAGGGTTAAAATATAAAGGGTAATCTATTAATAAAAATGCAAGAAATTATTAAACTGATTGTACCAAGCCGTGTAGAAGCATTGTTTTACGTATTTTTATCTTTGGTTTTTTATGTTTTACAACTCATTAAGCCAATCAAATTATCTTTAGATAACGCAGCTGGGGTCACATCTTTTGGGGCCGAAGAGTATCAAAACCAAATATCAATGTGGGTCAATAGCTTATTGGCGCAAATCAGCCCCAGGGTAATCGACTTTGCTGCTTGGCTGTTGATTGGTTCTTTAACGTTTATGGCGATGTCTGTGATTGTGGCCAGTATAAAATCAACTAACGAAGATATCCGTTTGTTGCAATACTACAAAGCTCCTAGCAGCAAACGACACGAAATTAATGTGTTACTAACGAAACTGGCTTTACGGACAACCGGCGTCATGGGCCTTTTATTTTGGTTGTTTTTGTTTTGGGGCAGTTTAAACGCAACTCTAACCGGCCTGTTTTTTGCTTCGTTGTTATATGTAGGGCATTTTCAATCTTGGGTTTGGCTGCCGCTTTGTGTGTCTTTATACGCGCTTTCGCTGTATTTATTTGCTATTTTTATTAGGATGGTTGCGCTAAAGGTAAGGATATTTGGCAGCTACTAAAAGTAAGATTGAATAATTCTTAAAAAGTGCTATAAATTAGTGTAATAGTCAAAAATAGAAGTAAGAAGAAAAATATGGCAAAAAGCAAAAACCAATTAAAAACAAATGCTAACAAGAGGCCGTTAAAGAAAAAAATAATATCGAGCGTAAAATATAGCGAGTTTAATCCGTTGCAGAAAAAACTCATTTTTGTGGTTGCAGTCCTATTGTTTTGCAGTATTGGTTATCTTTTTTTTAAATTTACATACGCCGCTAACCAATATGCTACCGGAGTGATAACCAGTGTTTCAGGTGGGCATTTTAATACCGACAAATTTGTACGAAAGGAGGATCCTCAGATATACATAGCCAGGTGTGGCAAACCCGAAAAATGTGTTTACAGGTGGTTTTTTGTACCGCCTATTGCTCCCGCAGGTAAACAATGGACAAGTTATAAACTTACTTCTACCGATAATGTTAACTACACTCCATTTGTACAAACCAAGGTCGATCAAGTAAATGCCCAATACGACACAATAGTAACCAGCAACAAGAATAACTTTGGTTACCACTACTTTGTTCAATACTTTGGCCCTAATATCAAATCGAGCAAATCTCGCGTGTTGGCTATGCCAAAAAATCCGGAAAATCAACCCTTGCCCAAGCCAGACACTGCTCCCGTAACCTCAAATCCTACGTCAAACACTATTCCCTCGTCAACATCGCCAATAAATCCAGGACCAACTTCTCCTCCGCCAAAACCGCCAACGACCCCTAAAACAGACGATAATAACGATAGCCAGGATAACGAAGATTGGTATAACGATGATGTTTCTGATTCTGGTGGTACAGACAGCTTCGAAATAGATTTTGACATGTCTGATTTAGAAGAACTGGGTTTAAGCGAGGCTGACCTTTACGAGTTTGTCGACGACGATTTATCGGACTACGACCCTAGTTCGTCTGACGATTATCAATTGTCTGACGACAAAATTATCGATAAATCAGCCGAAACCCAAGGGCCGTCATTGGCCGCTCACGGGTTTAAGGCCAAGCTGTTTTGTGTTAAGAAAATTGATAAAAAAGGTACCTATAAAAACGTTGATTGCCAGACAGCCGATGCCCTGTTTTTGGCCGTTGGCGGAGCAGATAAAACATTAGCTAAAGATCAGCTAAAGTATAAAGTTGTTATGCCCGAATCGAAAGTGCGTTTTTCTGAAGCAACTGGCTGTACGAACAAAAAACTCCAATTTGGCTCTCAAGAAATAAACTGGTGCGCGGTTGTCTTCAAAGAGAAGAGCATGGTAAATTCGCTTAAAGATTCTTTTCAGAATCGGGTTAGACAAATCTTTTCAAGAATAAACAAGACTCGTTATATCGATTTAGCACCTACCAGAGTAAAAAACCTGACAAAAAATAAATCGGACATTAAAAACAAACAATACGCAGTTGTGGCTAAAAAAAGAGGTTACGCCAGTACGATTATCTCGAGAGGTAGTATGAAATTTGACACCGATTCGGCAAAGGTCGAAAAATTGATTACCCTATCTAAAAAAACGGGTTGTAAAACGCTCGGTAGTTCTAAGAATATCGATGAATGCGTGTCTGGTTCGGTTAAAACTTCCAGCAAGCCCTATAATTCTATAGACGATAGCGCAGCTCAAAAGCTCCTGCTAGGCCAAGCCAAAACCAAGCAAAGGTAATTAATACAAATTTGCCAAAGAGCGTAAGCAAGAACGCAAAGACTTAGTTAAAACAAGCGGGTGGTACGGCAGCGAGGCGTTGTTGACAAAGTACTTGTTATACTACCGTATACTCTTTTAATCTTAATTACCGAGTTTTTTCGGCAAAATAGAATTTAATAGGCGTACCTTCAAAACCAAAACTCTCGCGCATTTGCCTATCCAGGTATCTTTTATAGCTCCAATGTAAAAATCTTGTGTTTTTACCAAAAACCCTAAAAGTCGGTGTTGAGTCGTCGGTTTGAGTGATGTAGTTTAGCTTAGGTTGAGTATTTTTAAGTCCTGCCGGAGGGTGGGAAGCTAAACACTTGCCCAGCCACTCATTTAGTTGACTGGTTTTTATTCTTTTTGAACGTTGGCTTTTAATTTCGAGAATCAAATCGAATATTTTGATAACGTTTTGGCCGGTTATTGAGCTGGTAAAAATTAGAGGAGCCCACGGGATAAAGTCAAACTCATTGCGGATAATTGGTGTTAAAGTGTCTAAAGTAAAACTTTCTTTACTAACGCTATCCCACTTACTTATTACTAAAATCAACCCTTTGCCTGCCTCTTTAACCAGGCCGGCTATTTTTTGATCGAGTTTTACGGCGGGCTCGTTTACATCTACAAGCAATAAACAAATATCGGCTTGCTCGATGGCGTTTATGCTACGTAAAACGCTAAATTTTTCTACCCCGACTTCTATTTTGCCGCTGCGTCGGATGCCTGCCGTGTCTAAAAATTCAAAAGATTGGCTATGATAATTGACAGTTATTTGATTAACATCGCGGGTGGTACCAGCTCTTTTGGCCACAATCGCCTGCTGTTTTTTAGCCAAGGTATTAAACAAACTGCTCTTGCCAACGTTTGGTCTACCCAGTATAGCTACTCTAGTAGATTCAAAACTGGCAGATTTTACTTTTGGTAAGTTGTTTACGAGTTCGTTTAAGAGCTCTTCTAAACCGGTTTTTTGAGTTGCGCTAACACCGAAAATTGTCGAGACTCCCAGTTTTAAATAATAACCAAGATCGACATTACGATTCTTGTCTATTTTATTAACTACTAAAATAACAGGCTTTTTACTCTTTAAAGCCATTTTGGCTACTCGTCGGTCTTCCTCGGTAATTATTACATTGGCTTCCGCTACCACCAATAATACGTCGGCGTTGGCTGTGGCCTGGACGATTTGATCTTGGATGGTTAACTCAAAATCGTCTTCTGCTTCTTTATATCCGGCAGTGTCGACCAGCCAAAAATCATGATAACGATAACTAGTTTTGGTCGATACGCTATCTCTGGTTGTACCCGGCTCGTTGGCCGTTATGGCGCGCCGATAGCCAACAATAGCGTTGAACAAACTACTTTTACCCACGTTGGCTCTACCTACAATGGCAACTACCGGTGTTCTTTTACTCATTTGGCTTTAGTATACAGCAAAACATTTAGAAGTATTTTGACAACGCTAAGTAATTTCAGCACAAATCACCTAGGTTCGCTTGGTATCAAACCTATATTCACCGGGACCCAAATCGTTTAGTTTGTAGGGCCCAAAGCGCGTTCGATGTAAAGCAGTGACCACATAGCCTAAGGCTTTAAAGGTACGCCGTATTTGACGATTCCTGCCCTCGCAAATATCAACAATCAGTAAATCTTTGTTTTGCCGGACCCGGAATTTAGAAAGCCCATCTTCAAGCCTAACTCCTTGTTTGTTAATAAGCTCTAAACTATCCCTGGATATCGGTTTGTTAAGTTTAACCAAGTAAGTTTTTTGTTTGTGGTATTTAGGGTGAGTCAACTGATGATGAAAATCACCGTCGTTGGTTAAGACTATAATTCCACTGGAATTTTTATCAAGGCGACCGACATTTTTTAACGATTGTAGGTTTTTGGGCAGCAACTCAAAAATAGTGCGATTGCCCTGCCCTCTACGGCTACACACAAAACCCACCGGTTTATTTAATGAAACGTAATAAAATTTTTGAGGTAGCTCTAAAACAAGGTTGCCGTATTTAACTAAGTCGTTAGTGAAAACATCTAACCCTTTGCTTGCCGTAAGGTCATTGATAGTGATAACGCCTTCCTCAATTAAAGTATCGGCGCGGCGCCTAGATACCCTGAGAGACAACGATAAAAACTTGTTTATTCTCACTAACTAATTGTAACAAGATATCTACAAGGCTATCTGATCTGGTGTGGACATAGGATTATTTTCAGAGTTACTCGGGTTTGCTGGCGGCGAATTACTTTCAGGGGGAGCTCCCGAGGGCTTGTCTTCGTCATCTACTTTTGGCTCTTCTGGTGGTGGCTCTACCACGTTCTCGCCATTTGAGTAAGTTAAACCGCTTATTTGAGAAGTATCAGCCGTTTCGAGTGGAGCTTGAGGTTCGTTTGGTGAGGTTATGGGGTTTTCTTGGGTAGTAGTATCTATGACTTCTCCGCTTTCAGGATTTGTCACCGGAGTTTCGGCATTTTCTTTTGCCAGTTCTTCTTCGTACAGTTTATTGATATCGTTTTGTTGCTTGCTTAGGTCGTTTAGGGGTTGAATAACCACTCCTTTACGGGCCGAAGCAGGTTCCACAATATCGTTAGGAGTGCCCATTATTGGGGGAACGGTGGGGTCGGCCTTTATAGGCGGAGCCGTGGCATCTGTTTCTGAAGGAGGAGCGGTTTCAGCGGGATTGTCTAATATGCCACTATCCACCGCCGGTTGTTTAACTGTTGGTTCTTCACTGGCATTTTGAGCGTGAATTTGTTCTTGTTGACTGGGTTCTATTAACGGGGCTTGTATTTCCGGTGTTTGACTATCAGTATTGTTAGCTAAAAATTCGTCGATTGTTTTATTGACTTTGGCTACTTCGTCTTCGGTACTGTTTGCACTGGCCGAATCGGTAGAATTAGTGTTAGAAACTTCGTGAGGGGTAGTATCACCGCTAATTGGGTTAACTATCGGCGGTGCTTCTTCAACGGCTGGCTCGGGAGTATCTATTGGAGTGGCGGGATTGTCACTGGCAACTGTCGTTTCAGGGTTCGAGGCTGAAGCGTCTCCTTGCTCTGCAGGATTGCCTGCCGGCGGTTGGTCAGTTACTGCGGCTGGTGGTGTTTGGGGGCTTGGTTCACCGACGGATGCTGGTGGAGCATCAGGCGGACTATCCGGGGTGGTGGGTGTGTCTACCGCTGGGTTGGGCTCTGGGTTGTTTGGCTCGGTTTCTGGAGCTGGAGCCTCGGTTTGAGGGTTTTCAGCTGTGTTTGTAGCCGGCGGTTGCTCTGGGTTTGGTTCGGATTCTGCGGTTTCGGCAGTTGGCTCTGCGGGTGCTGCTACTTCTGATGCTTGTGTATCCGTGCCGTACAACATATCTTTAACAACTCTGGCGACGTCTTCCAGAGTAACCTGTGACTTAACCAAGTATTTGTCGGCGCCGAGCTTATCGGCTCTATCTTTATCTTCGGTTTGGCTTAAGGCCGTCATCATGATAACTTTAGTATCTTTGGTTTCGGGGGTTTGCCTTAAAATGTCCAGCATATCAAAACCGCTGATTTTGGGCATCATAACGTCGCTGATAATAAGATCGGGCTTTTCTTTAACGGCTAGAGCTAACGCCTCCTCACCGTCATTGGCGGCAATAATGTCATACCCCTCGGCCATTAGCCTTTCTCCGTAAATCTCACGGAGGTTGTTGTCGTCTTCTACGAGCATTATTTTTGGCATATCGTTTTTCTCACCCTCTTTAGAACGTTTTTACATATTTAATGGTATTGTAGCACTTTAACATAAATATTTTAATTACATTTTATTCGATTGGCTAACTCCTACCGGTAAATTTTCTACATCTTCTTTCAATTGAAGCTCCTGGGCTGTTTTTGAAGATATTCGAGGTAAGTTTATATAAAAAGTACTACCCTTGCCTAGCTTGCTATCGACCCAGATGCGTCCGTTGTACAACTCAATGATTTTTCGGCATATATACAAACCTAAACCGGTACCGTTAATAGTACGGGTAGCGGTTGTGTCTACTCTATAAAACTTCTCAAACAGATGAGGTATATCTTCGGAAGGTATCCCTATTCCGGAGTCTTGCACTCTTATTTGGACTATACTGTCGTTGCCGGTTAGACTAACAGTAATTTTGCCGTTCTCGGTGTATTTAACAGCGTTATCAGTTAAATTAACTAATACTTCGCTTAATCTTTCAACATCGGCATAAACATAATACAGAGGTTTAATCATTTTTTGGCCACCGATTGTGTTGCTCTTGATATTCTGAGGATTTTCTATCCCGATGATATACTCAACCACTAAACCTTTTTTTTCGGCGATGAGTCTTAGATCATCGGCGATACGTTCAAGAAAGCCTCCCAGTTCTATGACTACCGGATGGTTTTGCAGGCGTCCGTCCTCAGCTTTGGCGCTGGTTAACAGGTCTTGGAAAAGTTTACCCAAAAGATCCGTACTTGTATGAGCCTTGTTTAGGTATTCTCTAGCTCTTGAATCTATTCGACAAACACTCTCGTTCATGGCAAGCGCAAGATAACCCTCTATGGCCGCTACGGGGGTGCGCATTTCGTGGCTGGCTGTAGATATAAATTCGCTACGCTGTTTTTCTTCTTCCCTCTCACGAGTTACGTCTCGAAAGACGCCCACCGCAGCAACGGTTTGATTATCCTGGTTAATCAAAGGGCTCACACTTAGCGATATAGCCACCGATTTTTGGTTTCTGGTTAGTAGTGTGGCTTTGTTATCTCTTATGGGAGATGGTTCATTAAATATTAACTCGAAAGGATTTTGGTTAACTGTGTAAGGTTCGTTTTTATCGTTTACCAGATTAATTACACTTTTGTAATCCAGGTTCATGGCGTCTTTTTGGTCCCAGCCTGTAATCAGGGCGGCGCCTTTGTTAAAAAGCTGAATAACCTTATTGTTGTCTATTAAAATTACGCCGTCGTCTATAGAATTTAAGATAATCTCCGACAAAGCTTTTTCGTCGTGCAGATTATTTACTAAATTACCGTTGGCTTTGTCTGAGTTGGGTTTTTGCTTTTTACTAAATCCAAACATTTGAAGCGTCGAATGCCACCCTTCTGAAGGCGCTTATGATTAGTTATCTTTCATAATTATCGGTGTTTTAGCAAAAAAATGCAAACAATAGTAACAGAGGTAGACTAGCACTTTGTTTTGTGCTAGGCTGATATTTGCTATAGGGCCCTATCGTCTAGCGGTTAGGACACCAGGTTCTCATCCTGGCAACAGGGGTTCGATTCCCCTTAGGGTCACCAATTCAGCTATTAACAACTATCCAATTATCGTTTTCTAAATAATATAGTTTGTTGTCAAACACAAAATAGTTATCCATTACCCGTTCAGGATAGATGTCGTGGTCTTGTTGGATTGCTGGTAGAAACATATCATGTATGTGTTCGAAAGTATGAATATATTGGTATATGTCCACACTATCTACATCACTAAACCGTTTTGCCATTTTATACAGGTTGTCTTTAGCTTTCTCTGAAAAATTGTATCGCTTAAAGTTTCGTCTGTATATTTGTCTTATAGAGAAATGACCTTCGTTATAGCGCCCCAAGTCATTTATATCCCCCTTGTAATCTACATTAAAAACTATTTCGCTATTGGTCTTTTTCTGAATAGTGAATTCATAGCGAGCTGGGCTGTCACCATCTAAACCCATAGAATAGGGAGTGTATTCAGAGTGGATGATTTTAAAATCAGGATAATTTATAGATATATATTTTGACCCTTGTCTCTTTAAACTTTCTCGCGATACGTATCTATAAACAAAAAAACCTCCTACGACAAAAACTACGATACTGACAATAATTATTAAGGTTGAAAGTCCTTTTTGGTTTTTTAACACAAGCTTATTATAACGCTAGAGATTTAATGATTACAACTCTATCCTGCTAGGCTGGGTTTACGGGCTCTATTATTCGTCTGCTACTTGATAGCTAATTGCTGTTTTATTTGGTTTCAATGCGAAATGATGTGGCTCACCAAGGTTTGTAAGTTTATTCGCCTGGTTCTTTGTCTCTCGCTTGGACCGACCAAATTTTTTGCGCCAGGCATTATTAAATCAATATTAAGACCTCGTTCAATTAAAGTTGTGAATTTTTTATTTTTAACACTTCGCTGCCATCCAGCCACCTGTAAGAACAGCTAATACAGCTATCGATTATTTCTTTCCCAGAATTATAAGCCACTTTTTGCATTGCACGGTTACAAGAAGGACATTTTATTATTTTTTGGCCTACACTACTCTTGTCGTTGAATTTATTTTCTACTTTCAGTTTTCCTTTAGCCAATTCTGACAAATATCTTCCGTTAATTAGTATTCCATCACCTTTTGGGCAATAAAAGTAGTTTCTATCATATACCAGTAAACCCGAGCATCGGGGGCAGCGGATATTTTCTCTTCTATCTTTGCCATAGGGGGTGGCCAAAAAAGCCTGTTTTTTGGTTAAAGGTAGCTCAACTGCAGGCTTAATTTCATCGACAAATCTCTGGATGTCATCATATAAAATTGTTGGGTCATCGCTTTTTAGGCTTGTATCTTGGAGCAGATATAACGTGTTATCTATAAGCTCCCAATTGTAAGTTTTGCAAAAGTCTATGGTAAAAGCCATTGCAGCCGGGTCCAACACGTAGCGAGCTTCCATTTGTTTATCTTTTTCCGCAAAAAGAGAAAAATAGGTGGAATAATCACCTTCCAGATCAACTCTTGACATGATTGTTTTGCCTATTGACGGGTCTAAGCTGACGCCTGGTTTTAGCCTGGGTACAGATAAAAGATGTAACTTGGAAGAATATGGCAAATCTATTTTATAAAGTAAAATTTTGGCATTATCTATTAGGTAAGAAGAAAAATATAGACGATTAATTTTACCATCTCCTAAATTAACTATATCTTTTCCTTCCGTATAATAAGACACTAAAACAGAGGCTTTTTTATCTGTGAGTCCACGTTTTTTTCTAAAGAAATTGTCTAAATACGTTCCCACGATGAACACAGCCAAGAGAATCAGGCCTGAAAATATATTTATTGGTTCAATAATATCTAACATCTGTTTTGCTGGTTAACTATAGTAATTATACTTGTGTTTATAGCAGAAAGTTAAAAGCTATGCCACCTAACTCTTTACGCATATCGGCTATAAAACATAAACTTGCCAAAACCTTTTTTGTTTATAACCAGAGCGAACTTTGCTTATGCTTATTAATTGATATAATTGGGCCATGTACGCTGTTTTATTGATGATAGCTGGTTTTATTGCAGTACTCTGCTCTATCCCGCAATTTTTTCAACTTCTTAAAAAGAAGCGCTCTGATGAATTTAACTTGTTTAGCTGGTCGGTTTGGGCTACCTATCAAGTGTTTGCACTTTTGTACACCATGAGTGTTCAGGCGCATGCTTACTCGGTGATTAATTCTTTGTGGATAGTTTTTTATTCCATTATGATTTTTCTTATCATTAAATACAGAGTTAAGCCGTCAAAAAAGAAAGTGGCGGTAAAAACAAGAAAATATCGAGTCAATTAAGTCACCTAGTAGAAAAAACGATAGAACTTGGAACTTTATACGATAGTAGACACCATGTAGAAAACACTAAAAAGGTAGTCGTAACCGATACATAAAAAAGGAGCCTAAACGATTCTAGGCTCCTTTTATGAGCTAGTTTATATAATTTAGCGGTTAGTACCACCTTTGCGGTGGCGCATACCTTCACTAATACCTGTGCCGTCACAATTTGCGTGACGCTCTTTCATAGCTTTTTTTCGGCTATCAATTTCTGGTTGGCTGAGGCCTCTTTCTTTCCATCTAGCTTCTGCAGATTGGGCCATTTTTTGCTGGAACTGTTCTTTAGACATACCTTTGTCTTTGGCAATGTCAAATAAAGATTTGGTTTTAAGTTGAGTTTTAAGCTTTTCGGCATCTATGCCTAGCACTTTAGCTTTTCTGTCTAATGAATTCTGGTAGCCGCGACCATTTGCGCCTTGAGCGTTTGCTAGGCTCGGGGCCAGGGCTAAACTGGCGGCTGCTAAACCAACAATTCCAAAGCTTAAGAGTAATGATTTTTTCATTTTTCCTCCTTATTAATACACGTGTAATACAAATAAAAGCTAAAATTTATTTCATTTTGTAGTGTCGACCATGCATCATGCCTCTGTTTATGGGCATATTATTGTGGTGGTAGTTTGGTATATGACTGTACGACAAAGCAAGACCTAAAATTACAGCTATGAGCGTGACAGCAGCAATAATGTAAGGCAGTCTAATTTTATACAACGAACCGATTTTTTTGACTGTAATTGCCACCAGTACCATGGCAAAAAAAGCTAGTAGCACCGCCCACCACGGGAATTTTTGTAATAATATGGCTAGATTTCGCCTTGCGCCGTAAGCCGGACCCGAGGCGTTTTGTATTCTGATCCAAAGCGTCAAAACACTTATGGAGTAAGCGAACACAGTAGTCAGCAAGAAAGACACTATGCCCAGTAGAGTCGTTAAGGTAATAAAATAAGTTCTTGGCCGCATTTTTATATCATCTGTGATAATTTTTTGCATGACTGTTTTTTGTAATTTGGATTGTTTGGCCAATTGTTTTTTCATCACCTGCCCCTTACGTTATTACAAAGCTTTTTTAACATAGATTTTGCCCTAGAGATTCTTACCCCGACAGTCGATTTAGGTATGTGTAAAATTTCACTAATTTGCTCGTAAGATAAATGCTCAAAATAAAAAAGAGTTATTACTTCGCGGTATTTAAAACTAAGCTTTTTCAAACAACTCAACACCTCTTTTTGCAAAAATATTTTATCGATTTGCTCATCAAGTTTGTAGTCAAACTGAAAACTGTCTTCGTTTTTATCCAAGGAACTGAAACTGATGGTTTTTTTATTTTTCTTAATGGCGTTAATGGCTTGGTTATGGGTAATTCGATATATCCAGGGCGAAAAACTTTTCGATTTATTAAAGCTGTTTAAATTGATATAGGCTTTTATAAACGATTCCTGAACAATGTCTAGCGCACTATCATAGTCATTAACTAAAAACTGAGCATACCGAAGTAGCTTAGATTCGTATCTCTCAATTAAAAGAGCAAACTTTTCTTTATCTCCGGCGGTCACTAATTTAACAATCGCCGAATCGTCTAATGCTTGGCTTTTTTTAGGCATGTCTTGATATTAATAATACAACTGGCAGACTTTATTTATTTCGTTTTTAAGTTACCACTCATCCGCTATTGAGTTTGTTAGGCTTAAGTGGAATAATATAGCAATAGAGTCTGGGTATTCTCATCCTAACCCCTCTCCCTAAACCAATGACACATAGCAAAAACAAATTAAATCTTGTTCTCTCCAACCTACCTTTTATCTCTGCCCTGCTCATAGTCTTTATTGCAACCATCTTCACCTGGCACCACTATAGCTATGCTCAAAACCCTACCACTCTAAGAGCTGACTTTACTGGTGACGGTATAGTAAACGCGCAAGACCTAGACATACTTAAAAGTAACTGGAACAGTGACTTAAGAACCTATGATGACGATGGTCGTAAACTCAGAGGTGATGCCAACAAAGACGGAACAGTAGATATAAAAGACTTAGCCATTCTGTCTGTGGAGTGGGGCCGGCAAATAGGTCAGCCTCCTTCTCCACCACCACCCTCGTCAGTTGACGTTACCCCGCCAAGCAAAACAGTTAAGCTAATTTTTATTCATCATTCCACCGGCGAAAATTGGCTACGGGATAATCATGGGCAACTAGGCCTGGCGCTTAGAAATAATAATTATTTTGTTAGCGACACTAACTATGGCTGGGGCAGAAACTTGCCCTACAGCCGTAATGACACCATAGGTAGTACAACTGACATTGGTGATTGGTGGACTTGGTTTCGTGGACCAAACGCAGAGCAGTATATGGCGGCCTTATATGCCGAAAGCGACAAGCATTCAACCGCAGACGGCGGTTACTCACGCCTCGCTACTGATCCCGGTGGACCTAACGAAATAATCATGTTTAAGAGTTGTTTTCCCAACTCGGTACTACGAGACGACGGTACATCAATACCCTCCATTGGATCTAACCTATTAAAGGGCAAAGCTTGGGGTGGAGGTCCTGGCTGGGAGGTGTATACCGTTTCGAACGCTAAAGGTATCTATATTGATTTACTAGAGTATTTTAGAAGACATCCTGAGAAATTATTTGTAGCAGTTGTAGCTCCCCCAGTTGTGACTGAAAATACTCCCGATGGTCGTAAGCTGGCCAATTGGCTCGTATATCATTGGTTGCAGGATTCTAACTACACCGTGGGAAATGTAATGGTATTTGATTTATACAACGTACTCACCAGTAAGACAGGCACTGGAGAAAACGATGCGGGGTTATCTATCGGTAACCATCACCGTGTATGGAACGGCGCTATCCAACATAAAAATAACGAGGGAGTAGATAAACTGGCCTATCCAACAAACGGTAGCGATAGCCATCCCAATCCAGCAGGCGGTAAAAAAGCTACTGCCGAGTTTGTTCCCATGCTGAACGCTGCCTATAACGCCTGGAAGAAGAAATAATTGTAAGGAGTTACTTAAAACCCTAGATTAAGCGGTTAATTGCCACCACCGCGCCAGTTTAGAATGTTGTATAATTAAGGTTAGTGTTAATTTTACGCTCTAACCCCTCTCCCTAAACCAATGACACATAGCAAAAACAAATTAAATCTTGTTCTCTCCAACCTACCTTTTATCTCTGCCCTGCTCATAGTCTTTATT
>Ga0255341_1003314_pt1 | contig 18315 bp, 16 predicted proteins | sample wastewater_treat_8_FD_192418 | JGI IMG/M metagenome (GOLD analysis project Ga0255341, IMG submission 192418) | Wastewater microbial communities from Lulu Island WWTP, Vancouver, Canada - plant12 | ecosystem: Engineered > WWTP > Wastewater > Unclassified | place: Canada: Vancouver, British...
TGGATAACCGTCAGCCACCGGTAAAAAGGCTGATTCATTTTTACCGCTGGGCGGCGGATTTGAAAACCGTTCATCGCTGCTGCACCTCCGCCACGCGTGATTGTTCCACATGCAAAGACGGCGCCGCGCATATGAGCTGGGTGATGGTGAACAAACGCGACCATCTAAATTCAACCAGGGATTTGCAGAACTGGATTGAAGTGTATGAGATATTTGCCAAACTATACCGCCTGATCCCCTGGTAATAGTATGCAGCCTCAGTATCCAATTGTTCTTTTCCTGAACAAACCAAAAAACATTTGATATTTTTGTAAAGCTCTTGCATGATTAAATTTTCCCGGCGGATATTTAAGGTTTTGTCCGGAAAATCATTTTAGGGTTACTTGCGTGCAAAAAAAAACCGTAATATTAGGATATGATGCCGTTTCTCCATTGGGAACCGATTTGGCCGTTCAATGGCGGCGCGCCACGCAAGGACAAAGCGGAATAGGACTCTTAACAAGGTTTCCATTATCCCCGTATTTTCCCGTGCGGGTGGCGGGGCAGGTGGCTGATCTTGACATCCGGCCTTATCCTTTTCTGCAGCCGCAGGAAATGGCGCACTGGACATCGCCGATCTTTAAATATGCCCTTCTGGTCGTGCATCGGGCGCTTGCGGCAAGCGGTATATCCATAACGCCGGAGCTTGCGCCCCGCGTCGCCATAACCTTCAGCTCGGCGGTGGGAGGGCTGGACGCGGTCCTAAATGCCGATCGTCTCATGGTCGCTGAAAATAAGATGCCACATCCTTTTACCAATCCGAATTCCTGCATCAATATGGTAACCGGGAAGGTGTCTATTTTAACCGGTGCGACCGGACCGATCTGCTCCACGATAACCGCCTGCGCGACGGGAATAACATCGCTGATTATAGGCGAGATGCTCCTGCAAAGGAACATGGCTGATGTGGTGATTGGCGGCGCGGTGGATTTTCCACTGGTCGAGCCGATTGTGGCGGGATTCGCCACGATGAACGGAGCTTATCGTCCCAAGGAAGGCCAACCGCATGAACCGCCGGAAAAGACCAGCCGCCCGTTTTCCGCAAATCGCCGTGGTTTTGTCGTTTCCGAAGGAGCGGGTGCGATTATTATCGCCACTGACGAATTCGCGCGCGCGCATGGACTGAAACCGAAAATTGAACTGGCGGGCTGGGCGATGACTTCCGACGCGGGACATTTTGTCGCGCCGAAACTGGATACGGTACAAGGATGCATTGAACAAGCCATCCTCCATGCCGGGGTAAAGCCGTGCGATATCGACGCGGTCAACGCGCACGCCACTTCAACCAAGATAGGCGACAAAGTGGAAGCTGACGCGCTAATCAATATTTTCGGAAAAAAAACGCCGCCGGTTTCGGCCAATAAATCACAGGTGGGACACGCGATGGGCGCGTCTTCCGCCCTGGAAGCGATTTTCGCCATGGAAGGGATGCTGGGCGATGTTTTGCTACCCACGATAAATTATCAGCCGGATCCGGAAATTAATATTGATTGTGTCGCCGAAGGAACGCGGAAGCTTGAGCAGGAATTTGTGCTGAAAAACGCCTTCGGCTTCGGAGGATGCAATTCCTGTTTGGTTTTGCGCAGAACCGCATAAAGAATGTATTTAAAATTATGAAAGCACCTTTAAGCAGAAAAGTATTCGTCATCGGCTACGGCGCCGCCACACCGCTGGGCGCAACTTTTGAAAGAACGTGGCAACGGGCGGTTAAAGGCGAAGCCGGATTTCGTAAAGTCACACGCTGTCAGGTGGAATCAGCATGTGATATCGTTGGTGAAATTCCCGATTGGAATCCCCTCGATTTGGATTTTACCGATGCCAAGGAAGTTTATAACTGGAACGCGGCATTTGTTCTTTTAACCATGGCCGTCTGCAAAGAGGCGCTGGGAAACGCGGGCATTGTAATCAACGATAAAATCGCGCCGCGCATGGCCTGTCTGATTGGCTCGGCAATTAACGGCTCGGACGCTTTTCGCGTGGCGGTGCACGACCTGGAAAAACGCGGGCCGCTGCGCGTGAGCCCTTATCTGCTGCCGAACTTGTGCGCCAATCTTCCTTCCGGCAAGGCGGGCATGCTCTTGAAATTTACCGGCCCGATTTTTTCACCGCAGGGCGCCTGCGCCTCCGGCAATCACGCCATCGGTATTGGCGCGCGGATGATTCGGGACGGTGACTGCGATTTTGTTCTGGCCGGCGGAGCGGATGCTCCGATTTTGCCGGAAATCATCCACGGTTTTGCCAATATGAACGCGACAATAAAAGTAAACCCTGGCGATCGCGCATATGATAACCATGCTCAGGCCTCCCGTCCCTTCAGCTATGACCGTCGTGGTTTTGTACTGTCCGAAGGCGCGGGCGTGGTGGTATTAGCTGCAGAAGAAGTTATCAAGGCCTACGGACTCAAACCAAAAGCGGAAGTTTTGGGAATAGGCTGGACATCGGACGCGCATCACTACACCGCTCCGCACGCGCCGACGATTATCCGCGCGCTTAAAGAAACTATTGACGACGCGGGATTAAAGCCCGAAGACATTCAATATATTAACGCGCACGGCACATCCACACCCAAGGGCGACGCGATGGAAATAAAATGTCTGAGAGATGTCTTCGGCAAACAAATTGAAAAGATTCCTGTATCCTCAAACAAATCACAATTGGGGCACACGCTGGGCGCGACTGCCGCTATTGAAGCCGCGCTCACCATTGAAGGAATGAGCAAGGGGATTATTTTGCCCACGATCAATTATCTGCCTGATCCCGCTTTGGCCGATTTGGACGTTGTGCCGAACGAAGCGCGCGAAGAAAAAATAGAAATCGCCCTATCTAACGCCTTTGGTTTCGGCGGAACGAACTGCTGTGTAATATTTAGAGGAGTGTAGATTAAATGAAGCCCAAGCCTTTCAAGCCGGAAATTTATCAGGATAATGAAAAATACGTGCGTGATCAGACGACGGGCTTTGTCTGGCATCGCTGCCAGCACCGCACACTGTACGCGGATACCGACCGTTCGGAAGTGGTTTATCATTCCAATTATCTACGCTATTTTGAACTTGGGCGCACTTCACTGATGCGGGATTTGGCCTATCCGTACAAAGAAATTGAAGCCAGTGGTTACGTTTATCCGATTTTTGATCTGGGTGTGAGCTTCTATCAGCCTTTATATTACGATGATATGATGTATATTCACACGCGGCCCGTAAATCTGGAAAGGGTCAAGCTTCAGTTTGATTATGTCATCACGCACTCGGAAAACGGGCATTTAATCTGCACCGGTTTTACGAAACACTGCGCCATGAATCTGAAAGGAATTCCGGTCGCGGTTGATCCCAAAACAGTTCAACTATGGACATCATTTCCCAAGTAGATAAAAAAACACGCCACGAAATGGAAATAGAAATATTTCCCTATCTGCGTGATCACTATTTTGAAGGCAAGGCTATTCTGCCGGCGGTAGAAGCTCTGATTATTCTGGCCAAAGCCGTCAAAGGTTCTTATCCGCAAGCCGATGTTTCCTGTTTATCACAGGCGCGCTTTCCGCGTTTTTTGCCGATTAATCCTGCGGAAAATAATTTTACGGTATTGGTGGAGAATTTAAAAGAAAACGATAGCACATACACCGCCGCACTTTTTACCGCGACAAAATCCAAAACAAATAAAATAAGCCGCATAGTTGAGCATGCGTTTGTGAGGTTTACGAATGATGGCCGCGTCAGCTGTCCCCAAATGTTTTTTCGCAATACAGAGAAACTTGCCGGAAAGTGCATAAGCATTCCTTCCCATACCGTTTACCGCGAGCTCATTCCCTTTGGAGAAGCTTATCAAAATATCACAGGAGATCTATCTGTTTCTCCGGATGGTGCCTTGGGGTATGTTTCCGGTGGCGACAACGAGGCGGATGACAGCCTGCTGGGTTCGCCATTTCCATTTGACGCCATAATGCACATGGGCTGCGTTTGGGGTCAGCGCTTCACCGGCACAGTTCCCTTTCCGGTAGGTTTTGAAAAAAGAATTATTCATCTCAAAACGCGAAAAGGGGACAGTTATCTGGGCAGGATCATGCCGGTGAATATTACCAGCCGGAAGCTCATATTCGATGCTTGGATTTATAACATGGATGGTGTATTATTCGAATTCATTAGCTCTTTGGTGATGCAAGTTGTAACAACAGGGCATCTGCGACCGCCTCAATGGATAATGTTGTAATCATGTTAAAAACGTTTTTAATATTTTTTCTCGCCTACCTTGTCGGATCAGTTAATTTCGCCATCATCTTTTTTAAACTGACCGATAGAGAAGACCCGCGTTTAAGCTATAGCGGCAACGCAGGCACGACAAACGTCTATCGGCAGGCCGGAATGATTTGGGCCGCCTTTGTTTTTTTTCTGGATATAGGCAGGGCGCTGGCTGTCGCTGTCGTTGCCGGCTATTATCTAAAAGTATCTTTGTTACCATGGGCGGCTTTCTTTCTTATCTTGGGCAACAGCTTCCCTTGTTTTCATGGTTTCCGCGGCGGTAAAGGTGTCGCAAACTATTTTGGTTACACGCTCCTGATTGCACCGTTGGCTGCTTTTTCTGCTGCTGTAGCTTGGCTTGTTATTTATGGGGTTTCCCGAGTTGTTTTCATCGCTTCATTTTTCATGGCATTCATCCTATCTGTGGGCCAAGCCAACTCCGGTCTTTGGAAATTCAGTGCGGTATCCGGCGCTGTTGCCTCTTTTCTGCTAATTTTGTTCAATCACAGAACAAATGTTCACCATTACTTGTCTCCACCAAACCATGCTGATTCGGAAAAGTGAAACGGTAAAAACAATACTAACGCTGTTTTATCCGCAATTTAAACAACTTACCAAAACACAAAGTAAAAAGATTGACAGATGCCACTGTATCGGCTATTTTGGCGCGCCAAAGTGATTCACCGTAATGTTAAAAATAATTTGAATAAGTGTTAATTTTTATACCAATAGTTTTTATATCAATTGGGTAACATAAAAATTTAGTCAAGAAAAAACACCCGGAAAATTGAGAGAAAAAAAACAACAGACGCAAAAAGCGACAGGAAAAGAAAGAATGAAGATTAACGATCACGAATGGATGGAAAAACTTAGTTCGATGGCTGCATCCAGCAGCATCGTGGATTCATCTTTGTACGCCAAGTATGATGTAAAAAGAGGTTTACGGGATATTAAAGGAAAAGGAGTGCTGGCCGGATTAACGCAGATCGGAGAAGTGCAGGCTCATACGCAGATCGGCGACGATGAATCAGAAATGGGACCGGGGTGTCTAATTTACCGGGGAATCGACATAACCGAAATTGTTCAGGGCTTTATGGCCGATGGTCACAGCGGTTTTGAAGAAACATGCTATTTGCTGCTTTTCGGCAGATTACCAGACAAAAGCGAACTGAAGCGTTTTCAAAAACTATTGAGTTCTTACAATTCATTGCCGGATGATTTTGTCCACGATTCTATTCTTAAACTTTCCAGTCGCGATATCATGAACGCCATTGCCCAGAGCGTTTTGTCTCTCTATGTTCTTGATGACCGCGCTGAAGACACCGGGATACCTAACGTGCTTAGACAATGCATCCAGCTGATTGCCGTTTTCCCTCTGCTGGTGGTTTACTGCTATCAGGCTCATGCCTACCGTTACGGGAATAAAAGCCTGGTTATTCACAGTCCTCAACCGCACTTATCCACCGCAGGCAATTTTTTGCACATGCTCAGGCATGACAGCAAGTACACGAAACTGGAAGAACAATTGCTTGATCTGGCGCTGGTGCTGCACGCAGAACACGGCGGCGGAAACAATTCTTCTTTTACCGTGCACGTGGTTACTTCCAGCGGGACAGACACTTATTCGGCCATCGCCGCGGCCATAGGTTCGTTAAAGGGCCCCCGTCACGGCGGCGCAAATGTCAAGGTCGTGCAGATGCTTGAGGATCTGAAAAAAAACGTGGCCAACTGGGATGACGACCGCCAGATCGAAAATTATCTTATAAAACTTCTCAATAGAGAAGCATTCGACCGCAGCGGTTTAATATACGGCATGGGGCACGCCGTATATTCGGTTTCCGATCCGCGCACGCTGATATTGCGGGAATACATCGCAAAGTTAGCGCAGGAAAAAGGTCTTGCCGACGAGATGCGCCTATATGAAAAAGTGGAAAAAATCGCTCCGGAAATTATCGGCCATGAAAGAAAAATATACAAGGGTGTAAGTGCTAATGTAGATTTCTATTCAGGATTTCTTTACCGTCTGCTCGATATTCCCCCTGAGTTGTATACGCCGATTTTTGCCATGGCCAGAATTGCCGGCTGGAGCGCGCACCGCATCGAAGAGTTGGCCAACGGCGGAAAAATAATCCGCCCGGCATACAAAAGCGTGGCGCCGCGCCGCCACTATATTCCCATAAAAGACCGGGAAAAAGCTAGCTTCCTCTAACCGTAAACGATTTTGCCATTACCATCAAAAAGCCCGCGGCAACATTGCCGGGGCTTTTTCTTAATTTATTTGACAAACCTCTGAACGTCATTAAAATTAAGTTGCAATTGTTTTGCAGATAAACATTTATGAAAACGACAGCATTTTACCTGATTATATTAAGTTTCCTGGTTTCATGTGAGATTACAAGTTCACGCCAGGCGGAGGTTCAAAAAATTATGGAGAAAAATAATACTAATAAGTATCCCGAGGCGGTGCTGGCCGGTGGGTGTTTTTGGTGCGTGGAAGCTGATTTAAAAAAACTGGCCGGAGTAAGGGAAGTAATTTCTGGTTACGCAGGCGGCACGGAAGATAATCCTACATATAAAAATTACGCGGACAAGGGATACATAGAAGCGGTAAGGGTTTTTTATAATCCGCGGGAGATAAATTATGAAAATATTCTGGATTATTTTCTGCGTCATATTGATCCCACGGATTCAGGAGGCCAGTTTGCCGACCGCGGCCCCGGATACCGGCCGGTGATTTTTTATCAGACAAAGGAAGAAAAAAACATCGCGGAGAAAATTATGCGAGAATTTGAGCAGTCAGGCAAGTTTCCCCGTCCTTTGGCGGTAGGGATCATGAAACATACAAGATTTTTTCCGGCGGAGGATTATCATCAGGATTACGCCGCTAAAAATCCCATGTATTATGGCGCTTACCGTGTTGGTTCCGGCAGGGAAGGCTTCTTGCGCCAGACCTGGGCAGATGATATCTGCCCCCTGCCACGCCGGCAAAATAAAAATTCCACCATACAGGATAAAGACTTGAAGAAAAAACTATCGCCCCTGCAATATGAAGTCACGCAAAAAAACGGCACGGAACCGCCTTTTAACAACGAATATGTGGATAACAAGCGCGAAGGAATTTATGTGGATATTGTATCCGGGGAACCGCTTTTCAGCTCGCTGGACAAATACGATTCAGGGAGCGGCTGGCCAAGTTTCACTAAGCCCTTGGAGCCTGCGAATATTTTAGAGCGTCAGGATAAATCTTATGGCACGGTGAGAACGGAAGTGCGCAGCAGGCAGGCAAATTCCCACCTGGGTCATGTTTTCCCGGATGGTCCGAAACCGCCGGGGTTGCGATATTGCATTAATTCCGCGGCGCTGCGTTTTATAGCCAGAGAAGATCTGGAAAAAGAAGATTACGGGCAATACTCTAAATTATTTGATCAAAAAAAATAACCGAATTTTCTATCCGTTAAATATTATTGGTCGGCAATCTGCCGGGCGATTTGGTTGACCGCTTCTATTGTTTCCGGCAAATCGATGGTGAGCAGCTTTCTGTCTTTCATGATAATTTTACCGTCGATAATGCTGGTTTTCACATCAGTGCCGCGCGCGGCATATACCAGGTGCGAGTAATAATTGTAGACAGGCGTCAGATGCGGCTGATTCATGTCGATTAAAATTATGTCCGCTCGCTTGCCGACTTCAATTGAGCCAATCAGGTGATCCAGTTTTAAAAGTTTCGCGCCGCCTGAGGTCGCCATTTGCAGCACTTCCGGCGCGCTCATCACCGTGGGGTTCAAAGACATTACTTTGTGAATTTTTGCCGTGCTGTCCATTTCCCGGAACATATCCAGGTCATTATTGCTGGCAGCGCCGTCCGTGCCTAATCCCACGTTTATTTTGCGCTCTAACATTTCCGCAACCGGCGCGACTCCGGCGGCCAGCTTCATCGAGCTTTCCGGATTGTGCGAGACACCGACACCCGTATCGGCCAGGATTTTCATATCTTCTTTGGTTAACCAGTTGCAGTGAACGGCAACAGTATTTTCGTCAAGCACGCCAAGATCATTTAAATGCCGGACGGGCTTTTTCCCATAGTGCTTTTCTATTATTTCGATTTCATCTCGCTGTTCCAGTAGATGCGTTAAATAAAGGATGCCTGCTTCGCGCGCGACCTGTTTGACGTTCACAAGCGTGACAGGCGAGCAGGTATAAGGTGAATGACAGAAAAAAGCCGGCGTAATCATCGGCGCGTAAGGTTTCCAGTGGTTGACAAAGCGCTCCGCCGCCGTCATCATTTTCTCATATTTGGGGTTATCCGGAGTCGCGAAATCAGCAAAGCCCTGGGCGGCGACAGCGCGCATCGCACAAACCTGCGCGGCCTCAGCAACGCTTGACTCAAAAAAATAAGCGTCGCAAAAAGTTGTGGTACCGGAAAGAATCATTTCCGCCATAGCCAGCATCGCGCATTCATAAACCATACGCCTGTTAACAAAGCGCGCCTCCAACGGAAAAATGTGGTTGTGAAGCCAATCCATAAGCGGCAGATCATCGACTTTCCCGCGGAAAGCAACCATCGGTAGATGCGTGTGCGTATTTATCAGTCCGGGCATCACCACGCAGCCGGACGCGTCAATTATTTCTCTGGCCGATTCATCTGAAAAAGTCTGACCGTTTTTTATTTGTATGGAAACAATAATGCCGTCTTTTATGCCGATCAGGCAATTTTCGATGATATTCATTTGCCCTGACATTGTCAGGAGTGTGCCGCCGGAAATTAATATGTCAAGATCAGTATTTTGCATGATTGTTTTGCTTGCCCGGTGGAAGCTTTGATAATCTGTATTTAAAATAATTTTGCCCCCGCATCTGACGCGGAGGCAAAGACTCTTACTGCCGGAGATAAGATTTATTTTACATCAATTGTTGCTGTTTTGTTTCCCGAGAGGTTGCAGATAGCAGTCACTTCAATAGTGTCCCCTTTACCGGCAGCCATCTTGTAAGTGTATGAAAAAGTAGCCGGGTCAGGCTGTTTGTCGTACTTGTTTGTGCTGACCACGACGCCATTTTTCTTCACGATTACTGAATTAATATAGTGAAATCCAAAACCTGATTTGTGAGTGATGGTCACGGTAAGCGTCTGAGTGTTAACATCATAAGCAATCTGAACATCCTGTGGCGGATGGGCGTAAGCTTCACGCAGATCTATTTGCAGAAGCATCATGAAAAACAACAAGGTAGCAAAGATCAACGGGTATATGGCTTTGCTTTTTTTCATTTTTTTGTCCTCCTCTTTAAGTAGCAATTTTATGGCCTACTTATAGCTTAAAAAAACGAGGAAATCAACGGGATCGGATAGCGAATTATCTGGTTGAAATATCGCCTCGGATTAGATAATCTTACACCAATAAAATTTGAGGAATGCGATGGATGCTCTGATTCTTGCCCGTCTGCAATTTGCTTTTACCGTGGGTTTCCATTTTCTTTTTCCCGCCATGACCATGGGAACCTCTCTGGTCATTTTGTTTTCCGAGACAATGTATCTTGTCAAGAAAGAAGAAGCTTACAGAAAAATCACCGATTTTTTAGCCAGGCTTTTAGGGTTGATATTTGTTGTTGGCACCGCCACGGGAATTACCATGGAATTTTCGTTCGGCATGAACTGGTCCGGTTATTCCCGCGTCGTGGGGGATATCTTTGGGCCGATGCTCGCGGCGGAAGCTGTTATTGCTTTTTTTCTGGAAGCTGTTTTTATCGGCGTGCTGATTTTTGGCAGAAATAAAGTGTCTCCCAAGGTTTACTGGCTTTCCGCTCTGCTGGTTTTTTTAGGCGGGCATCTTTCCGCGTTTTGGATACTAGCGGCCAATTCCTGGATGCAGACACCCGCGGGATACGAGATTTTTGCGACGGGGAAAATTGTTTTATCCAATTTCAGCGAGGCTTTGCTGAATTCGTCAACGGTAATAAGATTTTTTCATACGGTTATGGCTTCCTGGATGACCTGCGCGATTATGATCGCGGGCATTGCCGGATATTATGTCCGAAAAAAACTGCACGGTGAGACCGCGAAAATGATGCTGAAAATCGGCGTTATTCTTTTTGCCGTAACGCCGCTTGTCCAGCTTTCTTTAGGCCATCTGCACGCGATACAGGTAATCGAAACACAGCCGGAAAAAGCAGCGGCGATGGAGGGGCTTTTTGAAACAACAAAAGGAGCCCCGCTTTACCTCGCGGGATATGTTGATGAGCAAAACGAAAAAACATACGGAATTTATATCCCGCGCATGCTCAGCTTTTTGTATAATTTTAATTTAAACTCCGAGATAAAAGGGCTGAGGGAATTCCCGCAGGATAACTGGCCGCCGGTGAATCTTGTTTTTCAGGCCTATCATGTGATGGTGGGCGTGGGAATGCTCGCGATTTTCATGGGGCTTCTGGGGTTGTTTTTGCTGATAAAAAATAAGTTATTTGACGCGAATAAATATCTTTATGCCCTGCCCTTTTTAATTCCCCTGCCGCATATCGCCCATGAAACAGGATGGATTTCCGCCGAGGTCGGCAGGCAGCCGTGGATAATTTATAAATTGATGAAAACCGCTGATGGAGCGTCGGTTGTCGTTTCCGCGAATCAGCTTGTTTTCAGTTTAATTATGTTCTTTTTAATATACAGCTTGCTGTTTGCGATGTTTGTGTATTTGTTTTTCAAAATCGTGAAAAACGGCCCGGAAGAATAATTTATAAACTGTCTGGTAATTTGAACAAGGAAAAGTAAAATGGAAAATATTCAAAATTTTCAATTATTGTGGTTTTTTCTTATCGCGTTTCTTTTTTTAGGTTACGCTCTTCTAGACGGTTTTGATTTGGGAATTGGGATTCTCCTGCCGTTTGTTGGGAAAAGCAAAGAAGAAAAGGATATTCTGATTAATTCCATAGGGCCGGTTTGGGACGGCAACGAAGTGTGGCTGGTTACCGGAGCGGGCGCTCTTTTTGCCGCTTTCCCGCACGCTTATGCCACGGCTTTATCCGGGTTTTATCCGGCAATACTTTTTGTTTTATTCGCGCTGATTTTCCGGGCGGTTTCGATGGAGTTTCGCGCCCATGATGAGGGCAGGGCCTGGCTTTGGGAAAAAGCCCTTCTTGCGGGAAGCGGCGTGGCCACGCTGTTTTTCGGTGTCGCCTTGGGTAATGTGATATATGGCGTGCCGCTTGATTATAAGATGGAGTTCACGGGAAGTGTTCTCACGCTGCTTCGTCCTGTTCCTCTTTTGTTTGGCGTTGTTGCTTTAGCCGCCATTCTTATGCAGGGAGCTTCTTACGCTGTTTTGAAAACGGAAGATGATTTACAGCTTCGCTGCCGGAGGGCACTGGGCATTATATTGTGGGTGAACATGGCGACAGCGGCTGTCTATTTTGTTGTTATGGCGTTTATTTTTCCGTCGCTTTTGTCCAACGCTCTGTTTTACGTGGCAATACTTCTTTCCATGCTTGGTCTGGCGGAAATGCTTTTTTCTTTAAGAAATGAAAATGACCAGGCTTTGTTTTGGAAATCTTCTTTGTTTTTTTTGGGATTATGGATCGCGGCAACGGCCGCTCATTTCCCCAATCTTATAAAATCGGTTGACGCCCCCCACCTGAGCATTACAATTTATAATGGCTCAACAACTTTGTATACCCTACAGGTGATGAGTGTTATCGCGCTGATCGGCATGCCGATTGTTATCGCGTATACCATTTTTGTTTACAGAATATTTAAGGGCAAAGCCCAGGCGCGTCACTATTAATGGTCTTTACAAAAGCATTTCTATAGGCGTGGCGGATACAGCCCCGCGTCGGTTTTACTTATCTTTCCCGGTTTATAAATAGAATAAAAAAGAAATACCGAAATCAGACAAAGAAAGCCGAAAATTAAAAAAGCCGGAGCGTAAGAACCGGTGATGTCAAAAATTTTCCCGGCTAATGTCGGCGAAACAAAACCGGCAATACCGTTGCTTAAGAAAAGCGTTGAATATACGGTTCCCATTTTCTCGGTTCCATACTGATTGGCAACTTCAGCGGCGTAAAGCACGAGACACGCGCTGTAATTAAATCCGGCTAAAATCGTAAACAGATAAAAAGTGGCGGTGCTTTTCACCAGAAAAGGCGCGGCGAGGATCACTATGGTGGTGCTGACAAGTGATATAAGGATAATTTTTTTACCCTCCACCACGCTTCCCGCGAATCCCCAGGCTAATCTTCCTAGCGCGTTAAAAAGAGCGAGAATGGTCACGGCCGCGCCGGCAACCGCGACATCAAGACGAAGCGAAAGGCCAAAAGGCTTAATGTTGCCGATAATCATGAGGCCAACACAAAAGCACGGGAAAATGCCGCACAAAAGCCCCAGGAATTTACGGTCTTTAAACAGAGCGGACATATTTGTGTTCAAAATGGATTCAGGCTCATTATCGGCCAGCGGCGGGTTTTTTAAAAACATTGTGGCGATAGCCAGAACCGTTATAAAACCGAAGCCCATATATTTAAAGATTGTTAAGACGTTTATTTGCTGCGAGAGCAGATATTCTCCAAACTGAGAAATAATCATCGCGCTGCCGCCGAATCCGGCAACCGCAAATCCCGTTACTATGCTTTTATGATTCGGAAACCATTTAACCGAGCAGGCGATAGGGCACAAATAGGCAAGTCCGACACCGGCGGGCGCCAGGATACCGAGAAAAATCAAAAGCGCCGGATAAGAGCCACTTGAGTAACCGGCCAATATATAACTGCTGCTGAAAATTATTCCTCCGATAAAGGCGGGAATTTTTGGGCCCAGGCGATCCTGAATACGGCCTCCGAGAAAAATAAGAATGGTGGCCGCGAGCGAGCCCGTCCCGAAAATAGATTGGGTCTGCGCGGTCGTGAGCCCGTAAAATTCTTTTAAGGCGGGAACAAAGGTGCTCCAGGAGTAACCGGCGCCTAAACACAGCTGAATAAAAAAAGCGGCAATTAAAATAATGTATTTCTGCATAAAAGTTACTCCCAATACTCACAATCAGAGTATTCGTACATTAAAGATAATAAAGTTCGAAAAAAGATTTAAATCGGGAGTATGGACACCGAAAATCTTATTTCTCAAAAAACACACGCGCGTCCACGATAGACACGCCCTGTCCCTGCGGATGCACGATTACGGGATTTAAATCTATCTGGCCGATACCGGCTTCGGCGGTCATCATAAACGAAACCCTGCATATAACATCGACAAGAGCGTTAATATCCGCGCGCTTTTCTCCTCTGGCTCCCTGCAGCAACGGATAAGCCTTCAGCTCCTGGAGCATTTCCTTTACTTCTCGCTTTGTTACCGGAGCCAGGCGAATGGCCGTGTCCTTGAATATTTCGATATAAATACCGCCCAGGCCCACCATGACTATTGGCCCGAAAGTATTGTCCCGTCGTCCGCCGACAAAAAATTCAACTCCATCTTTGGCCATTTCCTGAACAAGAAAGCCGTCGATTGCCGGGCGTTGCTTTAGCTTTCCTATCGCTGATTTCATTTCCGCGAAAGCGCTAAGCAGATCCTTTTTGTTGCGGATGTTGATCCGAACGCCTCCAATGTCCGTTTTATGGGAGGCGTCACGCGAAAGGAGCTTTAACGTGACCGGATAACGCAGCGAAATTCTCCCCGGAGAAAAATCATCACTCAATACCTGGTTTTTAACCGCTTCGATTCCGTAGGCGGCGCATATTTTCAGCGCTTCGTTGGTCAGCGCGATTCTTTTCCCCGCGCCGCATCTTTCCCTTATATTTTTAATGACATTTTTATCAATTTTATAAACCAGCCCTTTTCCTCTGCTGTCGCGGGAAAGCCTTTTTTCATAGTAGGCAAGCGATGTGTGCAGGGCGTCCGCCGCTTCCAGGGGCGATGTAAAAATCGGGAAAGAATAATTTTTGGAAACGTCCAGAATTTCTTCACGCTCGGAAATCATAGCCAGCGCGATTGGTTTTTTATATTTAGCCACCAGCTTTTCCACGCCCTGTAAAAAAGCGCGCGACATCTGTGATTCATATTGCGCGATATAGAGATGGTTAAAAAGCACGCCGTCAAAAGTATCCAGCTTTAGAGCTTCTTCCAGTATGCCGGTAAATATCGTGTAATCGAAAATTTCTCCCAAATCCAAGGGGTTTTGATGCGCGATCACCAGTGTGTGATAAATAGTTTTGAGCTTTTCTAAAAAAGATTCAGGAAATGGTTTCATTTCAAATCCGAATTTGGCGCAGGCGTCCGCGGTCAAAACGGCGTGCCCACCGGAACGGGAAAGAACAGCGACACGCCGCCCCTTCATGAGCGGAAGCCCGAGGATTTTTACGGCGTTGATTAAATTGATTTCATCTTCCACCCTGATTATCGCGGCTTGCTTAAAAGCCGCGGCCGCCACGTCATCGCTGCCGGAAAGAGCCGTTGTGTGAGATTGGGCGATTTTTTCGCTTGCCTGACTGCGGTTGGATTTTAAAACAATAATCGGCTTGGGGGGAGCGCATGGCCAGATTAAAAAAATCTCTGCCGCGCTTGAATCCTTCCAGATACGCCGTAATTATTTCGGTTTTCTCGTCTTGTAATAAATATTCCAGAAAATGCGTTTCATCGAGTTGCAGTTTGTTGCCGGTGGCCACAAATTTTCCCGGCGTGACGCCATATCCGTAAAAAGAACGAAGAAAGGTTCCTCCCACGCTGCCGCTTTGAACGATGAGCGCCACTTTTCCCGCCTCTGCCGGAATATTGCTGAAGAAACCGAAGGGCATCATCATTTTGATGTCAAAATTTATTGTCCCCACACAGTTGGGGCCGATAACCTTCATGCCGTATTTACCGGCGATTTGCGCAACTTCTTCTTCCAGTGTTTTTTCTCGCCGGGAATATTCGCTGAAACCGCCTGATTCGATAACGACGTGAGTGATCCCTTTTTCCCCGCAGGCGCGCATCAGAGGAGGAATTGTTTTGGCCGGAGTAAGAAAAATGGCCACCTCCGGCGTTTCGGGTAGCTCCATAACATTTTTATAAATCTTAATGTCATTGAGCTCTCCTTCCTGAGAGCCGATGCCGTATAGTTTGCCCTGATATCCGTTTTGTAAATTATTAAGTAATACGATATTCGCCAGCTTTTTCTTGGTGGCGGAGGATCCAAAGACCGCCAGAGAACGCGGATAGAAAAACTTTTCCATCTAAAAAACTGCCTTTGAGCGAATCGGCCGGTTGATTATCGCTACCTGCTCTCGCGTAAATTGCTTACGCATAAATGTCCTAGTCAGGATGCCCCATGCGGTAAAACTAGGGGACATCCTGACCATAAATTAACTTTCTGCGAAGATTAACGGCCTTTGAAATTAGGCGGTCTTTTTTCCAGGAAGGCTTTGGCGCCTTCTTTGAAATCTTCCGTAAACTGCAGAGCTTTGCTGGCGGCGGCTTCGATTTTCATAACGCCGTCATAGAGATTTGTTTCCAGCCCCAGACGCACCGCTTTCATGATTTCGCGCTGCGCGAGAGGAGCGCCGGCAGCCAGTTTCTTGGCCAGCTTTTTGGCTGTTTCCAGAACTTCAGCCTGCGGCACAACCTTGTTTAAGAGACCGAGTGTCAGGGCTTCTTTTGAAGACATGAAATCACCGGTCAACATCAGTTCCAGCGCTTTGGTTTTGCCGATGAGGCGCGGCAGACGCTGCGTGCCGCCCCAGCCGGGATTCAGGCCGAGCTTCACTTCGGGCAGGCCCAGTGTTGCTTCTTCCGCCATGATTCTTAAATGGCAGACACAGGCAAGTTCCAAACCCCCTCCGTAGGCGCCGCCCTGCATAGCGGCGATAACTACTTTGGGATAATTTTCAATTTTGAAATAAATTTCGTTGCCGTTATATTTGGGAACGTTTCCCGCCTGGATGCTGGCGAATTCGGTAATGTCCGCGCCGGCGGAAAACAGCTTATTGCCGCTGCCGGTAATGATGATTACGCGCACCCCGTCATCATTTTCACATTTTGTTAAAAGATCTTCAATATCTCTGAGCACGCCCTGTCCCATGGAATTTGCCGGGGGATGATTGATAGCCGCGATGACCACCATTCCGTCTTGTTCCACATTTAACTTCTCGTAATTAAAAGCCATTTTTCTTTCTCCTTTAGTTTTATTTGAAAAAAACGTTCATTTTTAACGTATGATTATAAGAAGGACGCCATCTTGTGTCAAGAAGAAATGGCAGAAAAAAATTTTGCAATAAATGATTAAAGGTTGATTATATACTGTTTGAAAAACAGTTAATAAGGTAACCTGCAAATCAAAAAACCAACACTTTCTATTGATAATATGGTTGTTTTTCAGAAATTTTTACATGATAATGCATAAACTTTTGCAGAAAAGATAGATATAAGCGATATGGAAAAATTATCTAAAAAAGTTTTGGTGGCGATGAGCGGTGGCGTGGATTCTTCCATCGCGGCGCTATTGCTTTGCGCGGCGGGTTATGATGTGACAGGCGCGACGATGCTTTTGGGTGTGCATCAGGCGCAAAATCAGCCCGGGCGTTTTGCTGACGAATCCGTTGCGGATGCGGCCGCGGTTTGCGCACAATTGCGCATTCCTCATTTGATATTTTCTTTTGCCGATTTAATGGAAGAAAAAGTGATTGGTAAATTCATTGAAGAATACTGTCGCGGCCGCACGCCCAATCCCTGCGTGGATTGCAATCGTTATTTGAAATTCGACGCTCTTTTAGAAAAAGCGCGTGATCTCGGCTTTGATTATCTGGCTACCGGTCACTACGCGCGTATTGAGCAAAGAAACAACGTCTGGCTTTTGTTGCGGGCAAAAGATAAAAGCAAAGATCAGAGCTATTTTCTCTACACAATTCGTAAAAATGATTTGCCTTTTATCTTGTTTCCGCTGGGGAATTTAACCAAAGACGAGGTTAGGGAAAAGGCAAAAAAAGCCGGTCTGCGCGCGGCAAACAGAAAAGAAAGCCAGGATATTTGTTTTGTGCCTGATGGAGATTACAGCCGTGTTTTTTCTGAGCGCGGGCTGAGTGCCGCGCCGGGAGATATTGTGAATACGGACATGGAGGTTCTGGGACACCATCGCGGCATTATTCATTACACCATCGGTCAGCGCGGCAGATTGGGAATAAGCGCAAAAAAGCCGCTCTACGTTTTGGCACTCAACAAAAGAGATAATCTTGTTGTTGTTGGCCAAAAGGAAGACCTGCTGGCGTCCGGTTTAATTGCGAGTGATCTGAACTTACTGGTCGAATCTTTACCATTACGCGCAAAGGCAAAGATACGCTATCGAAAAAAAGAAGTACCCTGCATGGTAACTAGAAAGGATGAAAAACTACTCGTTGTTTTTGATGAAACTCAGGAAGCGATTACACCCGGCCAGGCAGTTGTTTTTTACCATGACGAAGAAGTCTTGGGTGGTGGGGTAATTGACGACGTTATTCGTAAAGGACAACAAACTAAATAAAGCAGAGCAACCGGGTAATGCGCTAAATGACAAAACATACGATCTTTTTTATCATATTTATCTTGATATACTCATGCTTTTTCTTCTGAAGAAATTATTTTTTTGATAAAGACCTTTTATAATAACACAATGAAACAGAAATAATTTTCAGAACAAGGTTTTACTTTGAGATTTTTGTTTCCCTATTATCCCACTTTACAGTTCACATTCCTTTCCATCTATTTACGATAAAAATCATTTTTTTAGATTCAAAAAATGACCTCCAATTTTGGGAATAAATAACAGTAGGACGGGATAGAATAACGCTAACCATACTTATTCATCCCCTCAATAATCATCTCAATTTTGTTGGCAGGCGTGGTAAACATCAGTTCACAATTTTTCTTTGAAGGATATACCCTCTCGCCATTTCATGACAAAATTATTTTTAGCCGCCAATAAAATTGACACGGCATACTGGGACTACCCCCAGTTATAGTGCCACTGAGCATTAGAGTTTTCCAATAACATAGTTTCTTCTTTTTGTGCAAATTCCTTTGGCGTGAGAAATCCCAGCGTACTATGAGGCCGGGTTTCGTTGTAAT
>Ga0255341_1003321_pt1 | contig 18287 bp, 14 predicted proteins | sample wastewater_treat_8_FD_192418 | JGI IMG/M metagenome (GOLD analysis project Ga0255341, IMG submission 192418) | Wastewater microbial communities from Lulu Island WWTP, Vancouver, Canada - plant12 | ecosystem: Engineered > WWTP > Wastewater > Unclassified | place: Canada: Vancouver, British...
AGTCTTTAATAATACTTGCCAAACTTACTCCTTTTCCCTCTTTAAAAAGTGCCGTTACTTTTATATAAACTTGTCCAGTGCTGTCTTCAATCCATGCTGCAACATGAAAGTCTTTTTCATCGTAGTTAAGCAGCTTGCTCTTAGCTCGATACGAAACATTGCATGAAATAGGTTCGAAAAACTCTACATCAATCTTTTTTGTCATACATATTTTTTTCGTTTGCATTAAGATGGCATACCACATAAGAACATCCATGATTCCAAAAAGGATGCCATTATAAGGTGAATCGATTTCACTCTTGAACTGTTCACCTATTTGGAAATCTGTATAAACGTGATCACCAGCGTATATAACTTTAAGTCTCAAACCATCTTTTCTTTTTTGACTTAAGAAAAAAGATGCCTTATAGACTGGCAAAGTATTCATTCAACACCTCATTAAGTAAATTCATTATTGCTCGCCCTTATTTTTTGTATAGATGACAACGTGTACCAAAAAAGGCCATCAATAAAAGCTCTAAAATGTATTTCTAACAGCCATAGAGGCACGCTCTTTAGTATCTGCCACTTTTGTTGACGATATATCCTACATTACTTAAAACTACTCTTATTCAATGCTTTTGTAAAGCTTAGTGCGACTTATACGAAGAAGTTGAGCAGCCTTGACTTTATTATTACCAACGAAATCCATTACATGGCGAATATATCTCTTCTCCATCTCCTCGAGGCTCACTATATTATTGGAGAAATCTGGAAAAGATAACTTGTCATTACAATTTGATGCCTTGGACACCATGCTTTGCGGAAGGTCATCCACGACTATTTCGCCTTTCAGTGCTGAAAGAAGCACTGCCCTTTCCAGAACGTTGGCGAGTTCTCGAACATTTCCAGGCCACTGATACGTTGTGAACAGTTGTATTGCTGAAGGAGAAATTCTCTTTACCCTATTTCCTTTGGCAAACTTTGCGAGAAAGTAGTCGAGGAGGTACGGGATATCTTCTTTTCTCTCTCTCAACGGTGGCAAAAGAATTGTAAATGTGTTAAGTCTGTAAAAAAGGTCTTTTCTAAATCGACCCTCCTCTACTTCGACATCAAGATTCTTATTAGTGGCACACACAAATCTTGCGTCGACGCTTAATTCTCTAGTATCACCCAGCTTTCTAAACTTCCCGGTCTCTATAACCCTCAGTAATTTTGCCTGAATACTGGGATTCATATCACCGATTTCATCGACAAAAAAGGTCCCATTGTTAGCGATCTGTAAGAGGCCAATTTTATCTTCCTGTGCGCCCGTGAATGCACCTTTTTTATATCCGAACAGCTCGCTTTCGAGAATGTTCTCCTGAAGGGTGCTGGAATTGATTGCTACGAAGGGATGGGCCGCTCTATCGCTCATCGCGTGTATTGCTCGAGCGATCAGTTCCTTTCCTGTGCCCGTCTCTCCTAAGATGAGGGTAGGCACGTCCGAACGGGCCACTATTTTAACCTGATTCATAATTTGTTTGATAGTATTGCTTTCACCTATAAACCTGTCAGGTGTATCAATTCGATGCAACTGTTCTTGAAGGATTATGTTCTTCTCCAAGAGAGATTTCTTTTCGTAAGCCTTGTTAATAGCGTTTTGAAGGCGAGGGAACTTGTAGGGCTTGGTAAGGTAATCGTTAGCACCAAGTTTCATTGACTCGATGGCAGTGTCCAGTGATGCAAATCCTGTTAGCATGATTATTTCCATAGTAGGCTGCAACTCTTTAAACTTGCCTAAAAGATTAACACCATCAATGTCTGGAAGTCGAACGTCAAGGATGCATACATCGAAGCTATGTTTTTTTAAGACAGCAAGAGCCTGTTTGCCTGTATATGATGACGTTGCTTTATACCCCTCTAGAGAAAGCCTCGTCCTGAGCCCATCCGCCATTCTTTGCTCGTCATCAACGATGAGAACATTTATCACATTCGCTACCTTTTCCCATCAGTAATTTGCAGAGTGATTCTAAAAGTACTGCCTTTTCCTTCCTTGCTGGTCAGCAATGTAATAGTGCCTCCCATTTTTTCTACTAGTTCTTCACTCAGAGAAAGACCAAGACCAGTTCCTTTGTCCGGGGCCTTTGTCGTATAGAAGGGAACAAAAATCTTTTCTTTGTTATGGTCAGGAATACCTCTCCCGTTGTCTTCAATATCTATATATACATGATCACCAGACAGCAGACCAAACCGTATCTGTATCTTAGCAGGTTTTTTACCCTCCACGGCATCGAAGGCATTCATCAGCACGTTCCACAATACTTGTTTGATTGCTGCAGGGTTAGCCCTAATCAATGGAAAGCTTGCAGGAACTTTTCTTTCCACTTTTACACTTTTCTTGTTGAAATATGTAAGCCCTAGCAGGTCGTCAAAAAGTTTTCTCATGTCAATTTCCTCATTCTCAGACACCGTAGTACTTGTATATTTCATTAAACCGTTTACAATTTTTTTGCAACGAAACGTTTCTTCTTGAATCACATCCATGTAAGAACATAGTGCTTGTATCTCATCTTTGCCTAAAGGCTGCCGTTCAAGCCGTTGCCCTATCTCTGAAGCGAGATCAGAATGGATAGCAATTGTGGCGAGAGGGTTGTTGATACCATGAGCAATCCCCATGGATAGCTTGGCCATAATAGCAGTTTTTGCTTCTTGAATAAGCTGTTTTCGAATTTTTACCCTCTCCGTTGAGTCTTCAACGATACAAACCAGTCCGTACACATCCCCGTCCTTCCTCCTCATTGGAACCCCCTGAAAATCGAGGAATACGCTCCTGTCTCCTCGAAACGTCACAAAAGGGAACTCCTTGAGATTAAAAGGATGGCCTTCAAGCCCTCTCCTTATATATTCTGCCAGTCCTGATTTTATCGTATACTCATTTTCCAGCCATCGAAATCCTATCACTTTTTTCTTTGCGTCAGCCTCAAGACCAATACTTGCTGCCATAGCAGGGTTTATACTGGTGAATACACCGTTCTTATCAATTGTTGAAATGGCTATGGGAGCGTTTTCTACAATGGCTGTATTAAAATCATTGATCTGTGCAAACTCATTCTCAATTTTCTTCTTTTCAGTAATGTCTTCAACCATCTGAACGACTAAGGGAACCTCACCATCATTGTACTGCATTGGTGTTGCGGTTAACGAGAGATATAAGGGATTCCCAGCGCTTTCAAAAACCATCTCGCTGTGTTCGACCTTACCGCTTTCAAACGCTCTACGGGTTGGACAACTATCGCACGGCAAATTTTGTTGAAAGAGGACAGAGTGACACGGCGACCCACTTTCTGAGTTTGGAAAGTAAGGCATCTTTGACCAGAAAGAGCTTTTGCTATTGATCCACCTAATGTTGAGGTCTCTGTCCAGCACATAGATGCCAGTGACCAAAGTATTTAGGATGGATGACTCTATTATATGAGAAGTTACATCAATCATACGTGTTTGTTGGCGATTAATTATATCACATCAGTACTGTCGGGTAAAACTTTATAAAGTATGGCGAATTGCCTCACATTAAATCTTACCCAAGAGCTTATGAAAAAGGGATCATTGACTCATAATTAGTGTCCATCCGGAAACTCCCTATTTTCAGCGAAACTGCTCCTTGCTCCTCGGGTAAGTGGGTCGAGTGACCCCGGGATTCAGGGTTTGGATGTTAGATCTGCCTGCAATACGGTCTTTTCTCGGGAGTCACGACGTACATCCCCTCCGGTGAATGATAATCTGTCAGTCGTTATTGCCTCTTACGCAGAGGCCAGTCTGATTCGTGCAATCACGAGAAGATTGTATGAGACGATGCTGCTCAAAATATATCGTTTGAATCCCTCTTAAGCCGGACCAGGTACAGCGGTCGAGACCGAAGGCCCGTTTGAGGGCGGAGATGCCCGATTCGATACCGGCGCGGAAGTTCCTGAGCTTCTTGTAAACCCAGCCGCTCTTTGCCATATCGAGGATGGACAGTCCCCGTTTCTTTGCAAAGACGGCATCCTTCACCCCGTTCTCTCTGGCAAAGGCAAGGTTGTTTTTTGAAGCGAAACCGCCGTCAGCCGTTACCTGGCGGGGCATCCTGCCGTACTTTTGTTGGTGCTTCTCGAGGAGCGGTTGATACTGATCGCTGTCGGCAGGGTTGCCCCGTACGATACAGCAGTCCAGGATCATAGTGGAAGCGCCCCCGGTGAGGAACACCTTGTGTCCATACTCCGTATCCCGTTTCCCCTTGACGATGATGTCGGTATGATCCTCAAAGAAGGAGACCACCTTTTCCGATGCGGGGACCTTCTCTCCCTTGAAGACCCTCCGCTCGGTCTGATCGATCACCTTGCCAAGGATGCGGACTGCCCGTTCCAGTTTGCGGGCCAGCTCTTTCCCCGTGAAGGTGTCGGTGAGCGTAGAGCCTTCATAGGAGGTAAGTTCAGGGATTGCTTCTTCGGCGTATCCTGCCACGAGCCGGGCATAGTGGAGGAGATCCCGGTACGCATTCTGGCGGACCGCATCCTTGCGGGCGTTCAGGATCGTCATGACCCGCTTCTTCACGACCCGGCGGTGATCGCTGACCGGATACGACGGTGTCGGTGCAAGGTCCTTCCCTTCGAGGAGCCATCGGGTAATAACGCGGATGCCGTCAGCGAGCAATGTTGAATCCGTAGGATGGTGAATGTCGGTCTCTACTGCCGTTGAATCGATTCGTATTGTTCTTCCCGTCTCGATCTTCTCCCGCTGCGCATACCCGATGATCTCGCTATGGATTGCTTCCCATGTTTCTTCCCCTATGGCCTTGATGTTTTCCTGGAGGATTGACTTTGAAGGGTATTGTCCCATCTCCAGACGGGAGAAGGTACGAAAGGCATCAGAGTCCTCCAGGTGAAAGGCCAGTTCCTCATAGGTCAGTTCACGGTACTGCTTGAGCACTGCACACCTGAGCACTTGTTCGGCAGTCATCCCTTTCCTGCCGGTATCAGAACGGGATGACATTGTGAGGTTATAAAAAACAAGGTCCATAAGCTTTGGGTTGGCATCGAGAACCTGTGAGATCTGCTCAAGCTCCTTCACAATGGAGTTCCTTCCTACGGGGTTAAAGAGGTTCATCTGGGGAATGAATTTCTGGCGCATTATCGGGTATCCTCTCAAGTGTATTCTTGAATGATCACGCTATCTTGCACGATCTATTCTACCAGATTTCAGAGAAAAATGACAGGGATTTTTTGGGTTTTTGTGAACTATTTTAAAGAGTTAGGGTTTCCGGATGGACACTATATAATCTTTGTTGGCACTGGTCCAAAGATGATGAAAAAGAATACAAGAATTGGCAGTAACGTTATCGAGCGTTATCGAATGCCTGATTCGAAGGAAAGTGTGCTCAAAAAAGACAGATGTCTTAAATAAAATCATATTCCTTGTCTAAACCTCTGTGGCTTACTGTTAATTTGCAGAAAAGAAAAGGATGTAAGTGCCTTTTTTTGTTGGTTTTCCTGCGGATTTATCGCACTGGTATCCTGCTGGTACCCGAATTGCAATATTCATACCCATGCATGCGATTTTCTTCGAACTATGCATGATTTTCGTGAAACAGATAAATTACAGCGGGTGGGTTGAATGGTTCTCGAAGACATAACAGTTATAGATTTAACACAGTTGCTGCCCGGGCCTTTTTGTACTCAGGTTCTCGCAGATTTTGGCGCTAACATTATAAAAATAGAAGGCCCTAGCGGGGATTTTGCCCGAGTTCTCGGCACAAAAATTAAAAAAGAATCAGGCCCATTCATGATGCTTAACCGTAATAAGAGAAGCGCTGTAATCAATATAAAAGAAGTGAAGGGAAGGGATGTTTTTTTTCGACTGATTAAGCAGGCTGACGTGGTGATCGAGAGTTTTCGGCCGGGAGTAATGGACAAGCTCGGATTAGGATACGAAGAAGTGGTGAAGATCAATGAGAGAATCATTTACTGTTCCATATCAGGATACGGGCAAACAGGGCCATATCGGGACAGGCCTAGTCATGATATCACCTGCATTTCTATCGCTGGGATACTTGGAATTACAGGTGTAAAAGGCTCTAAACCTATAATCCCAGGTGGACAAATTGCTGATATAACCAGTGGACTCCTCGGTGTTGTTGGAATTATGTTTGCTTTATGGGCACGGGAAAAGACTAAAAAAGGCCAGCATATCGATATTGCTATGATGGACTCAGCGGTCGCGTGGCTTCCTCTAGTGCTGGGAGAATACTTGTCACGGAAGACTGAACCAAAAAGAGGACAAGAACTTCTTAACGGTGGATATGCTTGCTACAACGTATATGAAACATCAGACAATAGGTATATGAGTCTGGGAGCGCTGGAAGTGCATTTCTGGGAGACGTTTTGCAGAGAGATCGGACAGGAATCCTTTATTGCTAAGCAGTTTGCTAACAAGCCGACGCAGGCAGAGATGACCGCGAAGATACAAGGGGTATTCAGTCGAAAGACACAGGAAGAATGGACTGTATTTTTTCAAGACAAAAATGTGCCTTGCGAACCGGTACTGAGTTTGGAAGGCGTTTTTTCTCACCCTCAGGTCCTGGACAGAGGCATGATCCTTGACGTTACTCACAGAACTGAAGGAAAGATAAAACAGCTTGGAATACCAATCAAGATGTCCATGACACCAGGCCAGATCAGGATGTCTGCACCTCGTTTAGGTGAACATACTGAAGAAATACTTAAAGAGTTCGGCCTCACGACAGAGGAGATAGGTCAACTGAAGGACGAGAAGATCGTACTGTAACAGCGCGAGAGATAACACAAGGAGGAACTGATGGCTAAAAACGGAGGGTATAGAGATAAGGTTGTGTCATATGAGCAGGCAGCGAAACTGATAAAGTCGGGTTATGTAGTGTCAACGGCACTTGCTCTGGGTGCATGGTCGAAAAGAATGGTTCATGCCATACTCAACCGTTACAAGGAGTTAGAAAACGTCACACTCATGGATGGACTTCAGCTAGACCCGGCTATTAAGCTGTATGACGAAGAATTCCTGAAAGAGGCTAAAGGGAGGATTAGCTTCTGCCCAACTTTTGGCACGGGCATTATTCGCAAACTTCACGAGAAAACAATAATTGACCATTACGTAAATCAGAGTTCTGATGCAGGAGAAAAACTAGGGAGGACATCCGATGTCTTTATTACAGAAGTCACACCTCCAAACTGGCAGGGCTTTGTGAATCTTGGGCTAACCAACTTTTATTCAATGGACACTATCCGGGTTGCTAAGGCGCTAGGAAGAAAAATGCTTGTTATAGGAGAGGTCAATGATCAGCAACCGGTTGTGTACGGAGAAAACTGGATGCACATTTCCGAGTTCGATTGTTTTGTAGAGAATTCTCACCCGATTCATGTCTTCAAAAGGGAAGAACCAGGCGAGATAGAGCTTATTATTGGAAATCATGTTCTTGAATTGATAAACGACGGAGACACATTTCAAATGGGGTTTGGGACAATCCCGGAAGCTGTGGTGGCAGGGCTTCATGTAAAGAACGATCTCAGTGTTCATACGGAAATGTTTCCCACAGGCCTCCCGGCACTTGTTCAGAAAGGAGTCATAACAAACAGGAGGAAGCCGCACCATAAAGGTATTACAACTGCCTCTTTCTGCCTGGGAGACGAGTCTATGTATGAGTTTGTCAATGAGAATCCTAATTGTCAATTTTATCCTGGGTCATATACAAATAATCCTGCGTTCATCGCACAGCACCCTAATATGGTGGCGATAAACATGGGGTTGCTTGTGGACCTCAGTGGACAGATTGTTTCGGAAGGTATCGGACATAGAATAGTAAGCGGCCCTGGAGGACAACTCGATTTTCAGATTGGTGCTTATTTTTCCAAAGGAGGCAAGGGTATCACTCTTGTTAAAGCAGCAAGAAATTTGAAAAATGGATCAAGGGTTTCGTCTATCCTCGCGGAATTGCCTCCGGGATCCCCTATTACCGTGCCAAGACACTATGCGGATTACATAGTAACTGAGTATGGTATTGCCCATCTGCGGAATAAGACAAGGAGGCAGCGGGCAGAAGCCCTCATTGAGGTTTCCCATCCTGACTTTCGAGATGAACTGCGGGCTAAAGCAGAGGAAAATTTCTATTCGAAAGATTGGTGAAATATGTATGGTGGCAGGATATTGTCTCGTGTGAAGAAAAAACAAGTATAAACATGGAGGAAAGTATGAGAAAAACCGTTATTGTAAGCGCCGTACGAACACCGATCGGCGATTTTGGTGGATCCCTGAGATCTCTTCAGCCCACAGAGTTATTTATTACGGTAATGAAAGAGGCTATTAAAAGGGCTGGTATTGAGAAGGAGACTATTGACCAGGTTGTATGCGGGAATTGTTTTTCTCCTCTTGACCAGAATATCGCACGGGTTTCCCTTCTGTTGATGGGCCTACCAAATTATGTGCATGGGGTTAAAGTAGACTGTGCCTGCGCTTCCGCCGCTCATGCTATAGTTTTGGGTTATTACGCGATAACCCTAGGTCAGGCCGATGTTGTACTGGCCGGTGGTGTTGAATCAATGAGCAATGCACCATATATTGTTTCTTCAGCCCGTTGGGGACAAAGGCTCAGACACGGGAAAATGGAGGATATCATATGGAGTGGCATGCAGGAGTATCCCGTCGGAGGAGGCATGGGGCTCGCGGCGGAGAGGCTTGCCGAGAAATACCATATTAGCAGAGAGGAACTCGATAAATTGGCTGTTTCAAGTCATCAGAGGGCAGTCACTGCTATCAAAGAAGGCAGGTTCACAAGAGAAATAGTGCCTGTTGAGGTAAAAGCAGGGAAAAACAAGACCGTGCAGGTTACGAAAGATGAACACCCCAGGGAAGACACTAATATTGAACAATTAAGTAAACTTGCTCCCGCATTTAAGGAAGGAGGATGTGTAACGGCTGGTAACGCTTCTTCCCTCAATGACGGAGCCTCAGCGGTAATCCTGATGAGTGAAGAAAAGGCGACTGAACTGGGCATTTCTCCAAGAGCCACGATCAGGGCTACTGCCTCCGTGGCAGTTGATCCTTTTCTTGTTGGTATAGCACCAGTACCTGCAATACAAAATATTTTGAAAACAACAAGACTATCTTTAAGCGATATCCAGCTTTTCGAAATCAACGAAGCATTTGCTTCGTATTACCTGGCTACCGAGAAGGAGCTTGGGCTCAACAGGGAGATCACAAACGTAAACGGTAGCGGTATCTCTTTGGGACACCCGGTTGGCAACACGGGTTGCAGGCTTGTTGTTACGCTCCTCCATGAAATGGAAAGGCAGGGCCTTAAGTTGGGTATATCTTCTCTTTGCGCTGGTGGCGGTGTCGGGAACGCGATATTGATAGAGAGACCATAACGTTCAAGGGACTATATAGTTCATCGGGCCTGCTTTCTGAGCCGGGACCCGATCAAAATACATGAAAACTAGAACGAAAGGGGGTTCTAATGGCAACTGAAATTAAGAATGTGGCTGTGTTAGGTGGTGGACTCATGGGAACGGGGATTGCCCAGGTTGTGGCCGTTGGAGGCTACAGAGTATCAGTATATGATATTGCCGAAGCAATATTGGCCAAATCGCAGGGCACAGTTGCAAAACAGTTAAACGGGGCAGTGGCAAAAGGCAGAATGATCCAAGAGGATGCAAAGAATGCTCTTGAGAGAATATCATTCACCATAGATCTGAAAACGGCTGTCGGAGATGCGGATTATATAATAGAAGCGGTACCTGAGATTTTGGATCTCAAGAAGAAAATTCTCGCTGAAGTGGATGACCTAGCAAAGATGACAGCTGTCTTTGCCTCGAATACATCGGAATTGAGCATAGAATTGCTTGCATCTGCAACAGGCCGCAAAGACCGTGTTATAGGAACTCACTGGTTTTATCCCCCCCATATTATGAGACTCGTTGAGGTTGTCGTAACCTCATCAACGTCCGATGAAACATTGAAGGCAACCCTCGATTTCTGCGGCAAGATAGGAAAAGAAACGGTTGTCTGCAAAGATGTGCCAGGGTTCATTACAAGCAGGGCTATCTCCGCGCTCATAACAGAATGTATGCGGCTCTACGATGAGGGTGTTGCGTCTTTCGAGGATATCGATAAAGCCATGAGGCTGGGATTCAACCATCCTATTGGTCCTTTTCAATTGACGGATATGTCGGGCGTGGATGTGGTGTTCCATTCTATCGATTCACTGGGTAAGACTTATGGAAACCAGCGTTTCAAACCGTCCGACAGAATGCCAGAACTGATCAAGGCAGGAAACCTTGGGCAGAAAACGGGTAAAGGATTTTATGACTACAACAAGGACAAATAACGAATAGAGAAGGTACTGGCACTATGAGACTTTTTAATGAAGACCATAACAAGTTCAGACTAAGAGTCAAGACCTTTATTGAAAAAGAGGTGAATCCTTATGCCGAAGAGTGGGAGAAAAATCGGCAGATCCCCAGATCATTTTGGAAAAAGATGGGTGAAGAAGGTTTCCTCGGGTTCTGCTACGAAAAGAAATATGGTGGACGGGGTCTTGATATTGCTTACAGTGTAATCCTCACAGAGGAACTCATCAAGTCCCGTTGCAGTGGAATTGGGCCTGTCGTCGCCACGCACAATGAGATGTCCAGCACCTACTTGAGTCACTTCGGCACAGACAAGCAGAAGATGAAATATCTGAAGCCCTGCACCACGGGAGATGCTATTTGTGCAATTGCTGTAACTGAACCGGACGCAGGGTCGGATGTCGCTGCCATGAATACTACGGCTGTAAGGGATGGTGACCATTATGTGATCAACGGGCAAAAGATTTACATAACAAACGGCTACTATGCTGATATAGTCATCACAGCAGCCAAGACCGATACGAAGATCAGGCCTGCGTTTAAGGGAATCAGTATGTTTATCGTCGAAAAAGGGACGGAAGGATTATCTGCCAGCAAACTTGATAAGATGGGTATACCAGCTTCAGATACTGCAGAGGTTTCCTATGCGGATTGTCGGGTGCCTGCGGAAAATCTTGTAGGCTCTGAAGGGAACGGATTTAAGTATATCATGGAATGTTTTCAGAGGGAGCGTCTCATGGTCACCCTGTTTTCGCTCGCCTCTTGTGAAAAGATAATTCAGGAGACAATCGATTTTTGTCGAAATCATTCTCTGTATGGCACCCCATTAATTTCTTCTCAAGCAAACAAGCATAAATTTGTTGAGATGATATCGGAGTTTGAAGTATTGAAAACATTCACATATGATTGTGTCCAGGAATACCTGGCAGGCAATGACATAATAAAAGGGATAACCATAGCAAAATTTCGTGCTGGAGAGCTGGTGAACAGGGCGGCAAGGATTTGTATGGGCCTGCAGGGAGAGCATGGTTATTTGAGAGATAACGTGGCTGCCAGAGCTTGTCTGGACGCTAGGCCAAACATCATTGCTGGTGGGAGCACCGAGATTATGAAGGAAATACTCGGGAAGCTACTGGGTTTCTAGCAGAAGCGGGTAAGAATGAGGAGGTAATATGGCCGATAAGTTTGTCTTAAGTGACGTTCGTGATAATATAGCCGTGCTGACACTGAACAATCCACCAGCGCATTGTCTTTCAAGCACGATGGCAGAGGACCTGAATAATGCCTTCGAAAACGTATCAGCGAAGGGAGATGTAAGATGCATCATTATCACCGCTCAAGGAGATAAGTTTTTTGCCCTTGGCGCGGATATCAATGAAGTTGCTGGAAATGATGCACCGACGAATACAAAACTGCTGGCTCGGGTTGGAGAGGTTCTCAATAAGATACTCATTTCCCGAATACCAACCATTGCTGCCATAAATGGATCGGCAATGGGTGGTGGGTTGGAGTTGACCCTCCACTGCGATTTCCGGATATGTATAGAAAACGCAAAATTTGGAGTGCCAGAAATTAATCTTGCCCTCATTCCGGGGGCCGGTGGAATTCAGCTTCTGCCAAGGCTCATAGGACTGTCCCATGCCAAGCGGTTGTTGTACACGGGTGAAGTAATAGATGCCAAGAAAGCCCTCGCCATCGGTCTCGTTGATCAAGTGGTCAGTGATATTGATGTACTTCGAAAAGAAAGTGCTCTGATGGGGTCTCTTCTGTCTTCCAAGGCGCCACTGGCGTATTGGGCACTAAAAAAGGCGCTACTGGCCGGTATGGAAAAGCCTTACTCAGAGGCTCGAAAAGAGGATGTAAGGCTCTTTGGAGAACTTTGTGCTACGAGTGATAAGGAAGAAGGAGTCAGGGCTTTTTTTGAAAAAAGAAAACCGTTGTACCGTGGGCGATAACTAATGATATAATAAAATAAAGACAAAAAGATAGAAACGATCTGCCCGACACAACTCCCCATGCAATCGATGTCGTGTGTTTCGTTTGAAAGGTGGCGGAAACCAGTGGGAGATTGAAGTGAAGTTTTAGCGACAAGGAGTATCAAAATATGAATTTTGAACTGAGTTCAGAACAAAGAGACATAAAACTTGCAGCCCGAGAATTTGCTGAAGGTGAATTTTCGGAGATTGCGAGAGACTATGATGCAAAAGAGGAATATCCATTGAATCTATTGAAGAAAGCTTGCGAATTGGGTTTTGTCGGGCTTTTCATAGACGAAAAATTTGGAGGGTCTGGCCTTGGTTTGCTTGAACACATACTAGTCCTAGAGGAATTTTGCAGGGTTGACCCCGGATGCGGGCATATCCTCTTATCCACAATGGGTGCGGAAATAATTATGGCAAGTGGAACCGCGGAACAGAAGACCAGATATATCCCCCCCCTCACAAAAGGTACGTCGATTATGGGTTGCGCCATCGCGGAGACTGGAATAGGAATAGATACTGGCGCTATTGCCGCAACCGCGGTTAGTGTTGGTGATGGGTATACGCTAAACGGTGAAAAAGTTTTTGTGACCAATGGCAGTATCGCCGACTGTCTGATAGTCTTATGCTGTACCGATTCGTCGACACGTAGTCTCCAGCAGAAATTCAGTCTGTTTATCGTGGACCCAAAGTTGCCGGGTTGTGACGTTACCAAAATTAAAAACAAAGTAGGATTGAGGGCGTCTAACGTTGCAAATGTAAGATTAAAGAACGTAAGTGTACCGGTAGAGTGTCTATTAGGGGGCGAGGAAGGAAGGGGTCTTGATCAAATACGCCCTTGTCTTGATGTAATGAGACTTGTTGCGGCGGCGCAAAGTATAGGTGCCGCTCAGGGGGCCATGGAAGAAGCAGTCTCATACGTTAAAAAGAGGAAGGCTTTCGGCCAGACTATCGGTTCTTTCGAAGTTACACAGCTCAAAATTGGAGAAATGGCAACCTATATAGAGGCCTCACGCAGGCTTTGCTATCAGGCTGCCTGGATGCTTGACCAAGATAAAAGGGATGCGAGCCTTATATCGATGGCCAAATGGTTTGCTGGCGAGACAGGAGGAAGAGTTGCGGATGGGGCTCTGCAGCTCCATGGAGGTTATGGATACATGACGGAAAGCCCCATTGAACATTTTTTCAGGGATGCTGTTACGGCGGAAAATTACGGAGGTTATAAAGAACTAGAGAAGAGCTTCATAGGACGGGAGTTGATTGGAGGTATTTGATGCACCGAGAACCAGGGAAAAAGAGAACCCGGAAAGTTCTGGTAGGCGTGACTATGGCCGGTGGATTTCAAAGGTAGATTCACAACAAAATTCATAAGGAGGGTTTTTTATGAAAAGGAATTTATGTATCAGTTTGGTAATCATCGCATTTATTTTATCAACACTTGCTGTAGTTTGCGGTCCGGTCAGTGCACAGGATCAGGTCATCAAGCTCAAATACTCTAATTTTTTTCCGCCAGCACACAAAATCAGTAAACTTACCGAAGATTATATCAAGGAAATAGAAAAACGAACAAACGGTAAGGTAAAGATCATGTATTTTCCCGGTAACACTTTAACACCGCCCGCACAGGCTTATGACAGCACTGTGCAAGGGATTACCGATATCTCACAATGTATCTTCATATACTCCAAGGGCAGATTTCCCCTTACTGACGTATTGAACTATCCCATTGGAATCAAGACCGGTCTTCAAGCGACCAGGCTGGCAAATGCCTACTACAAGAAATTCCAGCCAAAAGAGATGACAGATACCCATATACTTTACATGCATGGTCACGGTCCTGCACTTGTCATGACCAGAAAGGTTATCAAATCGCTGGATGAAATAAAGGGTGTGAGGATAAAGGCATCCGGTACAAGCGGGGATGTTATCAAGGCATACGGAGGAATACCCGTGACTATGCCGATACCAGAAACATATGAGGCATTGCAAAAAGGTCTTGCCGATGGCATAATACTGCCTATCGAAACCCTGAAGAACTGGAAATTTGCCGATTTCCTTAAATGTCTTGTGTACAATTATGGCGTCGGTCTTTCCAATGCAATGTTCGTCACCATGAACCAGAAAAAGTGGGATAGCCTTCCTAAGGACGTTCAGAAGGTTTTCGAGGAAGTAAGCGCAGAGTGGATTGATAAGCAAGGTAAACTCTGGGACGAAATAGAAAAGGACGGACTGGAATATGCCAAACAGAAACCAGGTTTTACCATCGTGAATGCCACCCCACAGGAAGAGGCAAAGGCGAGAGAAAAGATGAAACCCATTATTGCTGAGTATGTGAAGGAAATGAAGCAGAAGGGACTACCTGGCGAGGAAGCGGTAAAATTCTGCCAGGATTGGCTGGGTAAAAACCCGTAAAGTGTTTTCAATGTGAGAATATAATATCCGCTGCTGGTCAGGAGGACTATACATGAACGTACTGCTGAATGTTGTTCGGAAAGTAAGCGTGATAACACAGGTGATCTCGGGACTGTTCATAATCGTAATGGTATTAATCACGCTCGCTGATGTGATCTTGCGCCAATTTGGGATGCCCATTTTCGGCGCCTATGAATTAATCTCTGTGTTGGGTGGATTTGTTTTTGGATTTGGTATGCCTTACACTGGCTGGAAAAGGGGCCAGGTATATGTTGATTCTGCCATCAACACGTTTCCGAAAGGAATCAGGGCTTGTATAAATGTGGTGACGCGTCTTATAAGTATAGCCCTGTTCCTCCTGATCAGTTGGAATCTTCATCTCCTTGGAAAAAACTTTTACCTGAAACACGAGGTGACATCGAGTATTCAGTTTCCATATTATCCCGTGGCCTATGCGATAGCCATCAGCATGTTCCTTCTTTGTTTTGTCCTGGCTGCCGAGATCATTAAGGTTGTCCGAGGTGAATATGAATGAGATCTCAGTTGGCATCATAGCGATTGTTGTCCTGCTCGGTCTATTTCTTACGGGCATAGAACTGGCCTACGCGATGGCTATCATAGGTTTTCTGGGCTTCTCGTATCTCGTTTCCTTTCATGCTGCGTGTAATCTCCTGGCCAAGGACTTCTTTGATACTTTCATTAACTATGGGTTTACCGTAATTCCACTATTCGTCCTGATGGGACAGATAGCATATTATTCGGGTATCGCAAAGAAACTGTTTGGTGCTACAAACAAATTTGTTGGACACGTCCCGGGTGGACTCGCTATGGCGACCATCCTTGGTGCAACTCTTTTCAAGGCTATGTGTGGATCTACGCTTGCAACCTGTGCAACCTTTGCCAGTGTTGCCATTCCCGAGATGGAACGATTCGGATATAACAAGAAACTTTCCACTGGAGTCGTGGCTTCAGTGGGAACGCTCGGGATACTTTTACCGCCGAGCATTACGCTGATCATATTCGGCATTATCACGGAGCAATCCATTGGCCGGCTCTTTCTGGCAGGAGTATTCCCGGCTCTTCTCGTTTCCGCTCTATTCTTGTTAGTCGTATACGGGTGGGCGAAGAATAATCCCAAGATTGCACCGAAGTCAGAGAAAGCGACATGGGAAGAGCGGTGGCGCTCTTCTCCTGACTTCATTGCTGTAGGGGTTATCTTTGTTATCGTAATTGGGGGGCTCATGACGGGCAAGTTTAGTCCCACAGAGGCAGGTACCATAGGTACTGTCGCTGTTTTTATTCTTGCCACTACCAAAGGAAGGGGTACATTTACTTTAAAAGGTCAGTTTGCAGCCATTGATGAATCAATTAGGACCGGCTGCATGGTTCTTGCTCTTATTGCAAGTTCGGTTGTACTGGGCCACTTCCTGGCGGTTACCGAAATCCCTCTAAGGGCTGCAGATTGGGTAGGGGGCTTGGAAATCAATAGAACTATAATCATGATTGTCATAATACTGATCTATCTCATCGGCGGTTCCTTCATTGATGATCTGGCATTTATGATTCTGGCGACGCCTATCTTTTATCCGTGCATCATAAAGCTGGAGTACGATCCTATATGGTTCGGAATCATGATAGGCCTTACCGTCATGATCGGTAGCGTCATTCCACCCGTTGCTATGTGTGTTTTTGTTGTAAAGAAGATTACCGGTGAATCGTTCGGCACTATTTATAGTGGTGTCTATCCATTCCTGTTGGGTCTTTTCGGCTGTGCTCTTTTTCTCTTTCTGTTTCCAAGTATCGCAACGTGGCTTCCGTCAGTAATGATGCCGGAATGAAACCGCGATGCATTGCGCGTGCCACTGGGAATATGTTATGTAAGACAGTGAAGATCGATAGAAAAAGAATTCCTTCATCCCTTTACTGAGACAATGAGGAGGTATCAATGGACTACGATGAGGCACGCAAAAGGCTCGAAGAGGAGAGATCATGGGTAGCAGGTGCGAACACAAAGCAACGTGAAAGACAGAGGGGTAAAGGCAAACTCCATGTATCCGAGAGGATCGCCCTCCTCCTGGACAAAGGATCATGGCTTGAATACGGAGAATTTGCCCGTTCGTCAGAACCAAAGGCGAAGGACCGCTCGCCAAGAGATGGTGTCTTTACCGGTATTGGTACTGTGGGGGGGCAACCCGTTGCCATCATCGCCCACGACATCACCGCCTTAGGTGCCACGCAGTCCTATGTGAACGTAAGAAAAGTAGACAGGATGATTGCGTTGGCGATCAATAAGAGGCTTCCCATTATCGGATTGTCCGAGGGTGGGGGAGTCCGACTGCCTGACGGCGTTGGCCTTGGGTTTCCCAGATTGGTGGGACTCCACCCGATACATTCTCTCAGTACACTTGCCGATCCCGCAATGCGACCCCTCTTGATTGCCGCAGTGTTCGATTACTGTTACGGCGATCAGGCAATCTGGGCAGCCTATGCTGATTTTACCATAATGGTTCAGGATTCATCTCTTGCCCTTTCTGGTCCTCCTGTTCTTGAGGCAGCCATTTCCGAAAAGAAGAGTGACCTTGAGCTTGGCGGTCCTGTTATTCATCACACAATTACAGGTGTGGCAGACTTCACAGCAAAGACAGATGAACAGGCCATTGAAAAAATTAAAGAGATCCTTCATATTATTCGGGCTCCGGAGATATCTTCTGATCCCGTCGATAGACTCATCGCTGACGCAGAATCTATAGTCCCACATGACAACAAGCAGGTCTACGACATGCGAAAGTTGATCACCCGTATCTGCGATGCGGGAGAATTCCTGGAGATGAAGCCCCGTTACGGAACAGGGATAATCGTGGGTCTGGGCAGGATTGGAGGCCAGACAGTCGGCATAGTTGCGAGCCAGCCAAACTCGGCTGGCGGTGCCGTTGATGCAAAAGGTATCCGCAAGTCAGGGGAGTTTCTTGAGTTTGTGCAGGTGAGAAAGATACCCCTCCTTGTGCTCCAAGACATACCTGGTTTTCTCGTGGGCTCTGCCGTGGAAAAAGACGGTCTACTGAAGGCCATCCAAATGCATTGCCGCGCCCTTGAGGCCCTTGATGTGCCCATGGTCACCGTGATAACGAGAAAAGCCTATGGAGCTGCCTACTACTTCATGGGTACCGGCGCTTCCGGTGCGCAGTTTGTTGCAGCGTGGCCCAATGCCGTAATCAGCTTCATGGCTCCCGAGATTGGGGCTTATATTTTTACCAAACATGTAGAGCCGGATAAGAAAAAAGAGGCTATAAAAAAGAGCATTACTGAACTAGAGAGAGGAGCATCCGTCTGGGACGCTGCTCAAGAGTTCTGGCTGGATGCCATCATTGATCCAAAGGAAACAAGGAAGGTAATTTGTCATGCCTTCAGACTTTTGTGCTAATGATGTTGAAAACATCTGGAGGTGTTTTAATGAGCAATTCTGTATTGGACGGCAAGAAAATCTTAATTGTAGATGATGAAGAAGATGTGCTGACAGTATTGG
>Ga0255341_1003325_pt1 | contig 18270 bp, 10 predicted proteins | sample wastewater_treat_8_FD_192418 | JGI IMG/M metagenome (GOLD analysis project Ga0255341, IMG submission 192418) | Wastewater microbial communities from Lulu Island WWTP, Vancouver, Canada - plant12 | ecosystem: Engineered > WWTP > Wastewater > Unclassified | place: Canada: Vancouver, British...
ATGTATGCTTCAGCAGTGGCTCTGTCAGGTTTCTCTTTAAAAGCGCGTACATGATGGAACTCTTTCTCTGCAGTCTCTCCATCGCTGTCTACTTCGATGTAGCCATAACCTGTCTCAGCGTATTCTGGCTTTAGCCCAAAAGTTACAAGATAGCCAAGGCTTGCGGCTACAAGAGCTCTATTAACCGCATCTTCATAAGCTTCTTCATCGAGTATAATATGATCAGAAGGTACAACAAGCACAAGCTCGTCAGGATCGAGCGCTAGACAAGCTAAGGTAATCGCAGGCGCTGTGTTGCGACCACTAGGCTCGAGGATAAAGCGAGCGCTTTTATGAGGACAAACTTTTTCCAACTGGCTTTTTGCTATATCGAAATGTGAGACATTGATTGCTACTATGAGGTTGTCAGAAAACTTGATATTTCGCTTAATTGTGCGCTCGAAAAGCGTTGGCCCGTTTAAAAGGTCGCAATACTGTTTTGGAAGAGCTTGTCTCGAAAGCGGCCATAGCCTAGTACCACCACCTCCTGAAAGGACGATTGTTGTCATTCTTGGCAATTTTCCTCTTTTCGCTTCTATGATCGAGTGAATGAACTGTAGCGCCGAATCATTCAAAATGCAATAATCTTCTTGGATTTAATGGCAAATATCATCCTTAGGACGAGATCGAATGGCAATGTTTTGGGCGCATAATTCATTTCTTTTAGCAGGCAAGAGTATCACTTTTAGTATTACTTCGCCTTTCAACATAATTTGCCGCCCTTTTTTGGGTAGGCTTATTGTACTTTTTTGTAACGAAATGCGGCGAAGAAGACTTGAACTTCCATGCCTCTCGGCACTAGCACCTCAAGCAATTCTTTCTTTTATAATGAATTAACTTGAATTAGTCTATCTTAGCGTATCGCAATTATTTAAGTTCGAACCTCTTAGCTATATATGATTCTTTTTGGTATAAGTTGTCAAGAGTCAATCTCACACTTTTGTCTCACACGTGGCGTGCAAGGTTTCCTCTGGCCTCAAGGGGCAAGCGATGCAAACTCCGGCGAACGGCGCACCTTATTGGTGCAACGACAAGGAGCAGAAAAAGATGCTTCGATAAAAAATTATAAAATCAGGTAGTTACAGAGGCCATTTCATACCGGAATTTAGGATGTATTTGTCCTGCTGTACGTGGTAGATCATGTCTATAAGCAAAAGAGTTTGACACCTGCCGTGAGCAGGGGTAAAGTGATACTCAAGAGTGATAAATATGAAACGCATGAGGACTGTTGTGGACACAGCCAGGCTTGTAGTGCTCCCCTCCTTTTAAGACCATTTATACTACTAATTTATTCCTGACCTCAGCCGGCGTGGCATATCCAAGCGCCGAATAGGGTCGCTCGAAATTGTTCGGATCACAAGACCATGCACAGTAGGAATGATCTTCTCCCGAATCAGCGCATCTTCGCGGCTCTGGCTTGTGCCGTGACGCTTTTCCTGCCCTGTACCCTTGGACGATTGCCATACGGGCGCTTCCATCGCTGTCAGCAATGCTCTTTCACGATCCTATGGATCTTCTTGTGGTTGAAGGATTTCTGGTATCGTCTTCGCAGTACGGCAGTGATTCTTCGCGTCCCATACTCAAGGGAATTCCTCGATCAGTTTGCACACTTCGTCCACAAGCCACGCTTCAGCTGTCTTCACGTGTTTCTTTCTCGGCTTTTCGGTGTAGTACACATTCGAGCGGTTAAAACCACGCACATTACAGATCTTCCGTATGCGTGCCCGAATCCCGTCTTCCATCAGTTCGCCTTGCAGGGTCAGGATTCGGTCTCGTCCGAAGTCCCCCACAAGGCTTTTGCTTTTTTTAGTATGGCGTTCTCCACCTACAGTTCCCCAATCGTTGCCTTTAGTTCCTTGATCTCTTTCTCTGTCTGTTCTTGAAGGTCACTTGCATGCGCTTTCAGCCCTTTTTCTCCTGCCTTCAAAAACGTGTCGATCCATTCCTGGAGCTCACTGGGGCTAAGGTCGTTCTGCCTGGCTACATCGACAACCGTAGTCGTCTGGTGAAGAATCTGCAGAATGATTTCTGCTTTTCGCTTCGCTGTCCATCGTTGTTGTTCTCCCATCTCTCCTCTCCTCGTTCATTCTATATGGTCTGAACGAAGAGAAGGACGCTATACCTGCGCGCAATATCCATTAAACATATTTGGGTTTCGAGCATTTAACAACATCGAGAACTATTTATTTCACTATTTGAAAACAAATTTCTTGTAATAAGGGAAACATAGGGTATAATAAGGAAGATTCTTTGATCAATTTCACCATTAGAAACAGCCGTACGGTTTTGGTTCGCAGAAGAGAATTTTCGACCGTGGGCGAAGAAAAAATATCTGGTATGTGTGGAAGTGTAATATGGCCATAGCTTTTCAACAAATTCCTTCTTTGTCTGCTCAAACCCAAAAGATGAAAAATGATATCATTGGATCTGTCCGTCGGGCTTTGGAAATAATGGAATTGCTCGCGTCCTGTCCTGATGGCCTGAATGCTAAGCAAATTGGCTACCGCTTGCGTCTTAATGTGGGCACTTGCTATCACCTTCTCAATACGCTGATCGTTTCTGACTATGTTGTAAAAGATCCCGACACCCTGTTGTTCCGGCTTAGCGGAAAAATTGACTACACTCTCTACAAAACCGTTTCACCGGCACAGATCGTGTCGTATTTAACGCCGCATGTACAGAGCTTGCAAGAAAGAACTCATGAAACCACGTATCTTTCTGTGTGGAATGGGAAGGACATTTTTCTGGCGGCAATTGAAGAAAGTCCTCTCTCTGTGCGAGTGAAAAGCCTAACGCTGGGCTATGACGAAGCTAACCATGCGATAGCGCTGGGGAAAGCCATCCTGGCATACCTCGATGAATCACAGCTTGATAATTATTTGATAGATCATGGGTTAGAGAGGTACACCTCCAACACCATCACTTCAGATGATCTGCTCAAAAAACATCTGATGGATATTCGGCGGCTTGGTTATAGCCTTGACAGTGAAGAGTTTTTGACAGATGTCTGCTGCATCGGCGCTCCAATCTTTGATGCAGAGGGGCAAGTCATCGCATCAATAGCGATCTCGTTGCCAAGCACGCGCTATCACAGCCTCGGCGACACACTCATACCCTACGTACGGCAGTCTGCCAAAGCCGCTACGAGAACCCTCTCCATTTTGAGATATATCAGACCGACTGTCGTCAGTGAGGGAGAAAGTTGCAATTGACCGGGATACTGCTCATTTTCCCATGCGGAGGTGGCCCCGGCGAGAATCATATATACCTTATATACAAGGAGGTGCGTTATGGCTCCGAGCACAGAACAGTTGCTGGAGATGGATCGTCAAGCATGGACCATCCGGCTTTTTGAAGAAACCTTGGCCCAAGTTTACATGGAGGGCAAGAGTCCCGTTTTCGACATCGGTTCCGGTACAATTCCCGGTGAGATGCATCTGTCCGCCGGGCAGGAACCGGTGGCTGTGGGCACCTGTGCCCACCTCGGCCAAGAAGATACCGTGGTAGGCACTCATCGTGCCCACCACTTCGCCATCGCGAAAGGAGTTGATTTAAAGGAAATGGCGGCGGAGATATTCGGAAAGGAAACGGGCTTAGGGAAAGGCAAGGGTGGGCACATGCACCTTTTTGATCTGAAGCACAAGTTCAGTTGCAGTGGCATCGTCGGCGCTAGCTTCCCTGTGGCCTGTGGTGCTGCGCTGGCAGCCAAGAAAAAAGGAAAGGACTGGGTGGCGGTCGCCTTCGCCGGAGAAGGGGCAGCCAATGAAGGCTCATTTCATGAATCGTTGAATTTGGCAGCACTGTGGAAACTTCCTGTCATTTTCATCATCGAGGACAATTCCTGGGCTATTTCCGTGCACAAATCCAAATCCACAGCTATCCCCTACAACAGCCAGCGAGCCGCTGCCTATGGTATTCCCGGGGTGAGGGTAGAGAAAAACGACTTTTTATCGGTCTATGATGCCGCAGGCGAGGCAATAGCGCGAGCGCGGCGCGGAGAGGGGCCGACTCTGATCGAAGTCAAGACCTACCGCTACTTTGGCCATTTTATGGGCGACGCAGAGCTTTACCGACCAAAGGACGAAGTGAAAAACCTCAAGGCCGCCGATCCCATTGATCAGTTCGAGCAAACGATCATAGCAAAAGGGCTGGTCAGTCGGGCGCAACTTGATAAAGAAAGGGAAACAGCCGTCAAAGCCGTCGACGAGGCCATCGAATTCGCCCGCAAGAGCCCCTACCCTAAGTCGGAAGAGGCTCTTGAGCATGTTTTTGCTTAAGATCGAGGGAGGAAACTACAATGTCAAACGAACGAGAATTGACTATGGCCAAGGCCATTGCCGAGGCCATTTCTCAGGAAATGGAGCGAGATGAGCGCGCATTCGTCATGGGAGAAGACGTGGGAGTTTATGGCGGTATTTTCGGTGCCACTCAGGGGCTGCTGAGTAAGTTCGGGCCGGAGCGGATTATGGACACTCCTATTTCGGAGACAGCATTCATCGGTGCTGCCACCGGAGCCGCGGCAGAGGGAATGCGCCCCATTGTGGAGCTGATGTTTGTCGATTTCTTCGGAGTGTGCATGGATCAGATATACAATCATCTGGCTAAAAATACCTATATGTCAGGCGGCAACCTCCATCTGCCGGTTGTACTCACCACTGCTATCGGTGGCGGCTACAGCGATGCAGCGCAACATTCCCAGTGTCTTTACAGTATTTTTGCTCATACACCAGGACTGAAGATCGTTGTCCCCTCCACGGCCTATGATGCTAAAGGCTTAATGATCGAAGCAATCCGAGACGACAACCCTGTCATGTACTTTTTTCACAAGGGGCTCATGGGCCTCGGCTGGATGCGCTACCCGGAGAGGAGTGTCAACGTCGTCCCCGAACAAAGCTACACCATTCCCTTTGGAAAGGCCGATGTCAAACGTCCAGGTACCGATATCACCATCGTTTGCCTTGCAATGATGGTTCACTACGCCCTTGATGCGGCTGAAAAGCTCAGCAAGGAGGGAATCGAGGCTGAAGTGATCGATTTGAGGACTTTGGTTCCCCTGGACCGCGAAGCGGTCATAACTTCAATCAAGAAAACACACAAACTTCTGGTCGTAGACGAGGACTATCTCGGCTTTGGGCTTTCGGGAGAGATCGCCGCCATAGCCGCTGACGAGGCCTTCGAATATCTGGACGCGCCAGTCAAACGGCTTGCAGTACCCAATGTCCCTATTCCTTATAGCCGTCCAATGGAACAGTTTGTCATTCCCAGCGCAGAGGCGATTGCAGAGGCGGCGCGATCCTTGGCCAGATAGCACAGTAACTACAAAGGGGAAAAATTATGCCTTATCAGTTTCTTTTAAGCGGGATCGGAAATACGACAGAAGAAGGCGTGGTCGTCGCCTGGTTTAAGCGCGAGGATCTGAGGTTCAAGAGGGAGAACCTCTCCTCGAGGTACAGGTGGCGAAGACCAGTTACGAAGTCCCGGCACCTGTGTCCGGCCGCCTCCATCGCATTGTTGCTCCGCGGGATACTATCGTTAAAGAAGGCCAACTTCTGGCACTACTTCTCTTGCCGGGTGAAGAACCCCCAAAGGAATGAGAAGAAGGCATTGACGGAAGCAGCGATACTCCTCGCGTTCAAAAAACATCAGAATCTGTTCGCGGAGGACGATCCAGAACTGGCGCAGGCAGTGCAGTATCCGGCACGTAGCCGGAACCTGTCAACATAGTTTTTGCCAAGAAACGTGTTGAATTTCATCACCCCACATTTTGTAGAGGCCGGTAAAATGCCTCGACAGTGGGGAACGCATAGGTTCAAGTATTTTTAGTCCGCCAGCAATCTGGGTGTGCTGCTCGAGCCAAGGAAATCGTCGTATTGCGTAACGAATACAACCCTGATGCTTCCCCGGGACGGGCATGCATCGGGGTTACATAATCCAATCCGGAATAAAGATGCTCGATATTGTACCAATGGATAAAGTGGGCATACCAGGTTCTGGCATGGTTAATCGAAGTAAAGAGCTTTGGATAGCCAACAGTATATTTGAGCGTCTTATGCCATGACTCTATAAACGCATTGTCATTGCTGCATCGAGGTCTGGAATAACTTCTGCTGACGAGCAGTGAATCGAGGAACACGCCAAGCGTCATTCCACGCATCGGATTCGTGATCCTCATTTGAGGGCACCGTTTTCATTCCGAAGATCCAGTTGTTTGTCGTTCATGATGCTGGTTAGCTCCTGTTCCCATAGCGGAAGATATTCGGACTTTGACCACTTGCCTCCAACGTCTTCCTGACGATTGAACTTCTGAACCCTATCGAATATTTCATCAAGTCTCGCCCCCCTCGTGGCGAAAACTATCTTGACTTGTACTGCCTTTGCCTATACTTTCGCCGAGCCGAAAATACCTGCGAGGCAAAACCTATGAAAGATGAAAAAGAATCAGAAACCATTGCGCTGGATCGTGGAATGCACTATGAAGCCGTATATCACGGTTGCGGCCAATGTACTTTCGCCGCGATTCAAGATGCGTTGGGAAGGCACGATGACGAAGTCTTTAAATCAGCGTGCGCCCTCGAAGCAGGTATCGCTAGATATGGAGATGGCACATGCGGTGCCTACTTGGCTTCGGTAATGATGTTCGGCGTGCTCTTTGGCCGTTCGCGAGACAATTTTTCGGGTGGCAAAGAAGAAATCAACAGAGTTCGTCGTCTCACCGGTTTGATGCGCGAATACTTTCTCGCGAAGTATAGCTCAATTGATTGCAAAGACGTTCAGACAGCAATTCTCGGTCGCAGCTATTATATCTGGGATGAAGAAGAAAAAAAGAAGTTCGAAGAAGCGGGAGCGCACACAACCAAATGCACTTCGCTGGTCGGAGAGGCTGCCGCGTATGCTGTTAGAATAATACTTGATGAACAGAAGCGCCTTGAAACTACAAAATTCTAAGCTCTCAGAAAAGATCTCAAACAAGCTCCTAGATCATCAACTCATTCCTGCGCCTCTTCAAGAAAGGAGCGCAGGATTTTCGATGAGCTCTTTGAGGTGAACCATAAATTGTGCAGCGACTATCCCGTCTATTACGCGATGATCACAAGAAAGCGTCAACTTCATTCTTGTTTCTATAGACACCTGATTCATATCATTTACCACAGCCTCTTTTTTCATGGCTCCTACCGCAAGAATCGCCGAACCGGGAGGATTGATAATCGCCGTAAACTCCTCTATCCCGACCGACCCTAGGTTGCTCACGGTAAACGTTGCATTGGAATACTCCTGGGGCAACAATTTGCCGTCCTGTGCCTTTTTGATTAGTATTTGAAGCTCTTCTTCGATTTGCGAAAGCGTCTTGTTTCCGCAATCTCTGACGACCGGTGTAATGAGGCCTTCAGGCTGCGCGACGGCGAGTCCAGCATCGAGGTGTTCAAAAATATGGATCGTGTCCACTTTCCACGATGCATTGATCATCGGATGCAGCTTTGTCGCTTCTGCAACCGCTTTGATGAGAAACGCATTGTAGGAAATTTTTCTGCCATCTTTCAACAAGGTGGTATTGTGGGCTAGAATCAATTTGTCGACATTTACAGAATTCTTGACATAATAATGTGGTGCAGAAAATTTGGATTGGGAGAGTCTCTCTGCAATGATTTTTCGCACTCGTGAAACCGGAACGATTTTCACAGGATTTGATGAAAGTGCACTGCCCGTTGATTTAGCTTGATTCTCTGAATTGTTGTCATTACTCATATTCTTTCTCTCGATTTTCTCAGTGACTTCACTATATTCGCAAAATGAGCCTGTTTGTCAAGATAAGGTTGATGGTATTATTTCATAATTATTCATCGAGTTTTTATTATCTTATGGGGTGCTTGGGTTCTATGTGCAGGGCCGAGAACTCAGCGCCGATGACATTCAGGCAATCCGCGATCTGATTGCCGCGAGTCCTGACAGTACTCGCTGGAAAATATCGCGAGAATTGTGTGCCCTGTTGAAATGGCAGACAGCAACCGGACAACCCAAGGAATTCTACCTTTCTCTGTATGCAGAAATAGCATCAAGGAATCGAAGATCATCTACGAAGCCATGTCCAAGGCGAGATAATACAGCGCTTATGCAGACTGTAGAGACAAGAATTAACGAAGATCATTCTCCTGAACAGATATCAGGCAGGCTGGTTTCGGTCCCATCCAGCAGGAACAGATGTTATGGAGCTATGTCAAATCACCAAAGACCAAGCATATAAGTTATTAACACATGCGATAAGCACATGTTCTACCATAATGTTCTAATACGAGGCGAAACCATGAAAAATGAATGCAGCGATAATTCGGAGCTTTTGAGTCCTATGGAGCGGGTTACGAACAGCTACATTATACCGGAGGCTTAGCCCCTGTTATATTGCTGGGCAACGCTAAGTTGTGGACAAAAAAAACCGGAAATATATCACCAACTGCGACAATATCTGATTTGCAATAATACAATAATCCAATTTACAATCCACTTTTAATGGCATACAATGATATGTACCGAGTGTAAAATAGTAGGGTTGTAAAAGTGACGAACATTGCCCCCCATCATGCTAAATATTTAGCCTGGGATCTCACTCGGCGAGCACCAGAAGGCATTGACCGTCTATCTATGTCCCTCTTTGATGCCCAGGTTGATCTCAATCCTCATCAAATCGAGGCCGCTCTTTTTGCGCTTCAATCCCCCCTCTCCAAAGGAGTCATTCTTGCCGATGAAGTTGGATTAGGCAAAACGATTGAGGCAGGGATTGTCCTCTGCCAATACTGGGCTGAACGAAAACGTCGAATTCTCGTCATTTGTCCTGCTTCGATCCGTAAACAATGGGCCCTGGAACTTGAGGAGAAGTTCAATCTCCCTTCCCTTGTGCTTGATTCAAAATCCCTAAAGGAAATGCGTAAGCAAGGGAGTGATCCCTTTGTTTCTTCAGCCATACTTATAATGTCATTCAATTTCGCCAATAGCATTCGCGAAGAAATCCGTGCAAGAACATGGGACATTGTCGTAATCGACGAAGCCCACAAACTGCGCAATGCGTATCGCCCGAGTAACAAAGTCGGCCAAGGCATCCGCTGGGCAACCGAAGATTGTCGCAAAATATTGCTAACGGCTACCCCTCTGCAGAATTCGCTCATGGAGCTCTATGGCCTTTCGACACTGATCGATGAGCATATTTTTGGAGATCCAACATCCTTTCGAGCGCAGTTCGCTAATGCTTTAGGTAATCTCAATGCACTCAGGGAGAGGCTGTCGGCTTTTTGCAAGCGGACGCTTCGTAACCAAGTATCCGAATATATACGCTACACTGAGCGACGCGCGATTACACGCCCCTTCCGACCTACCGATAATGAGCACGCTCTTTACGAAGCCATTTCGGAATTCTTGCGCCGCGAAGAAAGCTATGCTCTTCCCAAACGCCAAAAGCACCTTACTGCGCTTATTCTGCGCAAGCTTTTAGCCTCTTCTTCTCAGGCAATTGCCGCTACCCTCGAAATGCTCTGCACCCGCCTTGAGAATCTGTTGGCCAATGAACAGGAAAATGAAGAGGAATTTACTGAAAGCCTCATAGAAAATGAAGATATTGAAGACGACCTGCTAGACGAAATTCTGGCTGAAGAGCCCGAACATGAATTTCAATTCAATTCCGATGAAATCGATACTGATAAATTAAAAGAAGAGCTTAGTACTCTCCGACAGCTTGCCGCATGGGCCCGCAGGATCGGGGAAGACACCAAATCCAAAGCCCTGCTCAAAGCCATCGCAATTGGCTTTGAGCAAATGAACACTCTCGGTGCTGCGCGCAAAGCAGTTATCTTTACCGAATCAAGAAAGACTCAGGATTATCTAAAGAATTATCTGGAAAACCATGGCTATAGAGGGCAAATTGTCTTATTTAATGGATCCAATAACGATCCAGAAACGACAGTCATTTACAACCATTGGTTAGAAACCAACCGTGAAACCGGGCGCGCCTCCGGCTCTCGCGATATCGATGTACGCACCGCGCTGATTGAGCATTTTAGAGATAGTGCCACTCTTATGATTGCAACAGAAGCCGCGGCAGAAGGTATCAATCTTCAATTCTGTTCGCTTGTCGTGAATTACGATCTTCCATGGAATCCCCAACGCATTGAACAGCGCATTGGGCGCTGCCATCGATATGGCCAGCAATATGATGTCGTCGTTATCAATTTTCTGAATGAGCGAAATGAAGCAGACCGCCGCGTTCTTGAGCTTCTTTCTGAAAAATTCAAGCTTTTCAATGGAATATTCGGTGCTTCCGATGAGGTCCTTGGCAGTATTGAATCCGGAGTCGATTTTGAAAAGAGAATTCTCGCAATCTACCAAGAATGCAGAACTCCCGAAGAAATCGATGCAGCATTCAACGCGCTTCAGGAAGAATTGGATGCACAGATTCGCTCTCGACTCGATGATACAGAGCGAGCTTTATTCGAATACTTTGATGAAGACGTGCATCAACGACTACGGCTTCGACTTGCTGATACGCAAAACCAGCTTGATAGAGTAAGCCGTCGATTCTGGATGCTCACTCAGTATATGCTCGCCGACAGAGCAAAGTTCCACGAAGCTGAGCTTGCTTTCGACCTTCACACTCCTCCAAAGCCCGATATTGCCCGTGGCCGCTACCATTTAATATCGAAAGCAGTCCCGAAAGACTCTTCCAAGGCTACTGAAGAAGTGATGGAAGGAACTAATCGTTTTCTTTATAGACTTTCGCATCCGCTCGGGGAATATGTTATTGATCAGGCAAAACACCTTGAAACCGCACCTGCTGCAATCGTGTTCGACTTAACACACCATCCTACAAAAGTGAGCGTATTGGAAGGTCTGAAAGGCACATCTGGCTACCTTGTATTGAATAGGCTCTGCATAGAATCTTATGAACAGGAAGAATACCTGCTCTTCTCGGGTATTACAGAAAAAGGAAAATCGCTTGACCAAGAAATAATGGAAAAGCTCTTTCTTTGTGACAGCTTTGTGCGGACTGCAATCAGTATACCAGAGGATATTGCCCAAAGACTCTCTGCTGAAGCTGAACAGCATGCAAAGGCAACAATCAACAAATCCCTGGAACGAAACAGCCGCTATTTTAATGAAGCCCGCGAAAAACTCGAAAAATGGGCTGATGATATGGTCTATGCTGCAGAAAAAGCGCTTTCCGACATCAAGGAGCAGATAAAGGCCCTCCGAAGGCAAGCCCGTCAAGCAACAACGCTTGAAGAGCAGCATGCGATACAAGAGCAAATTCTTAAACTTGAGCGTCAACAACGCCGCCAGCGCCAGGAGATTTTCAAGGTTGAAGATGAGATTATGGAAAAAAGGGACAAGCTGATCGACCAGCTTGAAAAACGTCTTACACAAACAACAGTAGAAGAGACTCTTTTTGAAATCCGCTGGATTGTAGTCTAAGGCGACCTATGAAAGGATATGCCCATGAACCAGAAATATGAAAAGCTCAAGAATCTTTTGAAAGACCTATTTCAGCTCAACGAACCCGATCTTGACTTTGGGCTGTATCGTATCATGCATGCAAAGAGCGCCGAGATAACAAAATTCCTGGATGAGGATTTATTGCCCCAGGTTCAGGAAGCCTTTTCTCGCTATAAGAGCGCGGATAAAGAAGAGCTTCAAAAAGAACTTGAGCACGCAATTGCCCAAGCGAAAGAGCTAGGAGTAAATCCAGAAGAGAGTACCAAAGTAAAAAGCCTGCACGAACAGCTTTCCCATACAGCGGTAGATCTCGCAACCCTGGAAAGCGAGGTCTATGACCATCTGTACAGCTTCTTCCGCCGCTACTATTCCGAAGGCGATTTTCTCAGTAAGCGGGTATACAAGCCGGGAGTCTATGCCATTCCCTATGAAGGGGAAGAAGTCAAGCTCTACTGGGCGAACTATGATCAATACTACATCAAAACAAGCGAATATTTGCGCGATTACGCGTTCCATCTGGTTCCTTCGAATGCAACAAACCCGATGCGGGTACACTTCAAACTGGTGGATGCCGCAGAAGGGGAACATGGCAACATAAAAGAAGCCCAAGGGAAAGAACGTCGTTTCAAGCTTGCGGATGGGCACCCTGCAGCGCTTGAAAAGGGCGAGCTTGTGATCCGGTTTAGCTATGAGCCACAGACAGAAAAGCAGAAGGATCTCAATGCCGCAGCGGAACGCACCATTCTAGCCTTGACCGATCCTTCTCTTGCTCCCTGGCTTGAGCTTCTAAAGTGTCCACACAAGCGTGCGGATGGTACCGAATCCGAAAATACCCGTCTGCGGGTGCATCTTGACCGCTATACGGCACGAAATACCTTTGACTATTTCATCCACAAGGACTTGCGGGGTTTCTTACAGCGTGAGCTCGATTTCTACATCAAAAACGAAGTCATGCACCTGGATGACATAGAAAATGAAAGCGCTCCACGAGTTGAGCAGTATCTTTCCAAAATAAAGGTAATCCGCTCCATTGCTGGAAAAATCATCGATTTTCTTGCCCAGCTTGAGGATTTCCAGAAAAAGCTCTGGCTCAAGAAAAAATTTGTTACTGAAACAAACTGGTGCATCCGCGTGGGTATTATCCCAGAAGAATTCTATCCCGAAATTGCAGCAAACACTGCTCAATGGGAGGAATGGAAGGCCTTGCATGGGCTAGAGGGAGAAGTCTTTGCAACGGCAGGAGAGGAGCTTTTTGCGCCCCACAGCGGACCCGGAACCATCGAATTCTTACAAGCCCATCCTACACTCATGATAGACACCAAGCACTTTAGCTCCGATTTTACCACTCGGCTTTTAGCTACAATCGATAATATTGATGAAAAGACCGATGGTGTGCTGGTGCATAGTGAGAATTTTCAGGCATTGAATCTAATGCAAAGGAAATACAAAGAAAAAATACAATGCATCTATATTGATCCGCCGTATAATACAGGAAATGATGGTTTTGCCTATAAAGATAATTACCAGCATTCGAGTTGGCTGGCAATGTTAGCTGACAGAATATATATTTCACTTCCTTATTTACATACACAAGGAGCACTTTTTGCATCTATTGACGAAAATGAGCAACCTAATCTTCGTTTGCTTTTAGATGCAATTCTAGGCAATGACCAATTTATAGCTGATATGGTATGGGCAGCAGGCAGGAAAAATGATTCACGTCTAATTTCTATTTCGCATGAGTACATAGTTTCATACGCTAAAAATCGCTTTGTTTTAACAGAAAATAATGTTCTTTGGCGCCAGAAAAAAAAAGGATTAAGCGACATCTACTCGCAATATGAAAAGCTAAAAAACAAATATTGCAATAATTATGTGAAGATGACGGAAGAGATGAAGTCTTGGTATAAAAACCTACCTGACAATCATCCTGCCAAGGCTCATAAACACTATTGCTATATTGATAATAAAGGCATTTACTTCCCAGACAATATATCTTGGCCTGGCGGAGGAGGGCCAAAATATGAAGTATTGCATCCAATTACAGGTAAACCTGTAATAGTACCATCTGGAGGATGGAGGTTTGCTAATCCTAAAGAAATGCAACGGCAGATTCAAGAAGACAACATTCATTTTGGGCCAGATGAAAATCAAGTGCCTTGCAGAAAATCATATTTAAAGGATCATGAATTTCAAACACCCTATAGTGTCTTCTATCAAGATGGTAGAGCAGCAACAAAGAGGCTACGAGATATTATAGGATCTGATAAGTTTGGTTTCCCTAAGGATGAACTTATACTAGCTGATATAATAAATATGACTTCTGCGAATACTGTTCTCGACTACTTCGCCGGCTCCGGTACCACCGGCCACGCCGTCATCAACCTGAACCGAGAAGATGGTGCACGGCGCAAATTCATTCTTGTTGAAATTGCAGATTACTTCGACACCGTGCTCGTGCCCCGACTTAAAAAAGTAACCTTTACGCCCGAATGGAAGGATGGAAAGCCAAAACGCCTCGCCACACCAGAAGAGGCAGAGCGCAGCCCGCGCATGTTTAAAATAATCCGCCTGGAATCTTATGAGGACACCCTCAATAACCTTGAAGTACGCCGAACACAGGAACAGGAAAACGCTCTCTTCTCTTCTGAGGCACAAGGCTCTGATGGATTGAAAGAGCAATATATCCTTAACTACATGCTCGATGTAGAAACTCGTGGCAGTAAATCCCTCCTGAACATCGATGCCTTTAGCAATCCTCTGGATTATCAGCTTAAATTCAAACGCCCCGGTTCCGACGAAAGCCAATTTGTAACGATTGATCTGATTGAAACATTCAATTGGCTCATTGGGCTTACAGTAGCGCATCTGGCCGCGCCGCAAGCATTCAGCGCATCATTCAACCGCGACAGCGAAGGAAGATTGTGTCTAGCTGAGCGACTCAGGCAAAATCCTTCTGGCGTTTGGTGGTTCCGTATTGTTGAAGGCACTATCCCCGACGGCCGAAAAGCCCTCGTCATCTGGCGGAATCTAACGGGCGATTTTGAAAAAGACAACCTTGTCCTCGATGAGTGGTTCACCCGCCAAGGATATTCCAGTAAAGACAGCGAATTCGACCTAATATTCGTAAATGGCACCAACAATCTTGAAAACCTTCGCCTTCCAGATGCCACCTGGAAAGTCAGGCTCATTGAAGAAGACTTCCACAGACTCATGTTCGAAATGCAGGAGGGTCTGTAATGCAAAAATGGCAAGTTAAACCGCATTTGCAGCTCACAAAACCACATTTCGTGAGCTGCAAAAGAGCTTGTAGTGCATATATGAGCTGCAAACACAAAGGAAATCAATAATGGCACGAGGGAAAAGCAAAAACAACAACCAGCTGAACGTGCGATTCAGTCAAAAGCTGATTCTGAACCAGTGGATGCTTTCTCTTTTTAATGTCAGGAGCTTTGAACAGCTGGCTGATATACTGCGCGATGATGGTCTGGAAGGACTCGATGAAAACAACACCCACCATTTCCATAATGCGCTTGTAAGCCATCTTTTCAACTTGACGCAGCTTCCGACCGATCTTCTTCTTGAATATGATCAGAATATCGTACGGCACACCCTTGCATTGAGCGAGCGTCGAAGAACGCATGGCGATAAACCGATTGTCTGGAAATATTTCCAGTACCTGGCACTTTTGTTTACCGAGATATACCTGGATCGCTTCTTTTCGGATCCCAGAGGCCTGATAGCAGAATTGAATCAATGTATCATTGCTTACAATCAAGATAAGTATGAAGCAGATCAGCTTGCACTCTTCGATATAAACGCTGAAGCAGAAACACAGCTCAATAAAATCAGCTTCTGGATGGCAACTGGCAGCGGCAAAACCCTTGTGATGCACGCTAATATTTTGCAATACCTTTTTTACCTAGAAAAATATAATCGGAGACGAGATCTTAACCGAATTATTCTTCTTACCCCCAACGAAGGGCTTTCTCAGCAACACCTGCGCGAATTCGAGCTCTCGGGAATCGAAGCGGATATTTTCCAAAAAGAAGGCAGTTCGCTCTTTGCAGGACACGCGGTCGAAATACTCGAAATCACCAAATTGCGCGAGGATTCGGGTGAAAAAACAATTGCCGCTGAATCCTTCCTTTCGAACAACCTTGTCCTTGTCGACGAAGGCCACCGCGGCGCTTCCGGCGGCGAAGAAGGCGCATGGATGAAATACCGCAACGCAATCTGCGAAGAGGGTTTTTCCTTTGAATATTCGGCTACCTTTGGACAGGCGGTAAAAAGCAACAAGTCGCTTATCGATCTGTATGCAAAGAGCATTCTCATAGACTATTCCTATCATTATTTCTATAACGACGGATTTGGCAAAGACTATCAAATACTCAATCTAGATGAAGGCACTCAGCGAGAGCATCTTGAACAGTACCTTACCGCTTGTCTTCTTACGTTCTATCAACAACTCAAGCTCTATCGGGAACGCGCAAGTGCGTTTCGTCCCTTCCTAATAGAAAAGCCCCTCTGGATTTTTGTCGGTGGCAGCGTAACCGCAACACTGGCAACCCGAGACGCTTCAGATATTATCGAGATTTTGCAATTCTTCTCACGCTACTTTAAAAACCGACGTGAATCCATACAGCGCATTCACGAAGTGCTCACGAGAGGACTTGTTTCTTCTGACGGGAAGAACATATTCGACAAGCGTTTTGTATATCTTACTGCCATCGGGATAACTGCAGATCAGATATTCGATGACACACTTGCATTGATTTTCAATGCTCCAGGAGGCGGTGAGCTCTATATAGAGAACCTGAAAGGTGCGCAGGGCGAAATTGCGCTCCGCCTTGGTGCAGAAAATGATCCATTCGGCGTCATAAATGTCAGCGATGATACCAAGCTCGTAAAGCTCTGCGCTGAAAAGGGATTGCAGACTGGCGAACGCGAGTTTTCAGGATCACTGTTCCAAGAAATCACTAAGACGGATTCGCCTATCAATATTCTTATTGGCTCAAAGAAGTTTTCGGAAGGCTGGTCGAGCTGGAGAGTCTCGACTATGGGCCTCATGAATGTAGGGAAAGGTGAAGGTGCGCAGATAATCCAGCTTTTTGGTCGTGGTGTTCGGCTTAAAGGATACGAAATGAGTCTGAAGCGAAGTTCATCACTGAGCCTTCCACCGGGTGTTGAGCGACCTAAACACCTCAATACACTCGAAACGCTGAGTATTTTTGGCATTCATGCGGATTACATGGCCCAGTTCCGTGATTTTCTCAAGGAAGAAGACATCCCTGCAGACAAAGACAAGGAAGAAATATTCCTGCCGGTTATTAAAAACTTGGGAACTCAGCCACTCAAAGTCGTACGCTTGAAAAAAAATATCAACGGTGTCAATACCGATTTCGGCGATGCCTTCCGGAGGATCGCCCCCATTCCCACCTTGTGCAAACCTGATCCATCGATAGATCCAGCGCTCGCTTATCTCCAAAAAAACAAGGTAATTCTTAACTGGTATCCCAAAATTCAGGCAATGAAATCATCAGGCCTTACTGGCGGAGAAGCGCAGAATGCTCCAAACGAAACTCATTTTTCCTCAAAGCATATTGCATTTCTTGATATCGATGCGTTGTATTTTGAGATCGAACGTTTCAAAGCGGAGCGAGTCTGGTACAATCTCAACATACCGCGCAAAGCAATACGGGAACTCCTTGCCGATCAATCATGGTACACCTTGCTTATTCCTGAATCAGAAATGGTGTTGACTACATTTAGGCGTGTTGCAACATGTCAGGAAATTGCTCTTGCACTATTGAAAAAATATACTGAGCATTTCTATACATTTAAAAAGCGCAATTGGGAGCTTCCACACCTCGAAGTGCGCTACCTTGAATCTGATGATCCAAATCTGCTTGGTGTCAGCGAGTCGACCGATGATGCTTATTACAGAATTCTCGTCGACAAATCCGAAGAAGAGATTATTGCAAAGCTCAAAGAACTGAAAACGATGATTGAGCGGGGAGATCTGAAAACGTGGGAGTTCCGTGGTATACAGGCAATCTGGTTTTCCGGACATCTGTTCCAGCCGCTCATTTATTGTGATTCAACAGTGGTAGAGATAAGCCCAGCACCGCTCAACCATGGTGAACGTCAGTTCATTCTAGATCTTAAAGAATTCTATACCCTTGAGCAAAAAAAAGGTGCGGAGGGCTTCTTCAACGGCAAAAACCTTTATCTGCTCCGGAATCTGAGCAAGGGTAAGGGTGTTGGGTTTTTTGAGGCAGGCAATTTTCACCCGGATTTCATAGTATGGGTTTTGTCAGAGACGAAACAACATGTTATTTTTATCGACCCCAAAGGAATCCGTAACCTTTCAATCCAGGACCCCAAAATTGAGTTCTACAAGACAATTAAGGAAATCCAGGAAAGGCTTCAGGATCCTAACCTTGTGCTCGATTCCTACATTGTGTCGGATACTTCGTCATCTACTATGATCATGGTATGGAATGTTGAGAGGCACCAGATGCTGGAAAAGCATATCGTATTCCAGGAAGAAGATAGGGCCACCTATATTCAGTCCATACTTGAAGGAGTTCAATAATTTATTTGCAAGGTCAATGAATTGCGGCGAAGAGGACTTGAACCTCCATGCCTCTCGGCACTAGCACCTCAAGCTAGCGTGTCTACCAATTCCACCATCGCCGCAATCTTATTCGTTTATTTGCTCGTTTATATATACCTGCCTGAACTCAAATGTCAAGA
>Ga0255341_1003340_pt1 | contig 18177 bp, 15 predicted proteins | sample wastewater_treat_8_FD_192418 | JGI IMG/M metagenome (GOLD analysis project Ga0255341, IMG submission 192418) | Wastewater microbial communities from Lulu Island WWTP, Vancouver, Canada - plant12 | ecosystem: Engineered > WWTP > Wastewater > Unclassified | place: Canada: Vancouver, British...
TGTCCTGAAAAGGACTTTAAGAACACAGACATGAGTTAATGTTCAGCATATAAGTCTGAACCAAACTCGAAGGAGAAACTCGCAACCCCAAAGGCGCTATAATTTGGGATGGATTTATAGGAGAAAGGTTAGAAAATCAAAACGTTTTTCAAACTGCTGGCGATATCGCTGTTCTTTATATTTTCCATATCTTGCAAGCTGTAAGAAATTAATTCTTCCACGTATAGACAAAAACAGGATGAAAATCTCTGAAAGAAATGCTTTTCTCCACCTATTAATATTTGGCAATTTGTCTATCATGCTGGAAATAAGTGCATTATAAGGTTTATGTTCCCTGATGATCATAACTTGGTCTAGATTTGGTTAATCTATTAAGTTACTGATCGTCAGGGACTTAACCAAATTATTCCGCCATTATTTATTAACTATTTTATTGACATTCAAATACTTATATTATACTTTAACGAACTATTTAAAAATATTCTTAAAATGAAAGATTTGTCAAATAAAATTGCCCTGGTTACAGGTGCTTCCAGTGGTTTCGGGGCAGGAATTGCGAAGCATTTGAGCAGGGCTGGTGCCAAGGTTTACATTGTTGCTCGTAATGCCGGCAAGTTGGAGTCGGTTGCCAAAGAAACAGCTGCTTCCCCAATAGTGGCAAATATTACTGATCCCAATGACTGGGATAAAGTATTTGAAATTATTATAAAAGAAAATAATCATTTGGATATTCTTATTAATAATGCAGGTTCTGGTGGTATTATTAAACCCATTAATGAACAGGATGATACAAATATAATCCACACAATTCAGACCAATCTTACCGGGGCCATATTAGGAAGCAAAAGGGCCGCAGCTGTTATGAAAAAACAGCATTCCGGGACCATTGTCAACATTTCTTCAGTTTGTTCATTCGAAGCATGGCCAGGCTGGAGTGTTTACGGAGCAGCCAAGGCCGGACTTGAACAATTTACACGTCACTTGTATGTGGAGATGCGGCCTTACGGAATAAAAGCAACTATCCTGGTACCATCATGGGGAGCAACGAATTTTAACATTAATGCAAATATTGAACCCTTTACAACTGATGTAATCAGTAAAATAATTCAACCTGATGATATCGGTCAAGTAGTAGCAAATATCTGCAGGTTACCTGATCATCTTATAATCCCGGAGATGATTTTACTACCTATGACACAAGAGATTATTCCATACTGAGAGGGTTTGGATATGCTGTAAACGCATAATTACCTCTTCTGTGAAAACTGATTAGCCCTGAAGCTGCCTGTAATGACAGCTGCGAACGCGTTTTCTCTTTTTCCCGAGCATAGTGTATGGAGCATTCTTTTCTTTGATTTGAGCACTGATCCCTGCGCTGTGGCTGACTGTCAGCAATTCAAGGCTCTGTTTCAGAATTTGAAATTGTATTTCACTCACCAATCCGGCTGCCGGTACATAAATCTATAATGACACTGTCTTTTATTTTCAGGGACGGTCTCATTACAATTTAGCTGTTGTGATATATAAATGTTAAATATTTTAAAAAATAATCCTCTGGCCGGATTCATTTTGTAATTGAAAATATTTTTCACCTAATTTGGCCATTAAATGCATGAGGCTTTCATAAAACACCCGGGAAAATTACTCAGCAACATTTTAACTAGTTAAAACTCATTTGGTAGTACATTATTTTAATTGTTAAATCTAAACAGAACGATTTATGAAAAAAAACAAATCAGTGGGGAACAGGTTCTTTTCGATTCCGGGAAAACTTGCCCTCACTCTGCATACTGTTGTATTTCTTATATTCTCAGGAACATTACAGATTCATGCAGCTGACACTTATTCTCAAGGAACCGATGTTGTACCGGATTTTTCTGATGCAGTTGCGATTAAAGACGGGGGACTGTATGTAAGTCCCCAGCAGCAGACAGTAAGCGGAAAAGTACGGGATGAAACCGGCAATCCCCTGATTGGAGTGTCGGTGGTGGTTACGGGCACAACAGTAGGTACAATCACTGATATTGACGGTAATTACAGCCTGGATGTACAATCAGGCAGTGCTGTCCTCAGTTTTTCATTTGTGGGAATGGAATCACAAACAGTCGAGGTCGGAGGCCGTTCAGTAATAAATATTACAATGAGAGAGGCAGCAATAGGTCTGGATGAAGTGGTTGTCACTGCCCTTGGCATATCAAAGGCCAAACGTGAAATTGCCTATTCATCACAGGATGTAAAAAGTGATGATTTCATTCAGGCACGGGAAATTAATATTGGCTCAGCTCTTACGGGAAAAATAGCCGGAATTGATGCCACACAGATCAATGCCGGTCCGGGCAGTTCAAGCCGCGTGGTCATCAGGGGAAATAACTCCCTGAGCAATGTCGATGGCATCAACCAGCAGCCCCTGTATGTAATAAACGGCTTGCCCATGAACAATAAAAGCAATGCTGCGAGCCAGAATACCACAGGACTTAATGTTGACCGCGGTGACGGTATCGGAATGATCAACCCGGATGATATTGAAACCATCTCCGTTCTCAAGGGTGGTGCAGCTGCAGCTTTGTACGGAAGCCAGGCGGCCAATGGTGTAATTCTTATAACAACAAAATCCGGACAGGGACAACAGGGAATAGGAATAGAACTCAATTCAGTTGCAAATTTCGGAACACCCAGCATATACCCTGTTTATCAGTATGAATACGGTCAGGGACAGAATGGAAGAAAGCCGATGACACAGGCTGAAGCACAGGCTTCGGGTCGTTTGTCATTCGGGTCAAAAATGGACGGATCGGATTATACTGCTGTAGATGGAAAAACTTATCCCTATTCACCGGTTCACGTAAAGGATAATATAAAGAACTTTTACAGACCCAGTTCAGATATCACCAACACTGTCGCCCTTACTGCAGGCGGAGCTCAGTCCAACCTGAGATTTTCCGTATCAGACGTCAGGGCAAACAGCCAGACACCAAATTCAACCTATAACAGGCAGAATGCAACCCTGTCCGTTATGTCAAAAATGGGTAAAAATGATTTCATAACCCTCAAATCTGATGTACAGTATATTATAGTCCACGGAAAGAACAGGCCTACAGTCGGATATGCTGAAATGAATGCCAACTGGCCGGTTTATCTGCTTGCCAATACAATGGATATCAGAAGGCTGGCTCCGGGATATGATCCGGAAACTTTTGTGGAAACACCATGGAACCCTGTACCCGATGCACCAAACAGCTATTTTGTTGTAAACAGGATGGGGAATGAAGACATTACCAAGCGTTACATTGTTTCGGCGAGCATACAGGTTGATATCCTGAAGAATCTGTTTATTATAGGAAAAGGACAAAGGGATTTTCAGAATTTTGAATACTCAAGCTATGTACCAATAGGCACATTGTTCACACCCTTCGGAGCACTTAACACACAAAACGGTCAGGATGAAGTGACAAACCTTCAGTCAACACTTCACTATAATACATCATTCTCACAGGACTTTTCACTAAGTGCGTTTGTGGGAGTGAATTCTGAACGCACATTCAACAAGATAAACACAGTAAACGGAAGGGATTTTGTAATACCGGATTTTATCAGCCTTACAAACCTTGGCACCATCACTACAACCGGAGCTGATTTCAGAAGCGAAGTAAGCAAGGGAACCAATTCAGTTTTCGGATCTGTGGACCTGAACTACAGAAGGTTCGCCTATATGTCGCTAACCGGAAGAAAAGACTGGTTCTCTGTATTGAATCCCGGAACCAATTCAATTTTTTACCCTTCGGTCGGAGGAGGCTTAATACTGTCTGACGTCATAAATTTCCCGAAACAGATTGATTTCCTGAAACTGCGCGCTAACTGGGCACAGGTGGGAAGTGCAACGGTTGGAGCAGGCACTGTAAGGCAGACCTATACAATCAGCACAACAAACGGATACAATATCCCTACTCAAAATGTGTCAACCAACCTTCAAAATCCGGATCTGAGGCCACTTATGGTCACAACAATCGAAGGCGGATTTGACCTGAAGGTCCTTAAGAACCGTCTGGGCCTTGATTTCACCTATTACAGCAAAGTAACAACAGATGACATCGTTGGCATCAACATATCAACAGCCAGCGGATTCTCCGGCGGTAATGTAAACATCGGCAAAACCACCAATAAGGGAGTTGAAATAATGCTTACGGGAACACCTGTGGAATCCAGATCCCCCGGCGGCTTCAGCTGGAACACCTCATTCAACTACGCCTATAACAAGAGTGAGATTGTGGAACTGGCAGAAACAGTGGCGGAACTGTCACTCGGAACAGGGATTCAGGGTGTAAGGATTGTAAACCGCCCAGGATTGCCCTATGCCACTGTGATGGCAATCTATCCCGCACATAATTCAGACGGAGTACCTGTTTACAATTCAACCAGTAACTATCCCATCGGGGAAGAACGTGTGGCCGGAGTCGGGATACCACCACACACGATGGGATGGACAAACACCCTGAACTATAAGAATTTTGCACTGACTTTCCTTGTTGATTCCAAACTGGGCGCTGTAGCCTATCAGAATCTGATGTTCTATGCCACCCGATTCGGGTTGTCCAAGATGACACTGCCCGGAAGAGACACAGGACTGCAACTGACGGGAGTGGATGAAAATGGTGCAGAATACTCTTACCTGTGGACTCCTGAAACAATCCAGAGCTATTACAACCAGCTGGGAAGGGGCTATTCAGGATTATTCACCTATAATGTTGATTTTGTAAAACTCCGCAGACTTGTTCTTAATTATAATGTACCTCTGAACAAACTGGGAATAAACGGAATAAAATCAATGTCAGTAGCCTTTGTCTCCAGCAACCTGCTTACGCTGTATAAGGATAAGGCTTTAAGGGAAAACGGACTTGATCCTGAATTCCAGGAATCAACAAGCAATGCCCAGGGTACCGGTGGAGTCAATGAACCGAGAACCCGTAACCTGGGCTTTAATATAATGGTGAAATTTTAATCAATTTTAATGTTAGCGATATGAGAATTAAAATTATATCTATAATTGCAGCGCTTGGCATAACAATTCTGCCATCATGCAATTCAGATGCGTTAACGGATTTGAACAGGAATCCCAATGTCATCGATTTTATTGTCCCGGAATATCTTTTTACCAACATTCTGCTAAACTGTTCATGGAATCACGGTTCCCTGATGGATGGCATGCATTATTCGGCCCGGTACAAGGATGTGCCGGATATCGGCGGGAAACAGTATGACTATATCACCGGACCCGGATTTGGTACCTACAGCACCCAGCTGAACAGGATACAACAATGCATGGGTGAACTTACTTCACCGGATGATGTTAACAAGATTGCCGCACTCAAGATCATGAGGGTATATGCCTATCACGTCCTTACGGATGCCATGGGCGATATCCCCTATTCCGAGGCCCAGCAGGCCCTTATAGGAAATTACAAGCCAAAGTATGATACCCAGGAGGATATCTACCACGGGATGTTCACCGAGCTGGAGGATGCCATAGCTATGATGGATGAATCAAAACCGACATTCAAGGGAGCCGATGTTTTTTACGGAGGCGATATGAACCGGTGGAAAAAGTTTGCAAACACTCTGATGCTTCGTCTGGCAATGCGATTGTCAAACAAGGATGAAGTCACTGCAAAAGCCAGGGCCCTTCAGGCCATCAACGGTGGACTTCTGGAAGATTTTTCCGATATAGCATACCTGAAATTCAGTTCAACAGCTACTAATCCCAGGGCCCCGTATACCGAGTACCAGGCAACACAGGATCCGGACAATGCACAGGGAGGGAAAGTGGCGTCCACCTTCGTTGATCAGCTGAAGGACACAAGGGATCCGAGATTATATGTACTTCTGGTAGTCTGGACCAAGGAAGGATCAGTCTATGTTCCTGACACTTCGAGGGCAATCCAGAGGGGAATGGTCCCGGGAGCCGTTATGGGTTATCCCGATGATTTTGAAACGTATTCTGAGTTTTCTCCCCTGTGGTGGAACAGAGATTCCTCACCGCTTCTGGTGCTGGGTCCTGCCGAAGCATATCTCCTTCTGGCAGAAGCCGTACTGAGAGGATGGTATACAGGTATCACAGAAAAAGAAGCTTATGACCTTGCAGTAACCAGGGCCATGGAGCAGTGGAGGCTATGGCCGAGAATAACCGGCCTTGCTCCTAATATTAACACTATTTCACAGAATGAAACAGAAGCCTATTTAACTTCCGGATACCCGTACAAAACCGCAGGCACCTTCGATGAACGCCTTGAACAGATAAGCATTCAGAAATGGGTCAGCCTGATTGGCGACAGCTACGAGATATGGTCAAACTGGAGGCGTACAGGATACCCGGATTTCAGCTGGAAAAACTGGGAAGGCAACCAGCCATATCCCGGATCAGTAACAGGAGGGGAATTCTTCAGAAGAATGCCCCTGCCCGATGAATCTGCCAGCAATCATGAAAACCAGCAGGAGGCACTGGCCAGGCAGGGATTCCCCCTTGACGTGAAAATCAAGGCACAGGCTGATGCGCTCCTTGGAAGAGTATGGTGGGATAAACCATAAATGTAAATTATCTGATTATTTATATAGAAAGAAGGATCAGAAAAACTCATCTGATTCTCAATAATAAAAAGCTGTCTCAGAATAAACGGGGCAGCTTTTTGTTTATTCTGAACAAGAGAAAACTTAAAGGCTGGCAATTTAAGGTACTGAGGCATCGCCGCCCTGTTTTTCCAACCGGTTTACATCCTATAAATAATAGCCGATAAATAAGTTGTAAGTGCCGGAAAGCATCAGATCAGTTGCTGAAGGAGCCAGGAGCCATTCCTGACCTTTGTTTTTTTTGAATTGGTTCATCAACCTCCGTCCGTGCATATACATTGCTAAAAGAATCCGGTTGTACTGCCGGTTCAGGGCAATAATCATTTTTTATTGCATTTTTCTTTCATATATTTCAATTGAAAAAATCACGGGAGAAAAAATCAGGCATAGCATACATGGCATTAAGGTTCTGAAAGAACAAGCGGTGCAAACAGAACCCAGGCAAGACTATCATGTAAGACGCTCAGGAGCTGAAAAGTCAGCAATGAAAATTATCAATAGTGACAGGCAGAAGTAAACAAAATTCGGTATGAAAAATATTCGGCAGGGAGTGCTGGACGTACTGGGCGTGATGGGCGTTCAGGGCGCGCAGGGTGTGCAGGGCCTGCAGGACTGCGGATATGTTAAATTATGTGAATTATCAGATTTGGGAGGATTTTATTTTGTATTTGATCTTATTTCTTAGCTTATTTGAAAATGCTGTAAAAGGATTTGTAAAAGGAATCACATGATTTTCTCAGTTAAGTTCAATCTGTTGAAACTCAATAAGCACTAAATATTACTGATTTTTAACCTAAACACAAAAGTTTTATGAAAAAAAACAAATTCCCGGGGAAGACGTTCTTTTCGATTCCGAAGAAACTCTTCCCGATTCTGCGTACTGTTGTTTTTCTTATCATTTCAGGAACACTTCAGGTTAACGCAACTGATACTTATTTGCAAAACACCGGAATTGCACCGGATCTTTCCGATGCAGTACTGATCATAGATCCCGGATCTGATGCCCCGGAGCCCGGCATTCTCCAGCAACAGACAATAAGCGGGACGGTAACTGACATTCATACAAGGGAACCCATGCCGGGAGTAAATATTGTGGAGAAGGGAACCACCACGGGAACCATAACCGATCTGGGAGGCAGGTTTTCTTTCAGCGTTACCGGGCCGAATGCCGTAATTGTAGTATCATTCATTGGGTATAACTCCCAGGAAATTGCCGTAAACGGCAGAAATGTCATTGACATACAAATGACACCAAGCATTGAATCACTTGACGAAGTAGTTGTCACAGCTCTTGGCATCCAGCGTGAGAAAAAGACCCTGACTTATTCATCACAGCAGGTGGCAGGAGCCGAAATGATGAAAGCCAAGGATATTAATTTCATGAATGCCCTCAGCGGGAAAACAGCCGGACTGGAAATTAAAAAAGCGGCTTCCGGTGCCGGAGGTTCAACAAGAACTGTGCTCAGGGGTTCAAAATCGTTCAGCGGAACCAGTGCACCCCTTTATGTAATTGATGGTGTACCCATAACCAACCGTGTAGGAGGTCAGGCCGGTCTCTGGGGAGGATATGACGAGGGAGACGGTATTTCACAGCTTAACCCCGACGACATTGAAAGCATCAGCCTTCTCAAAGGAGCAAACGCAGCCATCCTTTACGGAAGCCAGGGAGCAAACGGCGTGGTCATGATAACCACCAAAAAAGGCAGGGAAGGAATCATGGACATCAGTGTGAGCAATGCCACAACCTTCGAGGGAATACTTTCATATCCCGAGCTGCAGTACAAATATGGAGCTGTTGGTGATGCAAAAGAAAGCTGGGGCACAACAGCCCTTTCGGGTTATGACGATTCCTTTGTCAGGGATTTTTTCCAGAGGGGCCACAATATTGTAAGCAATGCTTCAATAAGCGGAGGTACGAACAGAACAACAGCCTATTTTTCGTACGCCAATACACTTTCAAGGGGAATTATTCCTGAAAACCACTACCGCAAGGACAACGTAACCCTTAACCAGTCTACAAAGATTATTAATGACAGGGTAACTGTATCATCAAACGTAATGTTTACATCAGAGATGGCATACAACAGGCCTCCCAACGGATGGTACATGAACCCGCTTACAGGGCTTTACTGGTTCCCGCGCCAGAGAAAGATCAGCGACTACAGGGACGGTGACAACTGGAGGGAATGGCTCCCTGAGCGCTACATGTATATGATGCACTGGCACGTAACCGATCACCATCAGTCCAATCCCTGGTGGATAACAAGGATGCAGCCGAGGGAGGATGGCGGAAAGAGAGTGATAGCAGGATTGAATGTCACATGGGATATCATGAAGGATCTCAAGCTTACGGTAAAGGGAAATTATGACTATGCCAATAAAAAGAATGAACAGAGGCACTGGGCCGGGTCAAACACTACCAACGTCTCCAAAAACGGAACATGGAATTTCAGGGAATATAAAGACTGGATGTCATATATTGACGCTATTCTGTCATACAACAAGCATTTCGGGGATATAAGCCTTAATGCCATTGCCGGGATAAGCTATCAGGAAACCAGTTATGGCCAGGGAGTCAGTGTTAACAACGGCGCAACATATCCTCTGATGCTTCCCAATGAATTCTCGATGCAGAATATGCCCCATACTGTTCTGGTTTATTCAACAACACCGTCAAGGACCATTAAGGAAGGATATTTTGCAAATGCTTCAATTGGATTCAGGGAGATGCTGTTCCTCGATCTTTCGGGCAGGACAGACAGGTCATCAACACTTGCCATGACAGAAAAGGGTGTCGCATATTTCTATCCTGCCATAGGATTCAGCGGAATTGTAAGCCAGATGGTTTCACTTCCGGATTTTATAAGCTTCGGCAAGGTGAGAGGATCCTATACAACCGTGGCAAATGATGTGGGCTTTGACAATATTATCCAGAGAATGTCTATAAGCAGCAGATCTGTCACATCGGCAGCAGGCAGCACAAGCGTTACATCATCCGCATCAGTCAGTGCACCTACTAGTCCTGACTGGATCAGTGCCAGGCCGGAAATGATCAAAAGTCTTGAGGTAGGTACAGACTGGAGATTCCTTGAGGGAAAAGTGGGATTTGATTTCACCTATTATTCAATTGCCAGTACCGATCAGCGCATGTCCATACCCACCCTGCAGGGAGTCGGTTTCAACAGCATGCTGATCAATGCAGGTAAAATAACCAATAAGGGAATTGAACTGATTGTTGATGCAGAACCCGTAACCAGGGGCGCTTTCTCATGGAAAACCTCACTTAACTACGCTCATAACAGAAACAAGATTGTGGAAGTTAACCCGGATGACAAGAACCAGATAATAAATCTGGGGTCCTCTGAAGGCTACTACAGCCGTATTGTAGCCGGAGGCTCCTTCGGTGACCTGTATGCTTTCAACTTCGAATATGACAATCAGGGAAGAATTAAACTTGACGAAAACAAGAAGCCCCTGAAAACAGCGGAACCAGTATTTGTCGGGAGAATCGATCCTGATTTTAACCTTGGATGGAACAACACATTAAGCTACAAACACTTTTCAATAGGTTTTCTTGTTAACGGAGTATTCGGCGGAAATGTATTAAGCTATACGGAAGCCATGCTTGATAATTACGGAGTATCAAAAAGAAGTGCCGATGCAAGGGACAGGGGCGGTGTTGAAGTCAATGCCGTAATGCCGGACGGAACGTCGGTAACAAGTGTGGATCCCGAAAGCTGGTACAGGGCAATTGGAAATATTAACGGTATACTGGGGGCTTATGTCTATGACAGGACAAATATCAGACTCACCCAGTTCTCCCTCAATTATGACATTCCGGTAAGAAATCTTAATCTGCCGGTTAAATCAGCTTCCATAGGGCTTATTGGCCAGAATCTCTTATTCCTGTACAGAAAAGCCCCTTACGATCCTGAGCTTACAATGAGTGCAGGAAGCGGTTCACAGGCTCTTGATAATTTCAATCTGCCCTCTACGCGTACGTATGGTTTCAATATAAAGGTTAATTTCTAACAAGTGAACTACCATGAAAAAAATTATAAGCATTATTACATTAATGATATTTTTAGGTGCCTGTGTGAGCGAAGACAGGTTTAAAGAAATAAATATGAGCGGTAATTCCATTACACCGGAGTCACTTGCTCAGGATCTCAATTTTGGTTCAAGATTTCCAAACATACTCAGAGATATAGGATTCCGTATACCCTGGGGCGATGCTCAATATGGTGTGGACTGGGGTTCCGATAATTTTATGCGTCATACCGGCACACCACTCGACGAAGCCGGCGGCAGGGATATGATGAGTTATTATATGGTTGACTACTGGAATGAAGCCATATGGAACACAACCTACAACAGCGTTATGGCCCCGGCCAATGTGAACAAGATAATGGCACAGGAAGCAAATGCTGACTTGTTCGCAGCATGGGCAGAACTGTTTCAGGTAATCGCTCTCTCAAGAGCCACTGTTTATTATGGTCCGCTCATCTATTCCGAATACGGACAGCCAAAGAAACAATTTGACTATGACAGTGAAGAGTATTTATATGAACAGTTTTTTGATAAGCTCGACCAGATTCAGAGTGTTTTCCAGACAAGCGCAAATAATAATGTCCAGGACCTGGTGAGATTTGATGCCTCATACAACGGCAACCTTACAAAATGGCTGAAAATGATCAATTCATTAAGGCTCAGGCTTGCAATGCGGATAGTCAAAGCAGATCCTGTACTTGCCAGAACCCAGGGAGAAAAGGCCATTCAGGATCCGGTCGGACTCATCCTTTCAAACCAGGATAACTTCAACACCTCCCTTCTGGGCGGGACATACCCGGTGTGGACAATGAGCGAAGACTGGGGCGACTGCAGAATGGGATCCGGAATGGAAGAGGTTCTTATAGGATACGAGGATCCCAGAATACATGTGTTTTTCCAGCCTGTGGCAGATGAGGACAGTGACCTGTATGCCGACCATCCGGCCTGGCCCTACAAGGGTATTGCAGGCGGAGCCTATCTCAACAAGAAAGACAACTATCTGCCTTTTTCCAGACTGGGTACATATTTCAGCCCGTCAGGAGCCGGCGGAAGCTTCAGGAAGATACTCACCGCAGCCGAAGTGCATTTCATTCTTGCAGAAGCAAAACTGAGGGGATGGAACGGATTGAACAAAACCGTTCAGGAATACTATGAGGACGGCGTCAGGACATCATGGGAGGACTGGAGGGCAACGGGTGATGTGGAAGCATATCTCTCCAATGATACAAACACCCCGATAGACTATGTTGATCCAACCGATAACAGAAACAGTTACAATACCAAGATAAGCATCACCATCAAATGGGATGAATCGGCAGGTAATGAAGAAAAGCTTGAAAGGATCATGATGCAGAAGTGGATTGACTCCTTCCAGAAATCAAATGAAATGTGGAGCGACCACAGAAGAACCGGATATCCCAGACTCAGTGACGTTTCCAAGAATGACAGCAACGAAACATGGGGTATAATACCCCATGGAGAAGTTCTCAAAAGATACGTTTTTATATTGCGCGAAAGACAAAATAATGCTGCAGGAATAGAGGAGGCAACGAAAAAACTCGGACCCGGAGGCAATAAAATAAGTACACGCCTTTGGATACATCCCGACAAACCGAATTTCTGATACCGGATTGTCTGATTTAAACTGAAGAGGCTGCTGAAAAATTTAATATCCGGAAATGTGATAATTCCGTCCGGATTTTTCAACAGCCTCTTCATTGATATTAAATACTGAAAATAATAGTCCTATGAACATTAATTACTTTAATTACATATTCTGCTGCTTACTGTCATCCTTTCTGTTACTGACGCATCTTTCCCCCCTGGCAAATGCCCAGGACACATCAGCCGGCCTGTTTAAATCATTTGTCTTTACGCCTGTCAATAGTTTTACTTCGGGTGTTGAAGGCCCCGCAGTTGACAGTAAAGGGAATTTATATGCGGTTAACTTTCACCATTCAGGAACAATAGGAATAGTGACACCCGAAGGAAAGGCCGGGATATTTCTGGAACTGCCTGAGGGAAGTATTGCCAACGGGATTCGCTTTGACAGCCATGGTAATATGCTGATAGCTGATTATACAGGTCATAATATTTTAAAGGTGGATATGGCCACGAAAGAATTGAGCATTTTTGTAAACAGACCGGAAATGACTCAGCCCAATGATATTGCCATAGACAGCAAAGACAGAATCTACGCGAGTGACCCGGATTTCAAGAACAGGGCCGGCCGTGTGTGGAGAATAGACCCGGATAAAAAAGTCACACTTCTTGACAGTGAGGGCCTGGGCCCGGCAAACGGTATTGAAGTCAGTACTGATGAGAAGACTTTATATGTAAATGCAGGCCGCAGAATCTGGGCCTATGATCTGTCGGAAAAGGGAGAAGTCAGCAACCGCCGGGTCCTGGTGGATCATTCCGCAGGATTCGACGGGATGCGTTGTGACATACAGGGGAACATATGGGCAGCATGCATCGGCAACGGAACCGTGACGAAATTTTCTCCGGATGGCAAAATGCTTCAGGAAGTACCCCTGATTGGCAAAGCACCCACAAATGTGGCTTTCGGAGGAAAAGACGGATGTACAATATATGTAACCCTCATGGATCAGGCCAATATCGAAAGCTTCCGGGTTGATGTACCCGGACGTGAATGGATGATGCGGCAAAACAGATAAAGCCTGTAAACACCGGAACCATCCGGTATACATACATTATTCTGGAATCCCCGGAAAACCAGGGATTCACAGCGGTAAGCACGGGATGCTATACCGTGATCAAACCCTCACAGGATATAGTTCCCTCAGCTTTTTAACAAGTGCAGCAGCGTCCCTGACATCCTGTTCAATCTGCTTGAAATCCCTGTTTTTTACATGAGCGGATTTTATCAGCTGTGAACCCATCCCCACGCAGAAAGTACCTGCCTTAAACCATTCCGTCAGATTGGATTCCGTGGGTTCAACGCCACCGGTGGGCATAATATTTGTCCAGGGCATGGGTCCCCTTACTGCTGAAACAAATTTCGGTCCGCCAACCTGCGATCCCGGAAATATTTTCACTACCTCGGCACCAAGTGATTCCGCCCTTGATATTTCTGAAACCGATCCGCAGCCCGGCGACCAGAGTATCTTCCGTCTGTTGAGGGCATATGCCATTTCCTCGTTCAGAAGGGGTGAAACGATGAAGTTTGAATCAAGCTGGGCATAAAGGATGGCAGTCGGAGCATCTATGACCGATCCGGTTCCCATTATAAGATCCGGATACTCTACTGCGGCCCATTTGTTTATTTCCTCAAATACAAGGTGAGCATAAGCCCCCCTGTTTGTAAATTCGAACAATCTGACCCCTCCCTTGTAACAGGCTGAAATAACCTGTTTGCAGACTTCAGGATCACTGTTGTAAAATACCGGGATCATTCCGGATTCTGCCATTTTTAAAATTACCTGTGTTCTTGTAAAACGTGCCATATTAATATCCTTGTTTTATTTAAATCATTAATTATTTTTCCGTTCTGTCGCTATCCATACAGAAAAGGAATGAGATATACTTCCTCTATTAAAGCCTGTAAGCCTGTCTTGCCAGTAGTTTCCATTTACCGTCCTGCAACTGCCAGACTAGAACATTTCCTATCCTCAGGCTTCCCGGAACTCCGTCACTCAGATAGTCTGAAGAATAGATATGTCTTACCACTGCAGTGTTCCCCGATACCATAATGGTCTGATCTGCCAGGTCAATGGTGAGATAATCATTGGGAATCAGACTGACAATTTCCTCAATGAACTCGGTCTTGTTCTGAACTTTCCCCCCGGAGTGGCCATACACAAGCTTGTCTGAAGCAATATTTTCCAGCAGGTCCCTGTCGGCACTTATGATTGCAGTTTTAAGATCCTCCACGGCTGCAGTCACATTCCTTATCTGCTCTGCCTCATCCACTGCCTGTACCGGTTTGTCTGTGGTACATAAATTAAAAAGGACAGACAAAGCAAACAAACTGAATATAATGCTTAATTTCTTCATCATTAAATTTTTACATTAAAATAATTAATATTTTTCCTATACTGATCAATTATCCTTTTTTTCTTCAACAGCTTTCTTTGATTTTCTGTCACCATGCTTTTCATTGGGATCGATCGGCTTTGTACGCCAGTAGCTTGCAATTGTTGAGCCGGTAACATTCATAAGCGGCCCGTAAATGGCAGGAGCAAGTCCCACCGTGGCAATATTGCCGATTGTCATGGCAAGTCCCGAAGCCAGTCCACCGTTTGACATGCTCACCTCGAATGCCAGGGTTCTGCAGTCACGCTTGGGCAGCCTGAAAAGCCTCCCGGCATTGTAACCCAGAACATATCCAAGGAGATTCTGTATAGTGACGACAAGCAGAAGAACACCGCCGACAGTGAGAAGGCTTTCCTGTCCTGCTGCAGTGATTACTGTTACTATTACAGCAATTCCAACCATTGAAAGCATTGAAAGTATTTGTTTCTGAACCTTTGTGTCGCCCTTGAAATAATATCTGAAAAGCATACCAAGTATTACAGGTGCAACAATCCACATGGCAAGGGTCTTAAGTGAAACAAGCAGGTAGCCCGTAAAGCCTGTCTGGTAAACATACCAGTGGATCAGATTGGCAAGCAGAATGGTTATGGCATAATAAAGTAACTGCATGTTTCTTTTCCTTGGAGATAACTTACCGGAATTTATAAGATTGAAAATAAAACCCGCAATGATGGGAAAAATCATCATCTTTATTATATCCATCATCATGGCCCAGACATTAATCTCCACATACTGACCTCCGATGACTTTCATGAGAAAAGGAGTAATAAAAGGGCCGGCAATGGTAGTCACTGCACTCACGGTAACGGCCAGTACCAGGTTGGCATTGCAGAGAAGTGACATAACATTAGAGGCCAGTCCGTTGGGAACACATCCGATCAGAATGACTCCGGCTGCTATTTCAGGGGGAAGCTTAAGGATATGGACTATAATAACTGCTGTTATCGGCATAATGAGATAATGACCAAAAAATCCCACCAGGACACCTTTCGGCATTTTGATAAGTCCGGCAAAATCCTCGAAACTCATCTGCGATCCCATGCCAAACATGATTATCTGAAGCAAGGGAACGATAAGAACACTTGTCTTGAAATTACCCCATTGAACAAACAGCTGGGGAAAGAACATGGCTGCAGAAACAGCAGCAAACATCCACATGGTAAATGATAAACCCTTGAATGCCTCAAATCCTCTGACTGCAAAGGAAAGAACGACAAATAAACTTATCAGCAGAAAACCGGCAACCGGATAATTTTTGGTAAAAATCATTGTCAGGGAAATAATCAGTAAGAGCAAACACAGTAATAACAGTGTTTTGTGAAGATTGAACTTTTTCATTTTTTCAGTTTTTAATATTCATGTTTTGTCAGTTTACTGTATGTTTCAATTATATGAATGATAATCAATAATCAAACTAAATAATTTTCTGCAATAATCATCCGGTAGTTAATGCAGATACTGATATTTTTTCAGATTTATTGGCAAGAGGAATTTATTAAATGGCTTGTTGTTCACTTTCTGACTGTTTTTATCCCCGGTATTAATGTTTTTATCCCTGAAACCGCCGGATTTCATTGCTCCGAAAATATTAAACAGGTATTCAGAACCATTTCAAGCCTCATTAAATATGTAACTGATATTGAATAAAAAACTGTCCTGCGGAAGAAGTTCCGCCGAACAGTTTTCATTGATTTGCATATTCATCACTTTAACGTACTACTCTTGCCCCGGCACCTTTCATCAGGCTTTCAACCTCACTCCGTGTAGCCATTGAGGTATCACCCGGTGTGGTCATGGCCAGTGCGCCATGAGCCGCGCCGTATTCAACTGCTACCTGCGGATCATCCTGGGTAAGCAGACCAAATATCAGTCCCGAAGCAAAGCTGTCACCTCCGCCAACCCGGTCATATATTTCCATGTCTTCACGAAGGGTGGCCTCATAGAATTTGCCTCCGGCCCAGCATATTGCTCCCCAGGAATTTATAGTGGCTGATTTGACGGTTCGAAGAGTTGTGCCGGTAACCTTGAAGTTCGGATATTCCTTAACTGCCTTGGTTATCATTTTTTTAAAGTTCCCGGTATCCAGCTTTGACAGGTTCTTGTCCACCCCTTCCACTTCAAATCCCAGTGATGCAGTATAATCTTCTTCGTTTCCAATCATTACGTCCACATATTTCGCCAGTTCCCTGTTCACTTCCTGAGCCTTCTCCTTCCCGCCTATAGCCTTCCATAATGAAGGTCGGTAATTAAGATCGTAAGAAACAATGGTGCCATATTTCCTGGCTGCCTGCATGGCTTCGATTATAACTTCCGGCGTTGTTTCCGAAAGTCCTGCAAATATGCCGCCTGTATGAAACCAGCGTGATCCGTCCCTGCCGAATATCCGGTCCCAGTCGATGTCCCCTTTCTTAAGCTGTGATGCGGCTGTATTTCCACGGTCTGAAACACCCAGAGCCCCGCGAAGTCCGAAACCTCTTTCGGTAAAATTCAATCCGTTGCGTACTGTCCGGCCAATTCCATCGAAAGGCACCCATTTGATATACGAAACATCCACGCCGCCCTGCATTATAAAATCTTCTACCAGACGGCCGATGTCATTATCTGCAAAGGCCGTCACAACTGCAGTATTCAGCCGGAAACACCTGCGCAGACCCCGTGCAACATTATATTCACCCCCTCCTTCCCACACCGTAAACTGCCTTGTTGTCCTGATACGGGTATCCCCCGGATCAAGTCGCAGCATTATCTCTCCCAGGGATATACAATCATATTTACATTCTTTTTCTGGTCTTAAATTTAATATTGCCATAGTTATATTGTTAAAAATTGATTTCAGTGCTAAAAGTAAGGATTCCCGCCTAAAAATCAAATTTAATTAAACAGGGCTCTGTTGATTTGTGAATTTTTAACAACTATATTTAAGTTCACCCTTCTGGCAATTAACATAATAATATATTCGAAAAAGTATCTCTCAATCCGGCTGGTCAGGATCTGATTCCTGCCGGGTAAAATCTTATCATAGAACATATTAATGTTTTTTATTGTCCTCTAACAGCTGCATCAAAATATATGAAAACAATAATTTCACCGGATTTTTTGGAATTTAATCGGGTTTATCCTAATTTAGATGAGCGTATTTACTATAATTCAAAGCTCCGTATTTTCTTTTCCGGGGCATCCGAACCTGATTATGCTCGATATGATTATTTATCATAGACCGGCTGTATTTAAAAAAAAGGAAACTGAACATCTATTCCGATGTCTGAAAAACAGTATTTCCTCTTATTCGTGGAGAACTATTAACCACATAATTATCTATTCAAATCTAACCTGATTAATTCATAAACTCATAATTGAGTGTAAAGATACACCTTTGGGTCTTCTTTCTTTTCGGTAAGTTGACTGATTTTATTCTTCAACCCGGTTTTCCGGTTTATTCCGGGGAGTGTTGAC
>Ga0255341_1003342_pt1 | contig 18162 bp, 13 predicted proteins | sample wastewater_treat_8_FD_192418 | JGI IMG/M metagenome (GOLD analysis project Ga0255341, IMG submission 192418) | Wastewater microbial communities from Lulu Island WWTP, Vancouver, Canada - plant12 | ecosystem: Engineered > WWTP > Wastewater > Unclassified | place: Canada: Vancouver, British...
TATGCTATATTGACTGCTCATGATGTGCTCAATTATAATAGCATTTTAATTTTATTCTCTTGCCCGAATAGATCCTCTCTCCAGATCGTTGCCAATGGCAACGGTTTTGGAATCGGGCAAGAAAAGGCCATCATCAATGAGAGGGGGTATCTGACCAAATATGCCCTTCTGACCTTCGAGAAGGTCTTAAATATCTCTATTACATAATAGAGGGTGGAGATGCAGTTTAAATGGCAAAGGTGGCCCTGAAGAGAGAAGAGCCAAATATTGAAGCCCTTCTATCCAATGAGTTTGCAGCAGGAGTTATCAGAGGCATCAAGGAATTCAAGGCCGGAAAGGGCAAGACCTATGATAATAAAGAAGAATTTTTGAATTCTCTCAGAGACCTCTAAGTCCTCTTTATGGCTAATCAACCTCTCAGGTATCACAGAGTTCCTGAATTTGATAAACAATTTTCAAAACTAACTAAGAAAAATAAATCTCTTAAGGACAGATTAATCAATAAAATTGATCAAATTTTAAATGACCCTGAGATAGGTGAGCCCAAAAGCTATGGCCTGAAGGGGGTAAGGGGAGTTCATATTGACCCCTTTGTCATTGTTTATATGATTGTAGGCGACTGCATTGTATTTCTGTATGTGGCTCACCATGACGAGATATATGGCAAAACAAAGGAGATCATGCAGAAAGATCATACCATAGAGCTACTAAAAAGAATAAATCGCCTATATCCTTATTTATAGTGAACCATCTCCTCTTTAATCCTCTGGTAAAGCTCAGGATACTTTTTCTCCAGGCCTTCTTCCAGGATAGTCCTGGCTTCGTCTGAGATGGAGAACTCTGGAATAGTCTTCTTCAGATACCACATTATAGCCGAGATCTTTGGACTCCATACTGCAATAGATTGCCTATTGCTGTTTGCTCCCCTCACAGCATCACCTAAAGCCTTTGGGTTTAAGGTCTCATCCTTTAGGTCTAAACCTTTATCCTTTAGGTATAAGGTCTCAGATTCATTGCCTTTAGGATTTAGGTCTAAGCCCTCAGGTCTTGTTGCTTTGGACTTTACTCCATTCATCAGATGTTTCAGCTCAGCTCCAGCTCCAGGGCTCATAATGCCATCACCTCTTTTGCCAGCTTTGAATATGCTAAAGCTCCAGGAGAATCTGGAGCATGCAATGAAATGGGCAATCCATAACTGGGGGCCTCAGCCAGTCTTATGTTATTTGGGATCACAGTTTTGAATACATCCTCTCCAAGGCTTTCCCTAACCTGAGTGACCACTTCTTTAGCCATCTTTGTCCTAGGGTCAAAGATGGTCAATAGATACTTCTTTTGGATAACATATCCTAGGTCATTTTCAATGAGCTGCAGCAGGTCTAGGATCATGGAGAGGCCCATCAGAGCAAAGAATTGAGTTTGGAGAGGTATCAATGCAATGTCAGAGGCTACCAATGCATTTAGAGTCAAAAATCCCAGAGTGGGTGGAGTATCAATTATCACATAATCATAGTTATCTAGGGCTCTGAGCTTTGGCCTGAGCACCGACTCTCTTGCAGTGAGCTTTGTAGCCAGCTCCAGCTCAGCCTTGCCCAGGAAATTATTGGTAGGGGCTATATCCAGGCCTGGGACCATCGTATTCAGGATTAGGGCTTTGATGTCCATGCCTTTCATCAAGACATCATACATGGTCTTATCCAGCTCATTAATGCCCAGATGTCTGGAAGATGATCCCTGAGGATCTAAGTCTACCAGCAAAGTCCTCTTTTCATTTAAAGCCAAATAGGCAGCCAGGTTAACTGCTGTAGTGGTTTTGCCACAACCTCCCTTTTGATTACTAACTGCAATTATTTTCATGCCATTAGGTATTAGGTCTAAGGTTTTAAACATTTTGGCTGATGGCTTTAACATTTAGGCTTAAGGATAATATATAAATGTTTATTCCTTTATGATTTAGGATTTTACCTTAAGGCTTTAGTTTTTAGCTGTTGGTGGTCCTTATCAATTAATAAAATTGGTAGACTTAGCCTGAAAATGGCACCTCTGCAAGTGCCTTCTTCATCTCCTCGATATCTTGGAATAGCTTCCCAGAGAGGAGGGTATCTTTTCCGGCCCCTCATATGGGCCATATACGATGAATCCACCTACTGTCCCATCCGTTAACTGGCTAGAGGCCAGTCAGCAGCTCCGGGAGGTCATTGGCAGCAGCATCCTGCCCCCCGGAGGTGTTGAATCTCATTCAGGGATGGTGGTGAAAAAAAGAGCTGAGATGGTGATCAAGTGAAGCTACAGGGCCACCTCTTCATTTTGTTCTTGATTATTATGTAAATAACTCTTCATGACGGCTCTAAACATCTTGCCATGATTAGGTATTCTTAGGTGCAAGAGTTCATGGACTATGACCTCAGATCTGAATTCCTTAGGCTCTTCCAGCAGAGAGGAGTTGAAGGTTAGTCTGCCCCTACTGGAGCAGCTAGCCAATTTATTTTTCATGGATCTAACATGGATCTCATTAAATGATATTCCTATCTCTCTTGCCCAGCCATCTACCTCTTGCTTTAGTTCAGTTTTGGTGATCATCTGGAGATCTCCACAAGGATTTGCATAAGTGTTTGAGCTACTGATGTTACAGCTTCCTTTTTAATACCCGATTTAAGAAGGATCTTTAGAATATCCATCTTAACCAATCTCTCATATTTCTCACTTGTCTTCCAATGAGGATACTTATCAATGATGACTTTGATCTCATTGGCTCTTTCCTCTGGTTGCTCAATTTTTTCTCTCTTGAGCATCCAGAATATTGAAAAAGCCACTGGTGACATCTCTTTATCTGCTTGCTCCCTTCTGGCAGCATTAACTTCATCTATCAGCCTCTTTATCTCTTCAAGAGCTGATTGAGTGTCAATCTGTCTCTGCCTGTACTTCTCTGCAATGAGCTGTGCTCTATCACCTATATTTATTAAATAGGGTGAAATGGTGGCCCTGTCATTCACCTCTTTTTGGATGCTCTTTAGGAGATTGAAGACCTTTTTAGTGTCACTAACTTTACTTTCCTGGAGCACTTTTAAAGTGTCTTCATTGATTTGATAGATCTCCAAGCCCTTTATAATGTGTCCACTCTTAGTCTGCTCCTGAACAAGCTTGGCAGTCTTCCTGGCAAACTCTTTATCAGGTGAAACTCCAGGTTCAAAGGCTTCTTTCAAGATCCTGTAGATCCCTGCCAGAGTCTCATAATCCCTGATATATGGTCTCAGGAAGGCAGATGGAGACAATATCTCATAGATGTCTGAAACTTCTCTAAAGAAGCTATAAAATTGGTGTCTGGCCTCTTCATCCATGAAGTGCTGAAGCAGGTCTTCAACCTGCTTATCATCAGCCTTGCCCTTAACCAGAACTAGATAATCCTTTCCAGCCTGATCCATAAGTTTAGAGAACTCTTGCTCAAGAACAGCAATGTTCTCAACTATGCCATTTATATCAGTGGAATCAAAGGCCAATGCCTTCTCTAAATTATCAAATATGCCCACAAAGTCCAGCACAAACCCTGATGGCTTCTTCCTCCCCTCATCATCTTCATGAGGCCTATTCACCCTGGCAATAGCCTGCAGAAGAACATGGTCTCTCATGGGCTTGTCTAAGTACATGCAATATAGGATAGGTGCATCAAAGCCAGTCAAAAGCTTCTCAGTGACAATCAGGATCTTAGGGAGTTCATTGGGCTTTCTGAATGCTTTCCTGATCCTTTTTTCTTCATCTTCAGAGATGTGGTACTTGGCCAGCTCAGGGGGGTCATTAAAACCACTGCTGTAGACCACCTTGGAGTATTCAGGAGGCAGATGTTTATCAAGCTCCTCCTTGTAGATGGCACAAGCCTCCCTATCCACACCCACTACAAAGGCCTTGTAGCCCATTGGCTCCACATAGTCTCTGAAATGGTCTGCAATATATTTGGCCACCTTTGCTGTTCTCTCTGAATTCTTGAGCATGTTCCTGAGAGTGACTGCCTTCTCCAGGACCTTGTTAAGCTCTTCTACATCACTTATGCCTTCAGCTTCCTTGAGGTCCAGAAACTCCTTCTCCAGAGTCTCCTTGTCCACTCTGATCTCATTTGGAGCAAGGGTGTAATGAAGAGGAACAGTAGTCCCATCCTCAATTGATTCTGAAATGCTGTATTTGTCCAAATAGCCATGAGGTGGATCATCAAGTCCAAATGTCTTGAAAGTGCCCTTACCATATGCAGTCCTATCTATGGGTGTGCCTGTAAAGCCTATGTAAGTTGCATTAGGAATGGCACCCATCAGATAGTTGCCAAGCTTCCCTCCTGTGGTCCTGTGAGCTTCATCAACCAAAACAAAGATGTTATCTCTGGAATTGATCTTCTCAGGAGTGCCCTCAAATTTGTGAATCATGGAGACGATGAGCCCTCTTTTATCTCTCTTCAAAAGTTCCTGCAGGTGATTTTTGCTGTGGGCTACTTCTACATTCTCAATGCCCACTGCAGCCAGATTGCCAAAGAGCTGAGATTCAAGCTCATTTCTGTCCACCAGCATGATTATTGTGGGATTGCCAAAAAGGGGGTTCTCAATGAGCTTTTGGGCAGCCACAATCATGGTATAAGTCTTGCCTGAGCCCTGGGTGTGCCATATAAGGCCATGCTTCTTGTCTGATGAAGCCCTTTCCATGATGCTCTCTACTGCCCTGATCTGGTGAGGTCTAAGGATGATCTTTTTAAGCTCATCATCCTGTCTGGTGAAGAGGATAAAATCTGTTAGGAGTTTGACCACTTTTTCCTTGTCTAGGAAGGTCTTGACCAATGTCTCAAAGTTTCCTTTAGTCTCCTCTTTCCAGTTAAATAACCATTTTCTGGAGCTATTCCAGGTTACACTGTAATAAAAGTGTATGAGGTGTGTCAAGGCATAGAACTGCAGGACTGCCATGATCTCTGGTGTCTCTCTATGGTATCTCCTAACTTGATCCAAGGCTTCGGCTATACCATCAGTCTTTTTTGCAGACTTGGTCTCCACAAAGAATATGGGCAGGCCATTAATTAGAAATACCACATCTGGCCGGATCGTCTTGGTGCCATTACTGAAACTGAACTCGTCTGTCACTTGGAAGATGTTCTTTTCTATATGATCAGCATCTATGAACCTAGTATTTCTCTCCCTCTTCTCATTGGGCACAAAGACAGTCTTCAGGCCCTTTAGGTACTCCCAGGCCACCAGATTTCCCTCTATATCAGCAGGGATGTGCTCCAGCTTTTTTATTAATTCTTCAGCAAGAAGGTGGTCCATGAAGGGCTGATTGAGCTTTTGCATTTGGTTAATGAATAGCTCTTTGAATACCAATCCCCTCTCACCACATCTGAATCTCAGGGCATCATCAGGACTGACATATTCCCAGCCTACCTCCTGAGCATACTTGATCAGAGGTGTTTGAACTGATTCACACTCTCCTCCAATGGTCATTATGGCACCTCTAAGTGGTTTACTCTGATTTTGCCTGTCATAAGATTATCTAAGAGCGTTCTAAAAAGGGTCTCCAGGGTCTGTTCTCTGACTTGCTCAGCTTGGAGCTTTCTATCCAACGTCTGAAGGATATGGACTATAGTTTGCTGTTCGTGAAATGGTGGGAGTGGGATTTTCAAAGTCATTAAATCCTCTCTTGGTACTCCTTTTATTGTTGCACCTCTCTTGTTGCTCACAAACCATTGTTGAATGAGTTGCGTCTTAAATAAATTGGAAATAAATTCAGGATTTGCTAAATCACTATTAAGTTTAATGGCCGTTAAGTCTTGATTGATTGCTATGTCAAAAGTTGCAACAACAGCTTTTCCAACACCGACTCGTGTACCTACTAGTAACGTTCCCTTTTGGGCAATCTTTGTTGAAGAATGCTCTAATCCCATTTCAGTTATGCCTCTCTGATATTTGGTGAGGTAAATATCCTCCTCTTTGATGATTGCTGTTGTTGTCCATGGTATGGGCCCGTCCCAATATTCAGGCTTTTTTGTTGATGGAGTCCCACCTCCAAAGGCTCTTAAAGTCAAATCACGAAGATGAACTAGAGACCAATGTACAGGCAATTTACCGACGTCCGTCTCTTTGAGCTGAACCTTCACTACCTCTGTAAGGGGTACAGGCCCATAGGTGAAGAGATGCTTCATGAGGGACTTCTTTAACTCCCTGGCAGCATCAATGACTGCCTGGGTCCTACCCCTCGCCTCCTGGACCGTGGAGAGGACTTGGGCAATCTGCTGCTGCTCAGAGAGTGGTGGAAGAGATATTATGAAGTTTTCCAATATTCCTTTATTTATGCTCTTGAAGATAGTCCCACTGCCTTGGTCATTAATTGAAGATTTTAGATGCCTCAATAAATAAAAGATAAAAATACTGTCTGCATTATTTTTAACCGAAAGAGATGCAAGACCTCTCCCAATGCAGCACCTGCATGAAGCTATATTCACATCACCAACGGGGGCCCTTACTGAAATAAGAATATCTCTTTTATTAGCCAATTTAATAGGATCTGAACACCATTTATTAGGCTCGGGAAATACTTCACCAAATTCAGATTTTCCTTGAAGAAATGGTAATCCCACTTCCCTCTTGTTGTAAGATGATGATGGTGGAGACTGGCCCATATTTATGGTTACTACATCTTTTAATAGTAAATTTCTCCAATCTGCTGGCAAGCCAGTGCACCCTCTTAATTTGGCTTTTCTAGTCATTATGACTCCATTTGGATTTAACAATCATTTGGATCAAGCATTTGCCATTAAGGGGCACTTTGACAAGAGCAATTTCTACATTATTACCAAATTTCCTAGAGATCATCTGCTCAAGGGTACCAAGCCTATCACTTGGAAATTTATTGCTGCTCATTGGTTCAATTTCAAGAGTGGATTCATTTATTCCAAAGAGATATACTTTGAAATTATTATCAAGAAATTTTTTTGATAAATCATCAAAAATTTTATTGCATATTTTTTTATTATCTCCACTTGCGAGAAAGTCACTAGATTTTAATTCAATTACATTTGCTTCATTTTGAATAATTTTTTGATTTGAATGTGCCATTATTGTAGACTCAAACTCTTTTAAGAATCTCTCTAAAAAAAGTGATATCGGCTTGTTATAATTCATCCTATGCAGTAATCCAATAATCACATAGCATAAAGCATTATCGAGTAATTTATCTCTCAATGTTAAATCATTATAGAATTTAATTAATGTAATTATCAGTTCATTTACATTTAATTCATTGAAGAATTCCAAGGTTCTAAATTTTAAATGACCTGAAGGTGGACTAAATAATTTCATTCCAGCATGAAAGATTCTGAGTGGCCGTTTATTTAAAAATTCAGCAAAAATTTGATCAAAGAAACTCTCTCTCATTTGAATTAAATAATCCGAATAAATGTTTGATGCAAAAATTATATGTATGTTAGGATTATTCTTTTTTATAAATATTTTTTCACCATCTGGTTCTAGTTGCACAACGTCATCAACATCGTCTATGAATCTTGCGAGCAATGGCTGAAGAGATTCTGCAAGCTCTTTATACTTCTGTTGATAATATGTCAAATTATATCTCCTGGCTAAGTAGCTTTGTAGAAAGTCCTCCATTGAAGCATATTGTTTTTTCCCCACCCTTATTTGGTCTATTTGCAGAGTTTCAAGGGGCTGCATTAGGTCTAATCTATGTTTTTCAATTTTAAATTTTCCTTCTTTGCTCAATAGGAGATGTTCAACGTCTTCATCAGACAGCTCAATTGAGCACTTTAAGCCAATTATGTTGGTATATAATCTATTCTTACCACCCATATAATAAAATGCATCCCCTTCAGGAATGCCTAGCCAATTGATGAATGAGCCAGATGGATAATGTTCATAGTAACAAACATCTATCTTATCCCCCTCTTTTAAAAAAAAGACAAACCTGTCAACATTATCCTTATCTAGCATTCTTTTAACAACTTTCCAGGCTGGCGTGATAGTATTTTCTTTGCTCCTACTATGACATATTAATAAATAATCATCTGATATAATTGATATTACATTTCTATCTTCTTCCCTCATTCTTGTCTTCATGGAATCAGTAAAATCATTTAATAGATACTCAAGTTGAGTCTCCAATGAGTCAGAAAAACCCTCTAAAATTGTAAGAATCCATTTCTTGCAGTTAATTTTTAAATCAAAATAATCTAAATTATTAATTTTCCCAATGGATTTTAATGACTCAACTACACGTGATATCTTCTCCGTATCACTTCTTCTACTAATCTTGGAACCAGAAATGTGGCTCTCGTTTATTTGTTTTGAATATATATACATCACATCTATATTCTTCTCTGTTGATAATCCTGGCTGAATAAGAAGACAATCTTTCCCAAGAAAACTCTCTAGATCACTTTCTCCAGATTCATCCATGAAAGCCCAGTCCTCCCAAAATCATTTTTAGCTGACTGTCTGCAAATCTTCTTTTTTCTTCAGCTTCCTTAAGCATTATATATGCATCTTCTAAAGGCAAGACCTCATCAGCCCCATCCTGAGCTACATACTTGGATGGGCTAAGGTTGTAATCATTTTTAACAACCGTATCATTTGCAATTACCTTGCTTATCTCCTCCTCTTCTCTCCATCCCAAATACAGATTTGATATATGTCTTATGCTCTCTTCTGGCAAGAAATTTTTAGGCCGTCCTTTTTCAAAGAGCTTTGAGGCATTAATTAGCAATATCTCCTTAGCCTTCTTCTTGGCTTTACTGATGATCAAGATTATCCCTGGTGCAGTGGTATTGTAGAACAGGTTCTCAGGCAGAAGGATCACTGCTTCCACTAAATCCCTGTCAACAAACTCTTTCCTGATGTCCCTTTCTCTATTAGACCCCTGACTTCCAGAACCCCTTGCCACTGCTCCAGTATCCAGCACCACAGCCATCTTGCCATCGTCCTTCAAGGAGCTAAACATATGCTGAATCCATCCCCAGTCAGCACTTGATGATGGAGGAAAACCCATGCCAAACCTGTTGTAGGCATCTTTCTCATATGTGGATTGCTCAAAATCCTGGTTCCACATGGGATTGGCCATGACTTTCTTGAACTTCCTGAGTGACCCATCTGAGTTCAAGAAAGCAGGTCTTTTCATGGTATCTCCCAGGGCAATATCTGCCTCCATATCATGAATAAAGGCATTCATCTTGGCCATAGCAAAAGTGGTGTGGCTTATCTCCTGCCCAAAGACCCTAATCGGCTCTACAGCAGGATCATCTCCATATTTCTCTCTAAACCTTAGGATACTTTTGATCAAGAGGCCACCAGTGCCACAGGTAGGGTCATAAAAACTCTCTCCTGGTTCAGGATCGATGATATTGGCCATTAGCATGGCTACTTCACTGGGAGTAAAGAATTCTCCTGCACTCTGGCCTGATCCTTCAGAGAATTTTCTAAGAAGGTATTCATAGGCATCTCCAAGAATATCTGACTCTACATCATTCAGGCCAAGGGATTTGCTTCCTAAGACATCAATCAATGCTCTTAGTCTATCATCACTAATGATCCTCTGGCCTGCAGTGGTGGCATTGAAGTCCACTACATCTACAACACCTGATAACTTAGGATTCTCTCTGGCAATTGATCTTACAGCATCTGTAAGGGATTCTCCAAGGCCTGCATTTTTGCTGGCTATGTTCTGCCATCTTGCAGCTTCTGGTATGTAAAATCTGACCAATGAATGGTCATCATTAACAAGCTGGTCTGCAATGGCCTTGTCTCCATACTCTTCTGCAAGCTTATCCAGTTCATTATCAAAGACATCAGATAGCCGTTTAATGAATATTATTGGCAAAATATAGTCTTTGTACTTAGGGGCATCAATCTCCCCTCTTATCTTGCACGCAGCCTCCCATAGCCATGCCTCTAGAGTGCTATTTTCCTTTTTACACTTAGCCAAGTCTGATATCTCCCAGGGCCTTTATGATCTCTTGGTTAATAAGGTAGATGGAGTAGAACATATCGGGATCAGGAATAAGGGAGCTAATGGGGATCTTCATTGATATCACTCCGAACAAGGTCCTCGATAAACCGGCTTGTGGATCGAGTATTGCCGTACTTTTTCATAGCTGCAGTATGTAGCTTATCGGCCACCTCTTTATCAAGGCTGATAGTCAACTTCCTTTTTGTCATAATAGGAGTATATACGGCTAGATAGATAAAAGGGTTTTGGCCTTCCTGCAGGGGCCCAGGGGGGGCATCCTATGAAAAAGCTATAACTGATCATAGCATCCAAATTTGGCTTTTCTATGTCCCCCAATTTTGAGGGCAGAGCACGGGCCTTCTCCCTGCCCAGGCCCATCGGCAAAACATACCCTCCCGGGGTCCTTGGTATCGATTCTTGGCCTCCGGGCTCTCCTGTAGGATATCACCAGGCCCAAGGTCACCAAGGGAGACAACCTCCGGCCCAGGTCTATCTCTGCAGGTGAACAGGCCCAGGCATTTGTAGGCCCGAGGGAGACAACCTCATGGCAGGGTGGGGAATTCCCCACAGCTTAGGCCCGTCCACTTCCTATAGCTTTTTAGAAAGTTGGGTGGCTTTTGGGCAAGAATCGAGAGATGGAGGGATCGATATGCATTGACACTGTAGCATGGTGAAAAAATATTATAAAATACAACTTTCCCCGTCAAGTATAGGGGTTGGCGATAGAAGATTAGGGATATCGATTTGAGGATGATGAGTTTAGGAGGGAGACTTTAGGAAGTGCCGATTAAGCAAGCAAGAATCGTCCGAGGGGATTAGCATATTGCTCTTTGGGCCAATTGGATCGGCCACAATTTGAGGGGAATATCAGCCACAAGAAAAGAAGAGAAAACTTTAGGAAGTGGAGAGGCTGAGGAGCTATTTCATGCCTATAGACTTTGGAAGGAGTCGAGTTGAGAAAGCATTTTTGGATATAAGAATAACTGCCTAAAGATTCAGCAAAATTTATCTATGGATAAAATTCCTAATGTCTGAGTGCACCCCATTACTGGAGGAGGGCCCCGAAGAAATTGAGGAAAACTCTCTCCTCACATTCTACCTTATTTCTGCCAAACTTCGGGGCCATTCCGATTGTTCTGAGGGCTACTGCTATCGGAACCCCGTAGGATGACTTTTAAAGCCCACATTTTGAGGGATGTATTTATCTCAAGGGGAACATTGAGAAAATCGAGCCTGGGGGCTTGTGATGAACAATTGGGGCTATAGCAGGCTATGATTTGGGTGATTATCTGCAAAAGGACCATCGGAGGGGTTGGCTTGTCTGCAGGGAGGAGCATGTTCTCACCAACTTAATTGGGGGTTGGTTAGGGAGGCTGAGTCCCTGCAGGATCGCCCTGCTGCAGGAGCTTGATTAGACAGGCCTATCTGACAAGGGGCTGGGGGTAGGAATATGCTATCAACTCAATTGAGGGATGAGGATGAGACTACTATGGTTAGGCTGTGGTGGCAGAGGGCAAGTTATTGGGTGGCAGTCCTCAGCCCAGCCTATATATGCTTGATTTTAAAATAAGCTTCGTTGATCATCATCAAATCGTATTTGAACGATTTGAGGGAAGAAGCCATCGACATATGTCGATTCATATCGTAGACAAGTATCGACAAAAGACGGATAAGATGCCCATTGTGGCATCTCATCCACAAAAGGGCCCATCATTCCAGTAGACCTGCATCAACCTTTTAGCTTCAAGGAGTTAGGGCCGAAAATCAGCATCAATAGGCTTCGGCCCTAAAGCCTATCTAAACTTCACTTGAAGAGTTTAGGAAGCTCTAGTATTAGGAAGAAATTCTTGATCCTCCTGAGATTAACATCCTAAAGTGATGAAGGAAGTTGAAAAAAATCATGTAAAACTGTTTTTTTTTAAAAAAACCGTATCAGTAAGCTCCGGCCCCTAAAACGGGCCCAAACTTGTCCAGAAAAAGTTTTGAGGCCTAATAATTCAAGGTGTTTTTGTGCCCCCAAAAAATCGGTATCGTTGAATTTTTGGGCCCTTTTTATCTTAAGATAAGGTGTCCACGTGTCCACTTAGGTGTCCACTAATAAAAAAGTAAAAACAATATCTATGACCACTAAAAATATGAAGTGGACACCTGGACACCTTGGACACCTAAAATAGAGAAAAACCTAAAATCATTTTTCTGCAAATTCTCTCTTGAAGGTAACTCCCTAAAAAATCTATTTTTTAAGATTTCCTTGAGAAGAAATTTTCTCAAAAAAAGTTTTCTCTAAAAATAGGTGTCCAAGGTGTCCACGTGTCCACTTGGGCCTATTGATAGCGTTTTCTAGTGGACACCTGAAATTTTGAGGTGTCCACTAGAAGCTCAAGGTGTCCACTAGGTTATCGATGTCGTTATTTCGGGCCAATTTAGATATCGCCGTCTAAGTCTATGAAACACTCCTTGCATACTCTCCCCCCATCGATTTCTTTAGTCTCATACATTTTCGGCTCTTTGCAGATATGGCAAATCATCTTTTCGGACCAATTTGTAGGGCTTCTAAGCCGAATTTCATCCCCGATCTTTTTAAAATGATCTTCCCGAAGCTTGTTTGCCTCTTCTATACTGGGGGCATCTAATATTGTCTCTTTTAGCTCCTTCTGCTCTCTCTCCTTTTGCTCCAGAGCCTCCCTATAGTACTTGTCCGAGAGTCCACTTCTAGCCTTGATTTCCAAAATGCTCTCTGGCGTGTTTTCTGGCGTGAGCTTGAGATACCAGCCTCGGACACGTTTTTTCTCTCCCGCCATGCCCGGCATTCGACACTTTCTTTTGTCCCCGTCAGGAATCAGCATCCCCTGTTCACCCAGGGCTTGAGTAATGCTGTCTATGCTTTGCATCTGGATGATTGTTCCCTTTGGCCTGACAGCTTCCAAAGTTGCCTGAGGATAAAGTTTCACTCCATCTTTGGCCCATACCCCGATTACGCCTTCTCGTTCGGAGTCTCTAGCCCCTCGGATTGAACTGGGATTTCTCTCTATGTACTCAAATAAGGAATCGAGGAACATATTTAAATCCCATTCATCAGCCACTTTTTGGGCCTGCTTTTCGATAGCCTCTTCCAAGACAGCCAAGAAATCCTCGTGGTACTCCTTGAATACCTCTCCCATCGGGGAATCTTCTAACATTTCCCAGATTTTGGTTAACATTGTCTGCATTGTTGCTAATCTTCCTGCATTAGGCGACCCCAACTTACTGATTTCAGCCAGATTAGCAGCTCTTTCTTTCTCAAAATCCTTATCCAGAGAGTCTTCTGTCTCGGTCAAGTGTTTCAGCCAATGGTAACCTATGACGGGCATAAGATCTACATGCTGCTGAACTTCGCTTAAGGCCTCGGTATTTACGGGGCTCCATTCCAAATTTAGAACTCTGGCAGTAGTACTTGCTTCCGTTGGTCTTGATTCACCAGTCAATATCGGAGTGCACAAGAATTCTCTGCCTTCTCTAATGCCTCCCTCCTTCTTGCCTCGGACCTTATCCTCACCTTCGATAATGGCATGGATCGTAGCCACGTATGCAGGAGTGTCTCTTAGGTCGACTCCCTTAACATTATCATAGATTTGGGGCATAATCCCTGCAGCCGAAAAGACTTCCATAGCCCCGACAGGAGTTGACCCACCTCTCCCAGCTTTCAGCTTCGGGGCTTCGATGTATCCAGTGCCCCATATCGACATAGCAGCCAAAGCTGTACTTGTCTTCATGGTCCCGGTTGATCCCCAAAGTCCTAACCCAAACCTATCATTTTTTCGCCACCGGGCGACTGCAGGAGCTCCTAGGATAACGGCCACCAATAAAGGAGCATATTTATGCACCTGCAGCAGCTTCCTCAGGTACGGCATAGCCTCTTCTAAATCTCCTGCCTTGACCTCTGCCGGGATTTTAGGAGACAGTTTAAACTCAATGTCTTCCCCTACATCCATGCCGGGGATCAAGGGGATATTATTGTCCCATACAGGTACCTCGACTCTCTTTTTTAACTTCGGGTTAACTGTAAGCTGTTGGACGATTTCAAAATCTAACTTCCCGACTCTATTTTTGGCACCGAATGCATTGATAACTGCTGCTCTGAATTGCCGGGGTTCAGCCAAAGCCGAAGCCGGAAGGGTGAATGAAACTTTTCTCCTGTCCTTGGCTCCCTGGCCCACAAACAAGAATTCCGTTGAATCTCTTGCTGTCGTTTCGGTATCTATAGCTACAGGGCAATCGGAAATCCATTCTTTCACCGTAAACTTTTTCCCTTCGACTATCCTGACAACGGTTCCATCTTGGTCTACTCCTATAGCTCCATCGCCATCCTTTTCGGAAATTCTCCTTATTTTCGTGGTCGAGGATTGGGATTTCTCGATCCCGGCTTGGATCACTTCCGATTTGTATGATTCATCTTTTGAATCCCAGCCAGGCCTCCAGCTCATGACCTTATAAATCTCGGATTCATTAAGCCCCCCTTCATAGAGGCTCTCGCAAAGATAAGTTTCGATATCAAGCTCTTCCCCAGGTTCAGCCGGATTATGATATTTTGCTCTCAAGTCGGGATTTGCATCCAAGAATGAATCTAGCCACGTCTTCAGGTCTTCATCCTCCGGGCTTTTGCTATCGGCGGGCAGGATGCCCCTAATAATCGGCGAGATGAAGTCACCTAGATTAGCATAGCCTTTTTTAATAGCATATGCTGCAACCAACTTTCTTTTTTCCTCATCGTTCAAGGCACCCTCAGCTTTGTCTTCCCAGCTTATGACTCCTGACAATCTAGCTAGCATATTCCAGACATCACCACCAGTGTTCAAGCCATCATGCAGAAAACAAAATACTCCTTTTTCGACATCTATAGACACATTCCGGCCGGTAGAGCTTCCAACCTCTGGGAAGTATCCTAGAACATTGCTGCCACTGTTATCAGATATCTTAAATCCTTCAGCTAGTGCCACCTGCATTATGTCTAGCTGAGGATATCCTTTCCTCTTGCTCTTGGTACTCTCTGTAGGACATGAGACTTCCTTCTTTCGGGGTGTTGAGATCTCATAGAAGACATCAAGGTAATCCATGTCTACTACCTCATACCATTGTGCCGGATATTCTTTAGTTTCCGGGAGGTATCCAATTGAGTTTCCCTTGCGATTTGTGCCTGTTTCTACAAATCCCAATTTTTTCGCCTCATACCAGCTCTTAGGAGCTGGCCTTCTAAACTCTTTCAGGGTCTCCTCTATCTCTTCAGTCCTATCTTCAGGCTCAAATCCCCCTAGATATTCACCCGTCAGGCTCAGGTGCCTATGTGCCATATACAGCTCAAAGCCGTTGAATTTCTTGCCTTGCTTGTCTCGTAGTTTTGGTTTAGCATTCAAAATATGTTCTTGCATCTCCTCTGGTAGATCCTGATCTCCATTCCCTGAGATGCTGGGGAGATCACTGGGCAAACCTCCTAGAACAAAGAATCTGATCCCACAGCCGGAAGGACTGGTCTCATAATAGAATGGCTTGATTCCCTGGATGAGTTCCTGGGCAAAGCTGCTAAGCTCTCCTGTTTCAGGATCGACACATGCATCTATGTCTCCCCCGACTATTTGAGGATTCTTTTTGGCGTTCAGATACCCGACACCAACAAAATAGTTCTTATTTTCCTCCCAGGCTTTTAATGCCTCTTGGAGTGTTAGCCAATTTTCAGGATATTTATCCCATCCCTTTGATGTAAATTTCCTCTGGCTATCTGGCTCCCATTCTCTGATGAATGGTTGCTTTCCATCAGTCCCTCCCCTCAAACAGAACTGCCTTCTCTTAGCCATGAGATCCGGGATTTCGTCGAACTGGGGTGGTAGGTATTCAATCTCTCCATCATCAGACTTGACGAGAGCCCTTGCTCCCGATTCAAATCTGACCACTTCCCCATTCAGAACTCCATCAATCCTAGTTGGCATGCCTTGAATGATTTTGGCAATGGTGGCATAGCTAACTTGAACTGTTCTGGGGGCCTTGACTTCAGACAAAGACTTATATACAGCGAAGGTAGTATTACTATCTGGGTAAGTCTCCGGCCCTTGGGAGAGGGCCATACAATCTTTTTCCATTTTCTAAATCACCTCTCCATTTCCTTTGGCTACATATTCAAGCAGCAGATCAAGATCCGGCTTGCCGTCCTTGAATCCCTGCTCATAAAGCAGCACTGCTCCAGCTCTGAGTAGTTCGGCCCTTGATATGTGAGTCTTCCTGTACATTTCTGCCATCATCTTAAGGTTCTCTTCCGAGACCTTGAGTACGATGGCCTGATTTATTTTGCCCTTTTTAAACATAAACCATGATTAAATTTTCTAGTATATACATTTTCCCATTAAAGTATCCTTTCATACCCCTAGATGGCTATGGCTACTCTTTTCATTCATATTTCTTGGCAATTCACCCTAATCCTGGCATGGGGGACCCTCCCAAAACGAGAGCTTTCCTCCCTTATTTCTTCGATTCTCCCTTGAAGAGTCTGCTGCATGTTCTTGCCTCTCTGAAATGCCTTTCCCATCTACCGAGCTTACGCTTATCGGTTCGTGGATAACAGTCCTCCCAAATTTCTTTTACACTTGCTCCGATAACTCCAGCCTGAGCCCTGCAAAGAAAATAAGCAGACTCTTGCCTGTTTTCTGCCTTTGCAGCACAATTCAAAAGCCCAGGGACATTCCAACTCTTAGAACCTGCTGAAGAATTCACTTAATCCCTCCCCCCCTAAAAGGCCATCTCTGCACCTGGTAAACTGCCATACCCCAAGGGGGAATAGTTAATTTCGTACTGCAAAGGATTTAAACATTTTGCCATGTGAAGATGTTCGCGTATCAAAACGCTTTAATAATAGGAATTCATAGTCAGAATCATGATAGATGAGGACCAAGCAAATTTGAGTGCAAAGATCCCTAAAAATATAAGTCAGGCATTAAAGAAATACACGGTGGACGAAAAAGGTTCTCTGAGAAAACAGCATGAAGTTATCGAAGAGGCCTTAGCAACCTTCTTAAAAGAGAAAGGTTATCTCAATAATGCAGTCCCAGCGTAGTGATTTTATGAACTTCTCATTGAAAGGAGAAGCCCCCATCCTGGAGAAGCTCAATAATGCCCTGACATTCTTTGCAGCCCAGGGTATCCTCATTTATCGTAGGAAGGAGTCTAAAAGTTTGATCTAGCTGAAAAAAAGAGTTTGTGTGGGGGCTTAGGTTGCAGCCTAAGCCCAGAGCCCAGTTTGAGGGAGGGCTTTACAAATGTGCAATAAAACAAAGTTACTGGAAGGTATAAAACCCTTTGCATCAGCAGAGGGAAGGGATAGCCAGCAGATAATTTTAGAGATTAGCCTGGAAGATCTCCAGAGCCTTATGAAGGAGTCAATTGAGATCTATAACCTCCTGGCTGAAGTTATTCAGGATCAGAAGCTTCTGCCTCAGAAGGATTTAGCCAGATTGACTGCAGATAGGATGAAAAAACTGCAGCAGGAGATCGATCCCATAACCAGATTTTTCATGCTATTTGCCTATATCAAGCAATCAATAAAGATGATAGCTGAGGGCTTCAAAGCCAGGCCTCCTGCCCAGATGTCAGTGGAGACCATCAGACCTAAAGCCATCACAAAGATCATGCTCAGAGCTGAGGCAATAATAGGTAGGGTCTCTGAGATGGCCTCCCAGGCTAAAAGCCAGGTCTCTTTTACCACCACCCAGGCTAAAGAGTACCTTACAGGCCTGGAAGGAGCCCAGCCCAGCAGGAGAGATGTTATTAGAGCCCTGCAGAGAGCTGCCCAGCTATGCCCGGCGTTAGATTTAGGGAGAGTTCCCGGAGATCTCAGAGGGACTAAAAGGTTAACTGCTGATAAAGAGAGCCTTAATGATATTGATTTTAAAAATCCTCCTACAAACCGTATCCAAAGGCTACGTGCCAGGGAGGGAGAGCTGAGGGAGATATTTAACCTGGGATAAGAGAGGGAATGGACAGTTTTGGGCAGGCATGCCTAAATTTGCACATTGAATAAATAAAATTTGAATAGATAGATATAGTAGCTTTGCCAGCTTTAGCTTATGCTATATTGACTGCTCATGATGTGCTCAATTATAATAGCATTTTAATTTTATTCTCTTGCCCGAATAGATCCTCTCTCCAGATCGTTGCCAATGGCAA
>Ga0255341_1003346_pt1 | contig 18152 bp, 12 predicted proteins | sample wastewater_treat_8_FD_192418 | JGI IMG/M metagenome (GOLD analysis project Ga0255341, IMG submission 192418) | Wastewater microbial communities from Lulu Island WWTP, Vancouver, Canada - plant12 | ecosystem: Engineered > WWTP > Wastewater > Unclassified | place: Canada: Vancouver, British...
CAGGTAACTGAAGCCCATTTCGAATCTGCTTTTGCATTGAAAACCTCTCCATGGTCTGTCCAGTTCTTTAAATCATCCGTTGATATACATGTTACATCAGGAATATTGTAAGTTGACTGACCAGGCGTAAGATCCGCATCGTGCGACAAGTAAACATAAAGTCGCCCGTTATACTCCAATGCAGTAGGATCCGCTGTATAACGCTGAGAGAAAATCGGATAATCTGCAAAGCTTTTTGCCGGTAAAAGGGTCATCAAAATACTGCAAATACATACTACCACCCATACTCTTCTTAAATTTTTACTCATGATAAACTCTCCCTTACTATTATATTTTTAAAAAAACTTATTTAATACATTTCAATAAACCAGGGTTATGTTGTAAAAAATTTACACATAACATCTTTATTCTAATATACGAATTATTTGTCAATAATTATAGTTGTCCAATAATTATTAAGCTTCATATTATTTGTTCGGATTATATAATTTTTTTAAGTTCGGAATTTTATTTTACAATAAAAAAATTTTTAATTCATTAACATAAATCTTTTTATTTTCTTAAAGAAAAATATTGTTCCATTATTCCATTTATTTTACTTTATTATATCATAATAGATATCATAATAGATATCATAATAGATATCATAATAGATATAATAGATATCATAATAGAAATTTTCACTTTCAGCCTAACTTTGACCATAGTACGATTTACTGCCATGCTTTCTTAAAAAGTGCCTGTCTAATAATGTTTTATCAATTTGCTTTAAATCAGGCTTGAGAAAAAATGCATGATAAGCCATCATGGCAACCTCTTCCAAAACTACTGCATTATGTACTGCTTCTTTCGGGTCTTTTCCCCAGCTAAAAGGCCCATGGTTACTGACCAGAACTCCTGGAACGTAAATGGGGTTTTTATCCGCAAAAGTCTCTATAATTACATTTCCTGTTTGTTCCTCATATTCACCTGTAATCTCTTCTTCGTTCAATTTGCGTGTACATGGAATTTCACCGTAAAAATAGTCAGCATGAGTGGTTCCTAAGGCTGGAATCTCTCTGCATGCTTGAGCCCATACTGTAGCCCACCGGGAATGGGTATGTACTACTCCTCCTATCTCCAAATAATTCCTATAAATCACCAGATGAGTCTTTGTATCGGAGGATGGATTAAGTTTCCCCTCCACTTTGTTGCCGTTAAGGTCTAATACCACAAGATGCTCAATCCTCAACTCCTCATAGGGAATCCCACTGGGCTTAATCACAACAAGGTTTTCCTCCCTGTCAATTCCACTTGCATTTCCCCATGTATAAGTTACAAGTCCTCTTTTGGGAAGCTCAAGATTAGCTTCCAAAACTGCCTCTTTTAAACTTTCCAGCATAACCTTACACCTCTTCTCTTGCCATTTGGCCCTTATATGTTGAAGCCTCTGCCTTAATTTTTTTAAGTATCTTCATGACATTGTTTTGCCCCCTTCCAAAGTAGTCATGAAGAATTTTGTATTGTTTATAAAGCTGATTATATACTTCCACATTCTCAGGTATAGGTTTAAATAATTTTTCTTTCACTTTCCCCATCACTTTGGCCGCCTCAGAAATGCTTTCATAGCCTCCCCTTTCTTTACCTGCAGCCACTGCAGCAAACATGGCAGCTCCTAGTGCAGGAGTCTGAGAAGAAGCTCCAATTCGAATTTCCATATTAGTTACATCCGCATAAATTTGCATCATAAAGTCATCCTTTGAAGCAATACCTCCGCAAGCATATAGCTCATTAATAGGCACTCCGCTTTCACGAAATGTCTCGATAATAATCCTCTTGCCATAGGCAGTTGCTTCAATCAATGTTCTATATATCTCCTCCGGTTTTGATTGGAGTGTCAGGCCAATGATTAAACCTGTAAGATCAACATCCACAAGTACAGACCTGTTACCATTCCACCAATCCAGTGCAACAAGACCGGATTCCCCTACTTTAAGTGCTGATGCCTTCTCGCGTAAAAGCTTATGTATGTTGATTTCCCTTTTACATGCTTCTTCCATATAGGAAAAGGGTACACAATTCTTTACAAACCAATCAAAATGATCCCCTACACAGGACTGACCCGATTCATAAGCAAAAAAACCCGGCATAGCACCATCCTCGACGACCCCGCACATCCCGGGTACAATTTTTTCTTCAGTTCCTAGCAATATGTCACATGTGGAGGTTCCGATTATCATCAACATCTTACCTGGCTCTGTAATTCCCACAGCCGGGATGGATACATGGGCATCCACATTTCCAACGCACACAGCAGTCCCATTTTTCAGCCCAGTCAATAGAGCGGCTTGTTCTGTGATTTCACCCGCCTTTGAGCCAAGTGGATACAAATCCTTTGAAAGCTTTTCTTCCACATAATTCTCAAGCCTTGGGTCCAATGCTTTAAAAAAATCTTTGGAAGGATAGCCATCCTGCTTATGCCAGATTCCTTTATATCCTGCCGTACATATTTGCCTCTTTTCCACGCCTGTGAGCTGCCATGTAACCCAATCGGAGGCTTCAACCCATCTGTCCATGGCTTCATAAATTTCCGGAGCCTCATTCAGAACCTGCCAGATTTTTGCAATCTCCCACTCCGAAGACTGTTTACCACCATACCTGTCTACAAATTTTTCTCCTCTTTCTTTTGCGATCAAATTTATTTTATTGGCCTCCTCCTGTGCTGCATGATGCTTCCAGAGCTTCGGCCATGCATGAGGATTTGATTTATATTCATCCTTAAGACAAAGGGGCACTCCCTTACTGTCAGAAGGCAAAACTGTGCACGCAGTAAAGTCAACTCCTACTCCAATGACATCATCGGGGCTTACTCCCGATTCTTTTAATACCTTAGGTATGGTTTCCCCAAACACCTCCAACCAATCCTTAGGATGCTGAAGTGCCCAATCATGCCCAAGTTTTGTTACCTTATCCGGTAAATAATCCGACATAACCCCGTGAGTATATTCCTTCACAGATGTTGCAGTTTCCTCCCCTGTTGATACATCCACCAATACTGCCCTGCCGGACAGTGTTCCAAAATCAACTCCAATTGAATATTTTCTCTTCATACCTAAAGACCTCCATTCCTATAATAAAGGCTTATAATATTGATACTACTTAAAGGGGTTTTCATCCTTATAAAGCATTTCAGGAGGCTGATTAAAATCAATATCCCGGACTCCCAGCATTTTCATAGCTTCAAACAGCACCTTTCCCGCGTGTTTAAAAGCCACACCTCCGTGATGTGGGTATCTCTTTGCGATTAATACGTACCTATAAAATCTGGCCATCTCTTTTATTGCAAAAACTCCGATGCCACCAAATGATTTCGGATCCACATCTATGATTTCTCCACTGGCTATATAGCATCTCAGGCTGCAGTCTGCAGTCCTCTGAATCCTGAATAAAGTGATATCACCCGGCCTGATTACCCCTTCAATGGTTCCTCTTGATATGTCAGGCTCTTTTGAAGGTTCCAACAGTCTGTGCATTATTAGCTGATACTTCATTTCAAAATTCTTCATACAAGATGATGGAGTATTTCCACAATGAAATCCCATAAAAAGATCATTTAATTTATAACCTGAAAATTTGTCCTTATTGTTTTCGTACATGTTTTTCGGTACAGTGTTGTTTATGTCTAAAATAGTAGCAGGAAGCTTTGTTGCACAGGTTATGATATATTCACTCAATGCACCATAGATATCTGTTTCACATGCCACAGGCATACCTATGGACGCAAGCCTTGAATTTACATAGCATGGAACGAATCCAAACTGTCTCTGGAATGCAGGCCAGCATTTATTTGCAAATACTATGTACTCGGAAGCACCCTTGTTGTTTTCCACCCAATCTTTCAAAGTCAGCTCATATTGTGCCAATGCAGGAAGAATTCCGGGATATCCGTTTCCATCACCCAATTCCTGTTCCATCTCTTTTACAATGGAAGGAATTCTTGAGTCATCCTTATGTTGCTGAAAAGATTCAAAAAGATCTAATTCCGAGTTTTCCATTATCTCCACACCTAAATCATACAAAGGTTTAATAGGAGCATTACAAGCAAGAAAATCCTGAGGTCTTGGTCCAAAACCAATGATCTTTAATTTGGATAATCCAATAACAACTCTTGCAATATTCTCAAAATCCCTTATCATTTCTGCAATTTCATCCGATGTGCCTACCGGGTATTCCGGAATATATGGGTTTAGCTTTCTTAATCCCAGATTATACGATGCATTGAGCATACCACAGTAAGCATCTCCACGTCTGTCAATAAGGTCATTTTCGGTTTCTTCAGAAGCAGCTACAAACATGGAAGGCCCGTCAAACTTCTTAGCCAATAATGTTTCAGGACCTTCCGGACCGAAATTACCAAGATAAATTATCAATGCATTCACATCCGCATTCTTTAACTCATCCAGTGCTTTTAAAACATTCGCCTCATTTTCCACAATTGTCTTAACTTCAACAATTTGGATATTTTGAAGTTCACAGGCCTTCACTACCTTCGTCCTTCTTTCTTTACTGAGCTCAGCCGGAAAGCAGTCTCTGCTGACAGCTACAATACCTAATTTTACTTTCGGAATATTTACCATATGGTTTCTCCCCTTCCATTTAATTTATTTTATGACTACTCTTAATCTTCATTTATACTTGTATGCATGTGCGTACAAGTTACATTATACATTCAGAACCTGGAATTCTTTAAGCAATATTAAATCTTTATTAATCTTATATTCAGTAATTATCTTATATTCAGCAAATCAAAACGAACTCTTTAACTGGATATTAATCTTATCTTTGGATGCAAGAATCCTTAATAACAAGCTTTGGCTCAATCACTTTTTGTATAGGATTGTTTTGATAATTATCGTCTTTAAGCATTTCCAATAGAATGCTGGCTGCTTCCTGACCCAACACCTCTTTGGGATGATTTACAGTAGTAATTTTTACCGGACAATTCTCAGAAAAATATGAGTCATCAAATCCGGTAATAGATACATTCTGAGGCACTTTTATACCTAATTTTACAAGGAGCTCGTAAGTTCTAAAGGCAATTTCATCATTATAGCAGACAATGGCATCTATCTCTTTTTTCTCTTCTATGATTTGCCTGATAAATGTATATGGCTTTACTTCCTTATCCTCTGTATGAAACCAGATAATATTATCAGGATTGTAAGAAAGTCCAGCTTTGGTTAATCCTCTTGCAAACCCCTTATGCCTGTTTATCCCCTGAATGTCATCGGCTTTAAATACGCCAATAATATTCTTATGCCCAAGCTTTGCAAGATATTCAATTATCGAAACCATCCCCCCCACATCGTCCAGAATCACATGGGATTTTCCCTCTAACTGTGTATTGTAACCATGAATAAATACATATGGTATACGATGTTTATCAAAAGCCTCATAGAATTTGAGATTATCGGAAAATAACGCACTCTTGGTAGGCTCGATAATCAACCCTTCAATATCTTTGCCCAATAAATCCTGAAGGCAGTTAGCCTCATTTGAAGTATTATTATTGGTATTCTTTAACATAATGCTGTAACCGCTACCAGATAATACGCCGTCAATGCCCTGAATCACCCGTGGAAAGATATATTCTGATATGTATGTTGTAATGACACCGATATTTTTTGAATCGTTTCTCCTGTTTTGCCTCCCAAGACAAAAGGTCCCTTTACCATGCTCGGTATAAAGCAATCCATCGTTTACAAGCATTGATATGGCTTTTCTAACTGTATGTCGACTTAAGGAATGCTCCTTCGAAAGTATGTTTTCCGAAGGTATTTGGTCACCTGGTTTGATGCGTCCCATTAAAATCTCTTCCTTAATATGCTCCATCAGCTTATAATACTTAGCCTGATTACTTCCGCTTTGCATCATGCTCCCCCTAATCAAAACCATGAAATGATTTCGTCATTGACAACAAAATTCAACCTGTATGCACATGTTAATAATATTATACAACATCCACTTTGTATCTGTAAATGTTTACTCATCATTTCAATCATTTCTGAATAAAGTAAATTTCATATTATCCCCTTAAAAAGTATTTTTTTCTGATATATTTATTATATTGAGGTAGAAAATTTAATTAAATGAACTTCTTCCAATGTAATGTGGGTAATGATAAATATATGCAACACCATGACAGCTATTTATTAAATATCTAACTCAAAAAAACATTTTTTAACGAATATCTTATTATGAAATGCTATAAAATTACTTAGGAAAAACGAATGTATTTTCTATCATTTATTTTAGAGGAGGTAGTATAACAGTGAAAAAAGTACTATATTATTTATTTACTCTGTTATTAATACTGACATTGTCAGTGATGTTTACTACTGTATTTATTCAGGCTGCATCTGAACGTTCAATTTCTTTTGGTACAACCCTTAATGCCGAAGCTCAGATAAGAGCATCACAGACTCTCGCAAAGTCTATAGCTAATCCAAGTTCCTCGCAATGGCAGGCAAAAGGCGATCAGCATAGGACTTACTTCTTTTCGGAAGCTAATACTATAGAACGATACCGACTTTGTGTTCCGGCAAACTGGGATGGCAAGTCAAAGCTCCCGCTGGTTATGTTCCTTCATGGTGCTGGAAATGACGAGAGTTCATATTTGGATCAGAACAACAAACAGATGATCAATCTTGCCATGCAGCACGGATATATCCTGGTATCACCGATAGGGCATACTGGTGCATATGGAAACTTTTTAAGGCTTTCGGCTCCATTTGGCAAACCGGCTGAAGCGGCTGCACTTATGGCTCAAGTTACGGCAGACAGTGAACGTACAAATGAGCTCAGTGAAATGGACGTAATCAATGTATTGGAAATTATACTAAATGAATATCCTATCGACACAGAAGCGGTATTTCTTACTGGGCACTCAATGGGAAGCGGAGGCACATGGTATATCGGAGGTAAATACTCTAAATACTGGACGGCTATAGCTCCTATGTCTGGGCCATTTGTACAGGAGACAGGATATCCATGGGATAATGTACGTAATATGCCAATCTTTATAACTGAAGGAACACAAGCACCATCGTTAAGTGCAAGCAGATTATTAAATACATGGATGACCAATAAAGGTTATAGGAATGAATATAAGGAAGTTAATGCAGACCATCCTGGAATGGTACCTCTGGTGTTACCGGACGTTTTCAACTTCTTTGACCGCTGCAGAACTTCTCCTACAACACCTCCAACTGTTACACCAACATCAAAACCTGCATCAACACCTACGCTATCGCCTACTTCAATGCCAACTGCTGAAAAAAGTATTGATTTGGATCATAATGGGGTTATCAACATGTCAGATGTTATATTGGTAGCAAAAGCATTTAATAAGGTAAAAGGCAGTACCGGATATATTGAAGCATATGACTTAAATAGTGACGGAGCGATTAACATAGCAGATATAATAATAATTGCAGCTAAATTTAATACAATACTGTAGTTATCCTTGATTCATATGTTTTGAGCCTTAATTGAAAGGAATGGGAGATTATTATGAAAAAAAGGCCTTATCAGTTTTTCTACTTATCACCATGGTTATGACACTATTCTCAATTACACCATTAAATACGGTTATAGCTGCAGATACCACCATTACGTTAGATGGTAACAACATTAAAACCACTAATGTCAACGGCCTTACGTTCAAAGGCTTTGGTGAGCCAATATTATCCAATTAAAACTTTATTTTATGGGTAGCTTAATTTTAAAAGTAGTTCCATTTCCAATACTGCTCTCACATTTTATACTCCCGCCATACTCATGAGTAACTATATTGTAAACGATATTAAGTCCTAGTCCCGTTCCCCCCGCTCCTCTTTTGGTTGTAAAAAAGGGGTCGAATATCTTGTTTATATAACTTTTTTCGACACCTTTCCCATCATCGGAGTATATAAAGTTGATCTCTTCTCCATCTTTGGCTATTTTTATGGAAATAATGCCTTTATCACCATCATCATAAGCATGAATTAAGGAATTAATAATAAAATTGGTCACTATCTGAGACATTCCGCCCGGATAGGCGTACATTTCCAGATCATCCGGACATTCGACCATCACTGTAATTTTGGTTTTCTTCAGTTTTTGATTAAGACTCAGCAAAACCTCATTTATATATTCCTTTAATTTAAACCACCTTTTTTCCTCAACAGACTGGTCTACCGCTATCTGTTTGAAGCTATTTACAAGGTTTGACGCCTTACTTAAGTTCAGGTGCAAAATCCTGTGTGTTTCTATACACGATTCAAAAAACTTTTCCAAATCTCCACGTTTCAATTTTCCTGACTGGAACAACCTCATCAGTTCTATAGATTTCTCTTGAATAAAGGTTGAAGCAGTGATACTTACTCCAATTGGAGTATTAATTTCATGAGCTACACCTGCTACGAGCCTTCCTAGTGAAACCATCTTCTCAGACTCTATAAGCTGTTCCTGAGTTTGCTGAAGTGTTTCTAGAGTATCTTTTAGCTCCGAGTTTACCACCTCACGGTCAATTGCGAGCCCAAGCAAATTATTTAATACGATTGTACTGTCATATGTTAAAAATGTAGTAGCTTTATTAAAAGAACTGATATACGCTATAATGCCCCAATTTTGAAAATTGGTTGATACAGGCATCATCCAGACCAAATCATCCGAAGCCAACTCAGTCAAATCCGGTAAAAATTCCTTTGGTGGAAAGTTCTCAACAGCACATTTTACATCAGGATTTAAAATTGTTTTGGATTTTTTATTAATAATCTGTTTTATAACCAACTCTTTTTCCTGATTCAAGCCTTCTTCCCAAAAACTTATACATTCCCAGGAATAATTGCTTATAATATTAGGCATAAGCTTTTTCATCTCATCAATACTTGATGTTAACAGTTGAGACCCAATAATGAAGTTTTTCTCATTATAACTCTCCAAATGTGATATCACCGCATCTTTTAACTTAAGGGTTTCCACAGTAGCCTCTGCTTCACTATTAATTTGCTCCTTACAGCCGCATGATTCCCTCGTAACAATACTGGATCTTACACAAACATCCTCGATGGTAGTTAGTTCGCTTCCAATCATCTTAAGTAGAGTCTCGGCAGCTGCAATTCCTATATCCAATATATTCTGCTGCATACTGGATAACCCCGGGCTTGAATTTCTAGCCTGTGGTGTGTTGTCGTATCCAAAAACAGCTATGTCCTCCGGTATTCGTAAACCAGCCGCCTTGATTGCTTCCATAACTCCAAATGCCAGTAAATCGTTTGCACAAAAAACTGCTGTGAAATCTGGTCCGTTTCTTAAGATTTCCTCCATAGCAAGCTCGCCCGAAAGTGCTAAAGACCCTGAGGTTCTTATTACCAAATCCGGATCAAAGGGTATTTCATTCTTCCGAAGGGCTTCCTTATAACCTTTAAATCTTTCAACCATATCATATAATTCAAACCAGCCAAGAAAAGCAATTCTTTTATGTCCATGCCCAATCAAATGCTCAGTAGCAACTTCGCCCCCATAAAAACTACTGTCCCTTATAACTATACAGTTATGGATGTCTGGTTCAAAGCTAACGAGCACCACTGGTTTCCCAGTTTTTCGTAATGCTTCTATATACTCATTACTTGCTCCTTCCGAAAATACAATCCATCCGTCCATATGGTTAACAGCCAAATTAAAATATACCGAGTCACTCTTGGGTTTTAAAAATCTGTAAATCATGAAAGTGTTAATTACAAACAAATTGGCATTTTGCTGCTTTATAGTCTCATGAATACCATAAAGTAAGTTAGCAAAATAATTTGCCTCTGCAAACCTCGTTATTACGCCTATATTTAGCTTATCCTGTTTCATGGAATGCTTTCCTTTCCTGGTACAGATTGTCAGCGAAAACAATTATTCCTGCAAGTGTTTTATTTCCACCATGCTTATATCCTTCAAGATTGAACTATAATATATTTATTTATCGGAATAACCAGGCCTAATATAAAGACTAAATATGTGACATGCTATTTAAACTCAAAGGAAGCTATATCACATATATTGTCTGATGATGAAGCCCCTGTAAACCTGAAATATAATGCATGAGAGCCTGTAACATTCGAAACATCGGTTGTGATGGTATACCAATTAGTATCTCCTGGTTTTGACCCAATATTGAGCGTACCGATCAATGTCCCAGATGTTGGGTTATCAAGTCTAATTTCCATTTTACCAGCTGTTTTTCCATATCTTATTTTTGCTGAAAATGTTGTTTTTTCACTTGTCGTTCTAGTAAAATCAAAGTATTTAAATCCTATGACAGAGTTATTTTTGTTATTTACAACTGGTCGTGTATCACTATCTATTTCGGTGCTATAATTCCCACCTGTCAGATAGCAGGAAAGATCTGCTGGATTTTCCTGATACGGACTTAATGATTCACTGAACCCCATTGACGTCATTTCAACTTCAGGAATACTTCCATCTGGCAGAATGTTAATCTTCTCTACACAACCTTTTCTTGAATACATTGTATTATTTGTCATCCTATGATAGAAAATGTACCACTGACCATTTATATTACATATGGAACCATGGTTATTGGCACCAGGATAATTTTTACCGCTGTTAATAATTGTACCCCTATATGTAAATGGGCCTTTAGGTGATGAACTTGTAGCATAAGCAAGGGTTGTGGTTGCATTATTTGGTGAATAAATCAAATAATACGTATTGCCAATCTTACGCATTGAAGCTGCTTCAAAGAAATAAAATGGTGCTGATGTAGAAAGAAGATTTGATATAGTAGTATTAGGCAATATTGTATACATATCATTTGGGTTCAACTGACACATATACGAACCTTGAAAACCATAATACATATATACCGAGCCATCTGTATCAACAAGAACGCCCGGATCTGGGAATTGCTGGCCGTTACCATTTCCATATGTTGACAGATACTTGAATGGTTCCAGTATGTCATATAGTTTGAAGGGACACTTCCCGCAATAATGTTACCAACCCATTTACTGCCTTTTGCCATTGCTGCATTAACATTAATTGCCATTGTCATAAAGCATAACAGAATTATCAGCCATAATACAATGATACTTAATGTTTTTTTGTTTTTTACGCAACTCATAATAATCATTTTCCTCCCGATTCTTCTTTATTTAAGTATAAAAATATTTAATAGACAAGCAGTAAATATAATATCCGCCATATTTGCCCATTAGAATTTATTTACTGCTCTATAATATCTATTCGAAAATATATATTTTTTTAAGTCCTGAAAATGATATTGTTGAATTAGTATACATATAAAGAAATCATGAAAATCTTAGAAGAAGCTGGATATCATTATGTAATAAAGGGAAAACACCCGAGAAATGGGATTGCACAAGGAAGTTTTTCGGTTATATAAAAATAAAAATTTGGAGGGGTTATGACTAGAACCCCTCCAAATTTGAAGCTCTTAGATTGTAACTTTGAACTAGACAATAGTATTGAATTTGGCTGCGATCATAATTACATCCGCCATATTTATTACTCCGTCTTTATTGACATCTAGTGATTCTGAATATTTGGAATCACCACGGACTGCATTAAATCCAATCGCTATCAAAATAACATCACCCATGTTTACAACACCGTCATTGTTTATGTCAAGACTGTTTTTAACAGGTGTGTTTGTTGGTGTGTTTGTTGGTGTGTTTGTTGGTGTATTTGTTGGTGTAACTGTTTTATTGTCTTTAAACAAATCAGGCAATATGTTATAAATGTACTGATTAACATAACCCCACCAATGTGTACCACCATTAGCTACCATAAAATAGAAGTTTCCTTCTACCGGATCGTTTGAATAAATGAAAGTATCTGTTATTTTTTTCATTTCATCCATCTGAGGTTTCATATTTGGATATGCAATATCCTCACTACCTGTAGCACAGAACAACTTGAAGTCATGTGGTGCTTTATAACCATATTTCTTTGGAATGCTGGCCAGATACTGTGCTGTTTCATAGTTTTTACCGCCGCCGGCACCTCCGCTTATCGCCCAACAATCACCGCTATACGGCATATAATATTTGATATATTCAAGGCAGTTAATATATGTATACCAGGTACATACCGAACCCATTGAGAATCCCCCAAATGCCCTGTGATCTCTGGAAGCCTTCATATCCGCATCACTATTTGATTTTAAATATGTATTGTATTTGGTTTCAACCAATGGAATAATTGATTTGGTCAATTCCTGATGGAAAGTCGCCACGTCATTATTACCCTTGTAAAATGAAGGTGTAACAAATATCGCCGGTTCAATATCTCCCCTTGCAATCATGTTATCGATTATTACCTTTAATTCCTTGTTCTGACCTGGTCCGCCGAATAATAATGTCTCATCTTCACCGCCACCATGCATCAGATAAACAACGTTATACTTTTTAGAAGAATCGGACTGGTTATATCCGTTTGGAAGATATACATAAAAATTCTTAGTAGTATTTCCCCAATTGTAACTTAACCTTTCAATAGTACCTTGCTTTGAACTAATGTTCTTGTACTCATTAGGAAGTGGTCTGTAAACTTTCTCACCTGCTGCGAATACCGACAGATTAAAAGTAGCCAACGTGCTGAAAATCATGATGCTCGACAAAATACAACACAAACCCTTTCTTAACCATTTTTTCAATAGCATTGTAATTCCCCCTTAAAATAAAAATATTAAGCTATTATTTTTAAACTCTTATTATTATCATAATATCATCCTTTGCAGTCTTCATTCTTTTCTTCTTTGATTTCTTTCCTTAAAATTCTTGATTATCTTAAAATATGGACTTATACAAACACAAAAATAAGCCTTTAAATAACAGTATTGAATTTTGCAGCTAAAATTATCACATCGGCCATATTTATTACTCCATCTCCGTTCAAATCATGGCCTCCAACATATTTGGAATCTCCTTTGATCGTATTGAATGATTTCGCCATAAGTATTACATCTGTCATGTTTACTACACCGTCTTTGTTTAAGTCTTCTTTATTAGAATTGGTAGCAGTAGTGATCGTGGGAATGGGAGTGGGAGTGGTGGTAGCAGTTGTAGTGGTAGTTGGTGGTGGGGAATTCGAACCGATCTGAAGTATATATGCCTCCAATTGGTCTAACTCCTTACTTGTAAGATGAGATGTCTTACCATGCCTGTCACCCACATTTCTCGTTGTCAATACTTCACGTATTGTTGCCGCTGATCCGTCATGCAGATAAGGTGCTGTTCTCCACATTTCCAATAGGGTCGGAGTATAGTACAGTCCGTCGGGATCAAGAATGTCCTTTGTTCCAACATCGTAAGCCTTTAAATTAGTATAGAATGGTCCTGAATGACAGCTTGAACAACTAGTTTCACTGCTTTCAAAGATAGCTTTTCCGGCAACAGCATCTGCGGTCATTGTACCATCCTCGTTTGAATATGGATTAGGTTCGGAAGACAAGCTTTCGACAAAAGCTGCAACATCATCCAGCTACTCTTGGGTAGGCTCTTTGAATTTAATAAACTTAAAACCGGCTTTTATTCCAACATGGGCATCATCCCTAACACCACGCCACATAGCAGGAGGTGTGTCGAAGACATTCAACATCGATTTTGTGTTTTTGGTATTGCCAATGCCGTCATTTGGCATATCCCAATTAAGTCCGTCAGCTCTGCCATCAGGATGGCAGGAAGCACAACTGAGCCATTTTTGAGTAGTGGTTGATGCATCATAAAATATACGTTCCCCCCTTCTTATTTGATTTTCTGCCGGTTGATTCCCAAGTTTTACAACACTTTGAAGTTTATCTTCCGCTGCATTTATAAAATAGACTTCGCCTGCAAAGTATGCTGCAACCGTTATATTTTTACCATCAGGAGATATTGAAATTCCACGTGGTCCCTGTCCGGGGAGTTCTATCTTTTTGAGTATACCGGCTCCCCACAAAGCCCCAAGGTCATATTTCAACATATCCATTTTGGAAGGATCTGCTTTAATCTGAAACCATATGTCGGAATAAGGCTTGTCATAACCGGATTTAGAGCGAAATAACAACGAGAAGTTATTTGGCGTACCTGAAGAACCTCCTTTCAATACTTTCCATTGCTGACTGAAACCAGTACTGCTGTTTTTTGTCACAATACCAGCATTGTTATTTAGTGAAGCATCCCCTACATCCATATACTTCTGACTGGATTTGACCTGAAGCTTATAATAACCATCACCTGTATCAATTAATTTCCATTTCTGATTATCGGAATTAGTCCGATCCCATTCAACAACAGGAGAATTGTCTTTAGTAGAACCAGCATTATCTAATGCCTTGTTAGTACCTTTGTTGACAATGATATAATAACCGTCACTATCGGCGATAATCCTATACTGCTGGTTATTGTTGCCATTATCATCCCATTGAATAAGCTGTGTGTTGTTTGCAGAATTTCCTCCAGGTACGTCCAATGCTTTTCCGCTATTTCGGTTTATAAATTTATAGTAACTGTTAGGATCAAATTGAGCAACAGGTTCATTGGACCCACCGTTAATATTTCCTGCCAATAGCTCATGAAGTCTATTCAGGTCGATTTTAAGCACCTGATGGGTACCTGATACGCTAACCCACATGGTTTTACTGTCGGGTGATATAGTAAGTCCCCATGGATCTGCCGCCCCCTCAGTCATTCTGTCCAAAATGAAAGTTGTATATAAATTTTTCTTTGCTATATCGATTATTGTAACTGCATTTGTCATAACCCAGCCTTTTGTTATTTGGGTAGTAGGAAGCGATGTCTTTCCAAAGGTGTGAAGAACGTATGCCCACTTCCCATCAGGCGAACATTTTATTCCTCTGACATTGGATGATCCCTGAGGAAGCATTATATTATCTTCTTCCAGCTTGGTGTCCATATCGACAAATGTAACTGATGCTGCATATTTGGGAGCAGATGCATCTCCCGATGGCAATGCATGGCCAACTATGGCGTATTTTCCATCTATTGTGCCATCCATAAAATATGGATAGTCCTTTACCGGTACGTCCTTCTCTACATTCCCTGAAAATAAATCAACAACGGATACTTTTTTGAGTCCATAATCCGATACAACAAGTTTATCTGCTATCAATGCAACTCCTAACGGTTTTGGACCGGTTGAAAACCTTCTTGTCACATTTCCAATAAAAGGATCTACCTCTGCAACAGTTCCGGCACCGTATTCACACACATATACATTTTTATTGCCATCCCATGCAAGTGCTTTGGGCTCACCCTTCAACTGAACAACTTTTTGTATGGAGCCATCTGATGCTTTAATAATATGGAGCTGGGACTTGGTGGAGTCCGATACCGCAATCATGCTGCCATCAGACGAATATGCAGTATCAAATGGTGAATAGTATATGTTATCGATAGAATATCCATTCCTGTCTTCCTGAAATATGAAACTTCCCATAGTTACAATTATTGCAATGCACAGAACCATCAATATGAGTTTTTTTAGTACACTTTGATTCATTTGAAACACTCCTATCCTTCTTTATTTTTATTCATGCCTTAGTCATATATTAGTCTAGAGATGGCTCTACCTGTTCTCCTCTTAACTGTGCATCTACATTTTTGTAATCTCCAAAGAACGGTGCAATTCCTGAATCCAACCATACTATAAAGGAGTGAAGCTCGCTCTGCGTAAGAGATCCATGCCCGGTCTTGAGCTTCTGGTAAAGTTTTGATGCTTTGGCACCGAATTTTCCCGGTTCTGTTCTTGGATAAACTTTATTCCAATCTGCTCCAGGGTAAATTTCATCGAATAATGCAACATAGGGTTTCAAATTTTTATAAGAGCTAAACCATTTGGTTTGTGAATCTATATTACCCTTCCTAAGGTCAGGTACCTGAGAACCGTTGTGACACAATATACATTTTTTGTCAAGAATCGGCTGTATAAGCCTTGGAAAGCTCACAGGCCTTGATCCCTGTGAAGGATCAGGAGTTATTTTCGATGGCTCTCTTCGCAGGGCAAGGGGCACACTTTCCGGATTTATTGCTGCCTGGCGGCCGGGTTCATGGCAGCCCTGGCAGTATAACCTGGTTTGGCCCGGTATAAGGAACGTATCTGATCTCATGGTCTGAATGGCAGTTCCATCCTGATCAACAGCTTGGAAGAAAACAGCTTTTCCAGGTGGAAGATAGAAGGAAGCACTTCCATCGGACTCAACAGGTACTGAGCCTAATAGTCCACGGGTATTTCTTCCTGCCCATACACTCTCGGTGCTTTCATAGCTTACCATGGGGTCTGTAGCCATAGCTGTGGTCTTAGGATAAACTTGCCATATACGCAGTTCTTTTATCTTTGTCTCTGCTGGGAGCGGAAGCAATGAATCGTAAACATTCATAACCGATACAACTCCATCTTGAGCTTGTCCCGTTGGCTTTGTCGTACCTGGAATAATATTGGGTACATTACGCGGACGAAGGGGAATCGGACTATAGCAAGAAAAGTTGGAGTCACTGTATATCAACGATTTGTTTCCCTTTGTATCTATTGCATATATTCCATAACGCTTGTTACCGCCGTTAGTATTGGCATTAGGATCATATACACACAAGAAATAGTCCTCACTAAGGGGATATGGAGTTGCATATTTCTGGTCGGTGGTTATTCCGGTTTCGGATTCGGGATACCTTGCATCGGGTGTGATTTTTGTAATGGTGGAGAGGTTGTCATCATCCTCAACATCCGGGTCAATTACAATGAGAGCACCATAATTCTGAGCGTGATGAGGAGCTGCTGTTCCCACATACTTATTGGAATTCGGAATAGCTCTTAGATGCATCTGTGCAAGGGGCACATTGGTCCACCAATCCGCTCCCGAGTTGGGATAATTCAATGTAACAGCTCTTGCATCAAGACCGTCAGGTGTAGTTATCCATGCTGAATGTGCATGGTTGGCACCTCTATCCATATAGTCCCAGCGGGTATATATAATCATACCGTTGTTATCCACACTTGGGCTCCATTCATTTGTTTCATGGTAACTGATGCATCTTATGTCACTTCCGTCAGCATTCATAGTGTGAAGATTAAAAGTAGGAACAATTCGCTGATGGCAGCGTCCATAACCCCCTCTTCTCTCCGATACGAAAATAATTCTCCCGTCAGGAAGCCAGCGTGGGTCAAAATCGTTATATGGCCCGTCAGTCAACTGGGTAAGGTTTGTCCCATCCACATTCACTTTAAAAATATGATAGGTAGTATTCTCATTCCATACACCATATGTATTTTGAGCGTCTGTATAGGCAAATACTATCTGTTTTGCATCATAGCTTAAATCAAAAGAATAGAAAGCACCTCCGGTAAGCTTTTTTCCTGCATAACGCCCGTTTTTACAAACGGAATTGGCCAAAACATCTGTTACTGTCGGTCTTCCTGAAAAAGCATCATTGAGTATATACAATCCACCCCCTTTAACTGCATTAAATCCAAAGCTTCCATCAATCATGTGGTTTTCAATGCCGGGAAATGAGTATGGTTGATGCTTTGTAAAAACTATTTTGTCAAATGCAAATTCCGGTTTGGTAAAATCAATACTTGCAGACAGGGTCGTAAAAGTCTGAGTAGACAGGATAATTCCTACTACTATTATAATAGCTGCAACCCTGTATAACATTTTGTACACTTTTGCCATAATAACCCTCCTTATGAATTTCTTCTCTAAAATATCATAAAATTGTATATAGACTTAGATCTTTGCCCTGTTTTCTTTTCGTTTAACAATATACTGCAATATTACACTTGCAATCAGCAAAATGCTTCCAATCCATACAAGGCTTACCCACCTTAAAACCATAACTTTTATTAACATTCCGTCATTTTCATCCAACCCTTCAAAAATTATATAAAGATCCTCCCATATTCCGACTTTTACTATTGCACGGGAGTGGGATATATTCTTTTTTTGATAATATGAAAGCTCCGGCTTTAATTGAAGCTTGATTCCACTGCATAAACTCTTTTTTTACAATAGATGTACCTTGACAACTTCACGCAATAACCATTATTAGGAAAATATCAAGGGTGTTTTGCTAATATTTACTAATTTGGGGTCAGAAATTACC
>Ga0255341_1003361_pt1 | contig 18127 bp, 16 predicted proteins | sample wastewater_treat_8_FD_192418 | JGI IMG/M metagenome (GOLD analysis project Ga0255341, IMG submission 192418) | Wastewater microbial communities from Lulu Island WWTP, Vancouver, Canada - plant12 | ecosystem: Engineered > WWTP > Wastewater > Unclassified | place: Canada: Vancouver, British...
CGCACTGACGCCGAAGGACGTTATCGAGCGCTACCCGGCATTGACTAGATCAGAGGGCACGCTTGCGAACTGGCGCAACCGTAAAGTTGGGCCGCGTTATTTTCGGATCGGCCGCCGGGTAGTCTACCGGCCGTCTGACATCGAAAATTTTCTTTTTCATGCCCCTGTCATGACATCGGACAGCCTTGAGGACTAGCCATGAAAGCGACAAAAAAGCGAAACCCGTCATGGCGAGGCAAACAAATAGCGGGCGCAACTGATGGTTTACGCATCTAGGTCAATAAAAAGGTATCGGCGCACAAAAGCCGAGATGCGGCGTCTGGAAGATGCCCTGTTGGATATTCTGGCCGCCGACCATCCCCAGACGGTGCGCGGAGCCTTCTACCAGGCGACGGTGCGGGGGATCGTGCCGAAGACAGAGACGGGTTATCAGGCAGTGGGGCGGGTGCTCCGATGCCTTCGGGAAAGCGGGCAGCTTCCCTACAACTACATTGCCGACAATACGCGCTGGATGCGGAAGCCCACGAGTTACGACAGCCTTCACGCTGCGCTTTACGATTCCTGGCGCTGCTACAGGCGATCCCTGTGGGCCTCGCAAGCCGTCAACGTCGAGGTGTGGTGTGAGAAGGACGCGCTTGCCGGGGTACTGTACGAGGTGACGGCTGAGTGGGACGTTCCCCTGATGGTGACGCGCGGATATAGCAGCCTGTCGTTTCTGTACGAGTGCGCGACGTCTATCGGGGCTTCGGGGAAGCCTACCTGCATTTATCAATTCGGCGACTATGACCCTTCCGGCGAGGACATTGCCAGAAACGTCGAGCGCAGGCTTCGCCAGTACGCACCCCGTGCCGAGATACATTTCGAGCGCGTAGCCGTGACCCCGCAACAGATCGAAGAATGGAGCCTTCCGACCCGGCCGACGAAGGCCACGGACACCCGGAGCAAGGGCTTTCATGGCGAATCCGTAGAACTGGACGCCATCCCGGGCCGGACGCTCAAGGCCCTTGTGCGGGAGTGCATCGAACGCCATGTTGATGGCGATATTCTTGGGCGAACGCAGGAAATCGAGGAAGCCGAACGGGAGAGCCTGAGGTGTATCGTCAAAGCCTTCGCCTGCGGCGCGGCATGAAAACAAACAGCGGCTAGCTTACGCAACCGGCCGGTTTAGTCACCCCTGGACCGGCCGGGCCGCTTAAATCCGAGATAGGGGTGCAGGGGTGACATGGACAAACAACAGATTGTTGACCACTTCGCAGGACACTATCAAAATTTTTTTTCAAAGTACCTGCCTGATGGCGTCAAGAAGATCGGCGGGGATGAGTACCAGGGGAAATGCCCCTTTCACCTCGACGCCGACCCTTCCCTTAACTTCAACGAAATAACGGGTGTCTACTTCTGTCACGGTTGCCAGGCTAAGGGCGACTTCCTGGACTTCTACGCGAAGATCAATGGCTTGGACACCAGGCGGGACTTCCCGAAGGTCCTGGCCGGGATTGCCCGCGATTTCGGGATCGAAGGCGAGAAAGTCAAATCTCAGATCGTCAAGACTTACGACTACACAGACGAGGCGGGAACCCTGCTTTTCCAGGTTTGCCGATTTGAGCCCGGCGAACACGGGAAGAAAAAGCACTTTCGGCAGCGGCGGCCTGACGGCAAAGGCGGATGGATCGAGGACATCAAGGGCGTGCGGCGGGTCCTTTATCGCCTGCCGGAAGTCTGCAAGGCCGGGGAAGTATTGATCGTCGAGGGAGAAAAAGACGCCGACAATCTGCACCGGCTGGGCTTTACGGCGACATCCTGCCCGATGGGTGCCGGGAAGTGGCGGGCCGAGTACAACGAGCCCCTAAAGAAAAAAGGGCTTTATCTTATCGGCGACAACGATGCAGCGGGACGGGCTCATGTTGAGCAGGTCGCCAGGAGCCTAAACGGGCACAAACCTTTTGTAAAGGTGATCGAGCTCCCGGGCCTGGGAGAAGGGCAGGACGTTACGGACTTTTTGTGCCGATTTAAAACGAAGGACGAAGCCGTAGAAGCCCTCTCGGGACTCATGGCGGATGCAAAAGAGTTGGCGCCGAAAAAGCCCGAACGTGAAGCGATGAAGGACGAAGCAAGCGCCAGAACGTGCAGCGAGCTCCAGGCGCACTTTTCCCGAACCATCGAATACCTGTGGCGCTCCCATATCCCGAAGGGTATGCCCGTGATGGTGAACGCCCGCGAGGGCGTAGGTAAAAGCACAATCTGCCTTGGGATCGCCCGTGAGATCCTCGAAGCGAACCCGGCGGGCCTCGTTTTGTGGGTTGCCTGCGAAGGGCAGCTTGCGAACACCTTGAACCAGGCCGACGAGATCGGACTGTTTCAGAGCACGCGTTTTAGGGTCGCGGAGTTTGCCCCTGGCGATTATCTCTTCAAATTCGACCGTCCCGACCATCTAAAAAAATTCTCCCGGCTTCTCGCACAGATCAGCGTCGAATCTCCCGTGCTTGCGGTTTTCATCGACTCCATCCGGGGGATGACATCTTACGGAGATAGTGACAGCGAGGTGGGCAACGTGATGATGTCCGTTAATGCCGCCGTGTGTGATCGGCACGGCGCGGGTCTCATCTATATCGACCACTGGAAAAAAGGAAAAACCGAGAAGGACAATCCTCACAGCCTGCTTGATAAGGCCGTGGGCTCTACCGCGAAAACCAGCGCCGTGCGCCTTGTCCTGTCTGTCCTGCCCGTATCGAAATTTAAGCGATCCATCAAAGAAGCCAAGAACAACCTGGGCAAGCCAGCCCCCGAGCTTGAAGTGCTGAAATCCGGCGGGCGGCTGATTTTCCACGAGGCGAAGTGGGCGTCTGAACAGACCATGAAGGAAAAGGCCGAAGAGCTTCTGTTTGACCTATTCGCCGAACGGCAGCGTATCCCAGCAAGCGAGATTGCCGAGGAAGGGGAAAAACGGGGCGTGAGCTTCGATACGATCAAAAAAGTGAAGGAAACCCTGGGCGTCGATTCCGTCAAGGACGGCGAAAGATGGTGGTGGATCTGGGACGCCCTTATATAAGAAACGTCTTTCTTATCTCCCTTGATAGAAGGGGTTGAAATTATAGGGGGTTTTTCAAGGGAGAATCAAGGGAGAATGAAGGAAGAGGGACAAGGGAGACAAGAGGGACAAGGGAGACAAGAGGGATAAGGGAGACAAGAGAGAGTGTTTTTATATAGAGAAGAAAGAAGAATATATGACGGTAGAAAAGCGAGAAAATTCAATGAAAGCAAGGTTATCAACAATCCCACCGAAGGTGAAGACCATTGACACCAGGAGGGGCAGTGGCGCCGCGGTCGAGCGGATACGAGGATACGCGCTCCAGAAGATCCGGTTGCGTATCCTCCTGCGCGACGGGTACGCCTGCCGCGTGTGCGGCCGGGCATCCGCCGACGGGTTGGAGATCGACCACGTAGTCCCTCTTCACCTCGGGGGAAAGGAGACCGACCAGAATCGGCAAGCCCTGTGCCCCGAGTGTCACGCGGCGAAGTCTGCTATCGAGGAAAGGGGTAGGGGGGGTAAATCTTAGTGAAAACGATAACTTGCGTAACCGGAAGGGTTCTCATGCGCAAAATAAATCCCGTATTTGATTTCTAATTCAAACCGAACGGGAATAGAGAGGTTGAAATGGGACGAGGCGGTTACAGGCCGGGCGCGGGCAGGCCGAAGGGGGCAAAGTCAAAGATAGAGGCGGGCGAGCATGTGCAACCAGGTCTCCCGGATCTCCTGGCGGCCCTACCGGGCGACATCGTCAGGGATGCAGCTACAAAACGACTCTCTCCCTTGGAGTACATGCTCCAGGTGATGAACGACCCCAACATTGACTCCTCGCGGCGGGATCGGATGGCCGTAGCGGCGGCTCCCTTCATTCATGCCCGGAAAGGCGAAGGCGAGGCGAAGAAAAAGGACAAGGATGAGCGGGCGAAGACGGCGAGCTCCGGGAAGTTCAAACCGTCACCCCCACCACTCAGGATGGTTAAATAATGGAATGGACTACAGCATGTAAAGACTGGGAACAAAGACTGGTTGCCGGGGTAAGCCTTATATCGTTTCACCCGCTATTTCCCCAGGAAGCAGACAGCGCACTGGAGGTCTTTAAATCGCTCCGGCTCGTCGATGTACTCGGCCGGCCGACGCTGGGAGAGGCTGGGCGGCCGTGGATATTTGACTTCGTGACGGCGATCTTCGGTGCGTATGACCCGGACACAGGCCGCCGGCTGATTCAAGAGTTTCTACTCCTCATTTCGAAAAAGAACAGTAAGTCTACCAGCGCCGCGGCGATCATGTTAACAGCCCTGATCCGGAATTGGCGCGAATCGGCGGAGTTCCTGATTCTAGCGCCCACTGTGGAGGTTGCAAATAACTCATTTTACCCCGCCAGGGACATGATCCGGGCAGATGGGGAGCTCTCGGACCTTCTTCATATCCAGGATCACTTCAGGACGATCACCCACCGGACGACCGGGGCGGTCCTGAAGGTCGTCGCCGCGGACAGTGAAACCATTGGAGGGAAACGGGCAACGGGAATTTTGGTTGAAGAACTGTGGCTCTTCGGAAAGAAACCCAACGCGGAAAACATGCTCCGGGAAGCCTACGGCGGTCTTGCCTCTCGGCCGGAGGGGTTTGTCGTTTATCTTTCGACGCAGAGCGATGAGGCCCCCGCGGGTGTCTTCAAGCAGAAGTTGGACTACGCCCGCGGTGTCCGAGATGGAAGGATCGACGACAACCGTTTCCTTCCTGTGATCTATGAATTCCCCCCGGCCCTCCTGGAGGATAAAAAACATTTGGACCCCAAACATTTTTACATAACGAATCCAAACCTCGGAGCGTCGGTCGATGAGGAATTTATTATGAGGGAATTCAAGAAGGCCGAGGAACAGGGCGAGGAGTCAATGCGCGGGTTTCTCGCCAAACACTTGAACGTCGAAATGGGGATGAACCTCCGGACCTCTCGATGGGCGGGCGCGGACTTTTGGGAAGCGGCTGCAGGAGAAGTGACGCTGGACATCATCTTGGCGGAGTCAGAAGTGGTTGTGATCGGGATTGACGGCGGGGGTCTAGACGACCTTCTCGGCCTGGCCGTAATTGGCCGGGACGCGAAGCAGCGCGACCTCTGGCGGCTGTGGACGCGGGCCTGGGCTCACCCTCTCGCATTGGAGCGCCGCAAGTCCGAGGCGGCAAGGTATCGTGACTTCGAAAAAGATGGGGACCTGATCATCGTCGAGGAGATAGGCGAGGACATCAAGCAGGTAGGTGAGATCGTTATGCGATGCGAGAAGGCCGGGCTCCTGGACAGGATAGGCGTTGACCCTGTAGGGATCGGAGGCATCGTTGATGAGGTTCAGGGCGGAGGAATTGAGTTTGATCGAGTCGTCGGAATCCCGCAGGGGTACAGGCTGAGCGGCGCAATCAAGACCCTGGAGCGGCGGTTAGCTGCGAAGTCTATCTTGCACGGCGGACAAAAAATGATGGCATGGGTCGTCGGTAATGCCCGTGTGGAGACGAAGGGCAATGCGGTCTTGATTACGAAGCAAGCCTCGGGGACCGGGAAAATAGATCCCCTTGTGGCGTCATTCAACGCTGTAGCACTCATGGCGATGAACCCGGAACCCAAGCGAGTCAAGTCTATTTATGAGGGGTTGACCATAGAACAGATTAAAGCGCGGATGGCATATTAATAGTTAACGCAACCAGCACGAAAGGAGAACGATCATGAGTTTATGGGGACGAACACTTTTCAAGCAGCGCGACACGAAACGGAGCGAGGCCCTGGCCTCCGAGATCGCGAAACTAGAGGCGAGCTGGGGCGATGTGCAGGCGGAGATCGATCGGGTAGACAGCGAGCTTGTGACCCCGGCTGCCGAGCGGCTATCGATTGTTATGTACACGCACAATCAGCAAAAAATCCTGGAGTGCCGCGAAGCGCTGAGCAAGGCGATCTGGAAGCGCGACGCACTCCGCAACGACTTCTCGCGTCGCCTGGACGAGCTCAAGGCCGATCTCGAAACCCTGACGGTGCCTGTCATTGCCGACAAGGCCGAGAAGTGGCAAAAAGACCTCTCGGCCCTTCAGGGGCAAAGGCTCGTCGAGCAGATCGAGACTTTCCGGGATAAAGGCAACGACAAGCTGCCTAAATTGGTCCGCTTCAAGTCAAATTTTGCCGTCATCAACGAGGCGCGGGAGGCACTTACGGCGGCAATTCGTGAACTTCGGGCAATGCGTACAAGGCCGCTGCCCGAAATCTGGACGTTTATCGAGGCGCAGGAGGCGAGGCTGAGGCTCTTCGACTTCGGAGTACTGGTCGAGGCGGCGCAGCCCGTGCCGGAAAGCACGTTTGCGCAGCTTGCGGAAGGTCCGGAAATGCTCATTCGCCCGAAGGATGGCGAAATTGCCCGAGCCTTTGAAATCTATTTCGATCCGGGCGCACCGGCGGGCGGCAGACCGCACACGAAGCGGGGGAAATAAGACGGAGCCGCGCAGCACCGCCCGCACGCAGAGACGGCCCGGGCTGTGCGGACAGGGGCGTCGGCGATCCAGGCGTCGGCGCCCCCCATTTTATGGGCAAACGACGCTCCAGGGCCGTGCACGACGCTCTAGGACAGCCCAGGAGCGACGATCTTTCGCGCCGAGGGGTAAGGGTGCGGGAGCTGCTAGAAGAGTTGAACGAGTAGGGTTGAACATTTCTCGGACCAGGCGGGCCCTCGGGTCCGCCTTTTTTATAAAAGGACGCAGAGGGCGGGTAGGCGGCTAGGCCGCAGTAGTAGAGACCACTAGAGGGCGGCTTTCGGGCCGCCTTTTTTTTTGTTTGACGCCTGCGGGCCCAGGGCGGCCGGGTAGCATACAGGGTAGCACGGCCCAAAAAAGAGGGCTAGGCAAAACTGCCTAACCCCTTGATTTTATTGGCGGGCGATCTGGGGCTCGAACCCAGGACCTTTGGTTCCGGAGGTCGAATTTTCAAAAAAACAAGCTAAACGGAAGCCCTCAATATTTGGTCTGATTTCCCGTTATATCAACTATTTAGGGCCAAGAAATCATTTCCATTTGTTCCCGTCTATTCTGTGATACAAATAACCCTTTTCTATGTGTTCTATCACAAATTTAGCACAGTTATGACCCTCGGATTACGAATCCGATGGATGCTTGATTCTTCTCGAGCCTCGGAGAGGATATTAAACTGTACTGTGATTTATTTGCGGCCCGATCACGATGCGCCAATATATTCACTGCGAGTATCATTTGGCAGTGACTTCAAACACGGTAACTCCGTAACGAGTACGATTGGCTCTGTATATGGTATGATAAAAAAATTTTTGATCTATCTCCGGCATGAGCTTAGGCCATGGTCTTTTCTCGGCTTTTCCGTTTGGTCTTACTGCGTGGGCCCCTGCTAATAACAAGAACCTTCGGACTTTGGCATTTCCCTTTTCGGGCTTGTAATTGGATAGCTTGTTCAGGTCACCTGCGATTTTGACCTTCTTCGACGATGATACGAACCATTTCAGCTCTATGGCTAGTGCTTGACGCTTGTTCTTTTTGTTAACTAGCAAGAAGTCGATACGTTTTTTGTCTCCTTTGCGATTTTCCGTTTCAACAGCATACTCGCTCAACGGAATCCAACCATTGTGCTTTGAAATCCTCACTACGGGGTCATAAAGCAGGTATTCTGAATAGGCAGGTGATAATCCAGTTCTTGCTTGCAGAGTCATATATGCTGTCAAACCGTCGGAGATCGCAGCGATGATCCCCCAAGCCCAATCGTTGCTCTTTTTTGTGCGGATCATATTCATCCTTGTTTACACTTTGTAATCAACATATTGAAATGCTTACTGAGAAGGAGCACCGCTGTCACTCTTTTACCAGGATCATAGAATCAAGTACTGAAGCCATCTCTTGGGGATCATTACCATAGGTTTCATCGCCTATGTGCCATTTGATGGCGAATTTCTTGTTCTTATAATGTTTGTCCAGGAGTTTGACCGCGTCCCACGAAACTTGTTCCTTGGACAATGTATGTTCCCCTGATAACTCGATCGTGGCTTCAGGCTTGGCATTTGAATCCTCGGGAAGAATCAGTTCGATTCTTTTATTTGAAGCATCTACAAATTGAAGCCTGAATGGATTGGCATGATCACCGCCACGTGATTTTTTATAATAAGCCATTGCTGTCCGCACGGATGTTTTGGCAGGTTGCTGTTGAACCGCCTGGCTTATTGGTTTGATATCTGTAAATTGAACTGCAATTTTTGGATATTTGACATCTTCCACTTCTCTCCAGCCATAAGATCTATCTGTGCTTTTACTGACGATCGCTGAGAATACTGCCCAATCCCCTTGTTTGAAATGAGCTAGTTGATTATAGACTGTCCCACCCTGCATCGCGCCTAAATCTTTTTTGCTTCTGTTGAATATGGACTCGACGTGTTCAGATAAATATCCAAGATTTGTATAAATTATAGTTATGCCATCAAGGTCAGTTTCAATTTCAGCAGTTACGTAGCTACCACCTTTGGGTGTTTCAATTTTTTTTATTTTGCCAATCCAGTTTACAATTTTAAACATGCGTGATTCGAAAAAGGCATGTCTCCACCAGAGTGTGTCGTTGTAAACTTTAGATTTGATAATTTCATTTTGCCCTGATTGGAATTCTGAGGAATAATTTTTATAATTTTTGTGGAATACATGCTGCTCAGATGGGGCGTACTGCTCAATAGAATTGGAAGTACAAGAGTATGTCAAACCAAATACAAATAACGTAAAGAAAAGACCCCAAAGCATCTCTCGCAACTTATACTTTTTCATCATCAGCATCTCCATTAATCGGCTTTCCATACAAGTTTAAACTTGCCTCCATTAATTCATTCGGCATCGATTTGCAGAACATAAGGCAATGATGCTGATATTGTTGCGATATCACGCAGACATAGAGTGGTTCGTTTACTCCCATGCTCGGTTTGCGCCGATAGTTGTAAAGAATTAAGGTCTCAAGATTTCAATTTTAAATATTGCAATCTTAGTGCCGGGAATGTGGCGAATATGCTTGAATAGATGTGTTTTTCGGGCAACTATATAGCCGCAAAATATGTCGCCTTGGATGCCAAAAGAGCTAGTTGAAAGGCGAGTTCATGAATGAGCAGTCGATATCCTTGCATCGGCATGAACTATACACCCTGGTATGGTCGGAGCCAATAACCCGGCTGGCAAGGAAATATGGTTTTTCGGACGTATGGCTGGCCAAGATCTGCAGGAAATACAACATCCCCCGCCCTGGCCGTGGTTATTGGGCCAGAAAGAAGGCGGGAGAAAGGGTGCCCATCATACGACTTCCCAAGCCCGCCGACAACCCGGTCATAGAAATCATTACTCATCCCGAAAAGCCGAAATCGAGTGGAGAACGCAAGGGCAATCCATTCGTCGATAGGATACCCAGGAAGATCGTCGTTCCCGCCGAATTGACCCACCCCCATGCTTTGATAAAAGAGACGGCACAGATTCTGGCGTCGTCCAGAGAGAATGACAGCGGCATTTTGACTCCTTCCAAGGGAGGGGGGCTGGATGTCCGCGTATCGAAGGAATGCCTCGACCGTGCACTTAGAATCATGGATACCCTGATTAAGGCCCTCACAGAGGTCGGGTTTACCATATCCGTTTCAGGAGGGGCGACCTTGGTTCGTGTCGGTGACGTATCCCTCAAAATCAGCCTGCAAGAGGAGCTGAAACGGAAGCGCCTCCGTGCTGCCGAGCATGACCTGGATGGATACTACCGGTTCGGCTATAACCTATATGCAGACCGCGCAGTTCCTTCGGGCAGCCTTTTCCTGATGATAGACGACCAAGAAGTCCGCTATCATATGGCATCGAGGAGGACATGGAGGGATTCCGAAACGAGGAGACTAGAGGACTGCCTGCGCAGCTTCATTTACGGTCTGATAAAGGCGGCAAGCATAAAGTGTAACCTGAATCAAAAAGAGACTGAGTCCAACCAGGCAACGCAAAACTCAAGCGAAGATGAAGCAAGCGAACACGTATGAAGAGATAGAGCCCCTGGTCAAGCTGTGCAAAGCAGGGCGTCTTTTTGAAATCCAGGACTGGATAACCTCGGGGAAGCCCGTCAATCTCCCTCCCGCACACACTCTCAAAAGGGCCAAGCAGAGCCCTCTTCAGGTTGCCATCGATCTGGGGTTTTACAGTCTCGTGCAGGTACTCCTTGAGGGGGGCGCTTCGCTGACAGATCTCCGGTATCCCCCCTTGTTACAGGCATTGCACAAGCGGAGGCTCGATCTCGTGCAGTTGCTCGTGAAGCACGGAGCCGACATTCATTCAGTTCCCATGGATAGTGTCTTTGCATCCTGGAGCAACGAGACAGTCGATTTCTTCATTGAGCAAGGAGCGGACCTCGAGAAAGGCTATCCGCTAGCTCATGCCCTCTGCTGGAAGATCCGTCCCGCACTGGGGCTCTTTATGAGATACAAGGACTGCTATCCCAGTTTCCAAAAGCAGCTCAACATCGCGCTTCGCCATCACTGCAAGGAGGGGAGCGCAAAATGGGTGGCCCTGACATTATGGGCAGGTGCAGACCCTTACGAGAAAGGACCAGATTCCCCCGATGAGGACGACTCGGATGAATGCCTCAGTGGACTGGAGCTCGCGGCGTTCTACCAGCACTACGACATCTTCAAGATGAAAAGCGTAAATCTCGACCCCACGCAACCATATGCCGCGGATCTATTTCAGAATGCTTGCTTTGGCGACAAGTCCGACCTTCTGAAACTGCTGCTAGACAAGGGGTTTGGCCCAATGTGCCTGGATGACAAGGGCTCTTCAATGATACAATCTCTTCTTCACAAAATGAGCTGGTCGTTCGATCTTTTTTCCCATGACAGGCGGGAAAGGGATATCGACACTTCACGTTCAAGGGAAAAAATCAAGATGATCCACATGCTGGTCCGAAACGGAGCGAGGTGGGAGCCTCAAGATCGAAGGGCCATAAACGATGCCAGGCGCTCGCTTATAAAAATGCAGTCCGATTATATCATGGAATTTATCTGGATCATGTCCGAGTATCAGGCGTGCAAGCGGGATGACATGGAAGCGCTTATCAAGAACCCTAACATGAAAGCCCTTCTGTCGAAGCATCAAAATAGGTTCGATGAAATGATGAAAATATTCAACTGAGACGAAATATTTTCTTTATTTTAGACATTCAATTCATAAAAGTAAACTTCAGTATTTACAATGATTTTTTAGAATAGATGTGCAATTTGATTAAATAATCTGAGTATCCGATGAAGGAGGCGCTCAAATAAGTCAATAATATCTATACCTTGGAATTACGATAGCAGCAGAAAGAAGAAGGATTATCCTGTAAGTCTGTCGAAATCTCATGCAAATGAAGTTCATGTTATAAACTCAGAAGATATAATATATAATTATTAATTGATTATGCGTAAACTGCTGATTATAAATATCGATGATACGTGGTAATAATATTGATACGAAAAGATAGTTAATTGATATATGAAAAAATCAAAAATGCGATACAATAAAAACATTATCAGCAGTGAGCTGATGTTAGAACTCTTCCAGCGCGCGAAAGAAAATGACTGTACTTACATTGATGGGATAAATATTCTTCATATTTTCCAGTTAGCGTATTACTGCGGACTTACAAGAAAGGAAATTTTATCGCTGCGAATCAAAGATATACTTATGGATGATGTTATAATAAATAATCATTTAAACATTAATAATAACACAATTATCTTATCTAGTACTGTGAAATCCATTCTAGAAGATCATATTAAATATATGAAATATGCTGGATACAACACAAGCAAAAGTGCCTATCTATTTCAAGCACCTAGGAGCAGAGGGAAAAAACAGTCAAATATGGCAAGGACAAAAAAATTTAAACGAGATATCAATATAATTGCCGGTTCATTGATAAAAAAAAATATAATAACAAATATTCGACATGCTGGTATACAAGAGTATTACAATAAAATATCAAGGGAGATGAAAGAAAAAGAATCAATTACAGCAACGTCGATATTTGCACGATGTACGAAAGAATGGCTTAGAAATATTATCATTATAAAAGGAAACAAAACAAAGATTGAGAGAAGGAGCATAGCTGACTGATTCTTATTAACAATAGATAGATAATATTGGGTCCTCTAAATTTTCTAGATACTTTCATTGCATTAGTAGTATGTGATTGCGATATCAAGATAATTAAATATGAATATCTTGTAGAATATGCTGTCCTGTGGGCGGCATTAATGCAGTGTGCGGGCAAAGGGGATGCAATTTACCTCCACGCTTATTCCGGATGCCCCGCCTTATAGGCAAGGTAATTCACTGTAAATGATTAATTCTTATCGAGGTTTAATGCGTTGTTAAGATTTCCTAATCCCGGATCGGATATATCGACCTTCATCCGCATCTTTCAGGAACTTTATGATGCACTATGTTCAAAATCTTCTTTTACACTTGATGATATGTCAGCCACACTGGTCAGCAGAAATCTTGCGACCTCCTGTGGATATACAGGTGAAGCTGCTTTAGAACTTTCCACTAGAGATGATCGTAGTAGAGATCCTCTTTACAATCAATCAAAGATGTATTCCGAATTGTATAAAATATTAGGGTGGATACATCCTGTAAAATATAGTCGTTTGACATTCTATTTTACATACCTGGGTTCGCATGTTGCTCAAGCAAAAAAGGATCCTCTTTCAATCTTTAGAGAATGCATATTGGGTATAGCCTATCCGAATGACATTCTCGAAGTTAAAGTTGATTATTCTCTTCGCCCTTTTGCAACAATTTTAAGAACCATGCGAGAGCTCGGCGGACTGATATGCCGCGATGAGATTATTATTGGTCCGCTTTGTCTCGAAGATGATCGAAATGTTGATCTCTTTAATAAGATGATAGCGGGTATTAAATCTATTAGGGGTAATTCTAAGGCGCTTGATAAGCAGCTGTCTACTATTTCATCGACTCGTAAAATTGCATTAACTACGATGGGCAATTATACACGTTTCCCATTAGCGGTTCTAAAATGGTGTCGTTGGGTGGATGTTGAAAGGCGAAAGGATATTTATAAAAAATCTTTAGTATTTTTGAAATTGACTGATAATGGAATACATGCTTTGAATCACATTGATTCCAGTATAGATATTCGAAAGATGGATTTAGATCGTCTTAATGAAGCAGAAAAATCTGCCATGATAAGATATTCCGTATTTTGCATGCTTGATCGTTCAGGCTTTGATACTGATGCCGTTAGAAATATAATGAATAAAGACTCCTCTACCATCAAAAAATATTTAACCTCAAAAGAGTACACTCTTTTTTCTCCCTTTCAGGAATTAAAGCCAGAAATGCTTGAAGAAATATTCACACATAGCCTGGGGGATGAGACTGCAACTCCAAGCTTACTAAATACTTCCACAAAATTATCGAAAAGCATGCCTCAGCTCGCCAATAAAGTGATTCTCTTTGGGGCAGAGGGGAAGGTGCATCGTAAAGATAATATGATTCATGATATTTATACATCATTAAGTAAAAAGGGATTAAACATAGATCAGATAGTAGAAAATGTCGCAAAGTCATACGAAAATGCTGATAAAAAAATATTTTATCCTTTAGTTGCTGATCTATTCAAGTGCCTCGGATATGAATGCACTGTATCTAGAATAGGTGTTAATTACCAAAGGTGGGATGCTTTTATTTCCTTTAGGAAAACCCCCGGCTTTGCCGGGGGACTCACAGAGTTTGACAGTTCCGGGAATAGGTCTTCAACGCTTGCTTAGGTCATAGGATAGATGAACGTTTTGCAAAGTAGACCTTCCAATCATGCATCACCTGTCAAAAGTCTGTGGGGTTCTTTGTACGATTGCGGTCAGGCCCCTTTGAGGGGCCAGCAATCGTAATACCTCCGGCTTTGCCGGAGGATACTTATTTACGATTCCAAATGTTCTGTTCCTATCGAAATAAAATCGCCATCTGAAGAACAATTTATTTCTGTCAAAGCAGTAAGGCAGGCACTTGAGAATAAAATTGTTTTATTATCGCGTAAGATTGCACCTACGTGCAACAAAACGACCTCTTTAGTCGTAGGATTTAATGCACCAAACGATCGAGCCGAAGTAAATTCATTAATATCAGACATATCTTATGCTTTCGGTATCGTAATAGGTGTAATTGATATTCGTTCATTATTAAAAATTGTGGGCATGGAAATATTGAATAATAAAATACATGACAGAGAACAATTGATGGAACTTCATGGAATCATCGAGCTTTCAAACGCTTGAACAACGAAAGCGTAAAATCAGGAAAAAAATCGTCAAGAAGGGCGTTTACCCAAGATTAATCGATTGGGGTGGGGGGAAATCAATATCTCGGATTCACTTTTCTGATGGCGGTTGCTCAATTGGTTCTTGCATCAGATGTGATAATCCATTCTGTATGGAATACACAGATCAAGAATTAAGACTCGCAATATTTAACGAATTCCCTTCAGACTTAAATTCGGACGTATGCCCAGTAAAAGCAATATCATGGCCTATAGATTCAGATGCGCCAGTCATAAATCAGGATACATGTATCATGTGCGGACTCTGCGTAACCAGATGTCCTGTGTCAGCTATTTCTCTTAATGTTAAAAAAGGGGCTATTATTAACGATGAACCAAATAACTACTTCCTCTTATCTGATACCTCATCAAAATATCGGAGTGAAGAAAGTCTCAGGTTATTCTCAACCTGCCATACGACAGGAATTATAATTAGAGAAAATGACGATTTATTTCGCAGAATATATGAGCGGATTGTGAGAGTAGCACCTTCTCAAGAAGCTCAATTTCCGAATCTCCTTACTCGTAATCTCTTTCTGAATTTAGGCATAAAATCCGCAATGCGGCGGTTAGGTGACACTAATATAAGAATGGATCTTATTATTGAACCGGAGAACTTTGCTATCGGCACAGCAGAAGTTGAATTGGGAAATGGAGTATTAGATGCTCCGAGGAACATATTAGACAATATAGCCATATTAGCGTCACGCTATAAAATAAAAAAGGATAAAATATTGCCGGTTGTTGTAAGTCTATGTCTACCAAATCAGAGATCCGAATACTGGCAGGTTATCAAGGACATCTCAACCGTACTTGGAATATATATTGGATCCTTTACAATCGGGGCACTTATTTTATTGAATTGGAATCGCTGCCACCTTTTTTTAAGGAATACTATGGAAGTATACGCAGATTCCGATTCCCATTCTATCAGGAAACAAATGGAATTAATACTAGGACGTCCGATTGACGCAAGAGATTTATATCCCGGATTTATTGAGAGTCAAAAATAAGGGGTTCTTGCTTAAGTTCTTTATGAAATGATTTTATTCTTGAATTTGCGAGGGATATATATTCTGGGTTTAATTCAAACCCAATATAAAATCTATTTTCTATTATTGCGGCGAGACATTCTGTTCCACTCCCGACAAAAGGTACAAGAACAAGATCTCTTTCATTTGAAAAATGCTTAACTATCCTTCGAGACAATGATAATGGTTTTTGTGTTGGATGATTTACTTTTTCATCTCTAAATCTCCTTCCTGCTAGTGTAGGATACTTCCATACATCACCAGCTAGCCTGCCCTCAGAGTTTGGAATCCATGCTGTTCCATCTTTTTTCGTAATACGATGTTTTAGCCTTTCTGTACTCTTGTAAGGCTCTCTAATTGGATTATAAATGTATTTATCCCCTTTTGAAAACCACAAAATAGGCTCATAATGAGCTGCTAACGTTTTCTTGTTATATCCCGCGAAACCATTTTCATAATTCCATATTATTAAGCGCCGATAAAATAATCCAAGTTCATACATGAAGCATTGAATCCAGCATATATGGTGATGAATGCCATAAACAAAGATATTGCCATCTGGAGACAAGACACGAGTAGCTTCAGTCAGCCACTCACGAGACCACGACAGCCAGCGAATTTTATTTTCCGATTCTTTCCAAACACCAAAGTCCTTATTGAGATTGTAAGGTGGGTCAGCAATGATAAGCTGTGCTGACCCATCAGGCAGAGTTTTCATACCTTCTATACAATCTCCGTGAATTATTATGTTCTTTCTATATGTCATATTCAAAACTCACTGAATCATTTTGTGTTCTGAAGAATGATAATATATTGATGATGAATATTGGGCACATATGAAAAAGGATATCCGTACGGAAATACTTTTTTGTGCCGCTGATATAATATTTTTAGTCCTCTTAATTCAAATTTATATTTCTCTAGTGATTTTGCCAAATCCGAATGAAACATTACATATGAAGATTTATCTCGAAAATCGCTAACTATAACGGCCATATACTTCTTTGCTTTTAGAGGACGACCACAAGAACCAAGGATCATGGATACCTCATCTAGAAAGTGCTTATAATCTTTAATATTACCCAAGTCTAAAACATCATCGCCATATCGCGTGTCTAAATTATTCTTTATCCGTTCCTGCTTAGCTTTATGATCTTCCTTATGGAGAATATTCCAATAAGGAGGGCTAGTGACAACAAAATCTACTGAATCATCATTGAGTGTATTAATAAGTACCCTGGCATCACCAGTTAGTATCTTCTGTTCAAATTGGTTAGAAAAAAGGTTATTCACTTCCTTCGCCAGCCGCTTTTTTGATAATTCGGCATATTTATCATTGAGTTCAATCCCTATCCCATGGCGATTTTCTAAAGCACAGGCTTTTAGAGTTGAACCAATGCCTACAAAAGGATCAAGGACAACAGCACCCGTTTTTGTGAAGAAACGAATTAGACGGGATACATCAGTAAATGAAAAGGGGGCAGGATGTTGCTTTTCAATCTGAGCATCAGGATGTCCTGCACCTAATCCTCTTTGATTCCATACGGAGATAGTTTCGACAATCCATTCCTTTGCTGTAAGGTCATTCAATTGATTTCTCGGATCTCGTGTACCATTTATATCTTCGAGACCATTAGGAATGTCGTTATTTAATTGATTGTTTTTTTCGTTTGGCCTTTTCATATCCATCGCTTCCCTTTTTCTTTAAACTATTCAGTAATATTTCTAAATCTGACTTCTTATAAAGGCGATAACCATTAAGAGGATGCCTGTAAGGAATTAATTTATTGTTTCGATCCCAATTACGTAAAGTTGCCCCCGATACACCAAGGACGTTGGCGGCCTCTTTTACTGTTAAATAAGCATTTATTTTCTCTGAATTATCCATATGAAACATTATAAAACATTATTAATCATTGTCAATATATATTTGCTTCAAATTATGAGAGAGGACAGTATCCTGCAATAGAGAAAATCTCCAGTACAAATACTGTCCTCCCTAGTATTCACCGGGAAATCATCCCCAACACCATCCCGCCCACCTTCTGCAGCCTGAACCTGCTCTCCGCCGAAAGCAACTCATACTGGGCAGCCTTGGTGTACGTGTTGACCACCGAGAACATCGTGAACCCATATTCCTGTGCGAGGGCCCACTCCACCGCTTCCTTCTCCTCCTTGCGAAGTTCGAACTGCCGATTGAAACTCTCGATAGTCGCCTCGGGATGCTCCACCTTGCTCTCCAACGAGATCTGGAACTGCTCCCTCTGCTGACCGAATCCCTGCTTCAGCTCGTTCAAGACTCCCGGGAGGTTTGAAAGGAGCTTATCGGAGACATGCCGGTAGGATGCGGACACCTCCGTCTTGGATATCATCCCGTTGGTGCAGACCAGTCTCAGGGTGAATGTCGAGATCGACAGAGCCGCCAATCCCACTTCGGAGTTGCTCACAGAAATGCCAGGGGTCATTCTGTCCCCGTTGATCCGGAAGGTTTCCCGGTCATCCGGGACACTGACCAGCATGAACTCGTCATCCAGCGAGCATTGAACTCGGGTGTTGGGTTTGTATCCGTGCTCAAGCAACCTATCGAGAACCTCTTTGTTGTCCGTGGGAATGTATCTGGGGGTAAAGATCGCCCTGACCTCGCCCTGATCGAACCGGAAAAACAGCTTTTCGTTCTTTTCGTGCCTGATCCAGTATTCGAGGTTGTTT
>Ga0255341_1003371_pt1 | contig 18088 bp, 19 predicted proteins | sample wastewater_treat_8_FD_192418 | JGI IMG/M metagenome (GOLD analysis project Ga0255341, IMG submission 192418) | Wastewater microbial communities from Lulu Island WWTP, Vancouver, Canada - plant12 | ecosystem: Engineered > WWTP > Wastewater > Unclassified | place: Canada: Vancouver, British...
CAATTATTTCTATTATATCACATTACGATAAATTACGAAAGATATTTTTGTAAAATTTGACAAAAAAATAAAGCCTTTTCAATGGCTCTAGCAATTTTTTTACTGTTCAACTGTCAAATACCCGATATATATAAATATATTTATTTATTGTTTTGTTGAAAATTTACATTTTTTTTTAAAAACTATTGACATTAAATGTGTGGGAGTGTATTATGTAAGTAACACAGTGTGACACTACTTTAAGTCCATTTTACTTTATTTGTTTTGTCTAGAAAATTTGCTCTAGATTGCTTTAATACCACACTTTCAATTATTTACTGATATTTAGTCTTAAAACACTTATAAAATGATTCTAACAAGATTGGAGATTGTATGGATTTAAAGTTTGAAAATAATACACCCATTTATGTTCAGATTATGAACTGGATAAAAGAGCAGATAGTTTCCAATAGATTTTTAGCTGGAAGCAGACTTCCTTCAGTCAGGGATATGTCCGAACAATTCAATGTTACATCCAATACAATACAGCGTGTATTAAGAGAACTTGAGATTGAAGGAATAATATATACGCAAAGGGGAATTGGCGTGTTCATAACTGAGGATAAGGATAAGATAACAAATCTGAGGCTTAATATGTCCAGACAGCTGGTTGAAAAATTTATTGGAAGCATGCAATTACTAGGTTTTAGCAATGAAGAAATTATTAACGCAGTTATTAGAATATCTAAGGCAGGGTTAACTGATGCAGACAGTGATAAAGATAAAGGATCTATGTAAGAAATACAATAAAAGATATGTATTAAAGGATATAAACCTTGAAATAGAAAAGGGAGTAATAACAGGTGTTTTAGGACAAAATGGGAGTGGGAAGTCAACTCTTATGAAAATTATCTCAGGTATTGAGAAGCCGGACTCGGGTGAAATATTAATAAATGGTATAAAACCCGGCATATCTACCAAATCTCAGGTAGCCTTTTTAACAGAAAATAATCAGTTGTATGATTGGATGAGTATAAAAGATGCTATTAAATTTTATCAGGATTTCTTTGAAGACTTTGATGCTAAAAAGTGTGGTAAATTGATAGATTTTATGGAGCTTTCAGAGGATTTTAAAATAAAAAAGCTATCAAAAGGGATGCTCCAAAGATTAAGACTTAGTCTTACTTTAGGCAGGAATGCTTCAGTTTACTTGCTGGACGAGCCTTTTATGGGGATAGATACAACAACAAGAGATAAAATAATTAAGGCCATTAACAGTTACTATTGTGAAGACTCCTGCGTATTGATAGCTACACATTTGATCGGTGAGGTGGAACGTATTTTAGACAGGGTAGCATTTATATCTGATGGCAACATTGCTTTAGCAGGAGATTGTGAACAACTGAGATTTGAAAAAAATCAGTCCATAGAAGATATATTCAGAAAGCTGTATGCTTGATATATATAAAAATAATCTGCTCTTCATATTTTATGAGGATTGGTTAACATAAATTGTTATTTTATTTGATATTATATCGGGGGTGAAGTTGTGGGGTTATGGGAGAATATTATAAACCAGATAAGGTCGATATTTAAGCCTGGTATGGTTGTGTGTGATGCAGAAACTGATGAAAGAAACAGCAAGAAAGAAAAGAAGAAAGAAATGAAGAAAGAAATGAAGAAAGAGAGCAAAGGTACTACAGTTGTTAAAAAGGATGACACTCCGGTTGAAAATGCCTGATAACAAATTTTACTGATAATTTGGGAGAATAGTATGACGAAGCTGTTAAAATATGAATTGCTAAGAAGTTTAAAGGTTATATTACTATCTTGTGCAGGGATAATATTGTTTAACATTATATTACTTTTTGACAATCCTATATCACAATCACAAGTTCTGATATTTTTTCTTTCGTTAATTATTTTGGGGATATTTTCTATAATGGTATTTTATGAAATAGGAATTTTTAAAAAGGATTTTATAAGTAGCTCGCCCAATATTATACAGCTTGTGCCTAAGTCAGCCTTTCAAATTGTTGGTGCAAAAGTGTTAAAAGTGTTTCTGTGCATACTGATTTATTACTCTATTATTGTTGTATTCAGCCTCATTAACAGTAGGGTTTATGTAAATAACATACTTATGTTTTATAATTCATACAATGCTATTCCTATGATAATAATAGTTTTTGCAAATTTAATCTTCATGATATTAAATATGTTGTTAATTGGAATGTTGTCATTAATAGTAGCACATAGGGTATCCTTCGACAAAAAGAAAGCTTTAGGGTTAGCAGTAATATTCGGTGTATTGACTCTGTTACTAATATTGTTCCTGCTATATAGTGTTAAAAGTCCATTTGTATACTCGGATAATATTTTTGAATGTGAATTTTTGGCTGTTATCTTTGTAATGTTGTATTCAACCATAAGTTTATTATTGGACAATAAGCATATTATATCAAACAAAGTATCAAATATTTTGTGGCTCCTATTTTATTTATAGTAGTTATATCTGCAGCAGCTCAAGAAGTGGCTTATTCCAATAGAATTGTCGAGAGAATAGACTATTTCTTTGAAAGTGATCAGGAAGTTGTCGGTCATTGGGAGAGCATCGGAAGGGTAGATGACATGGAAAGCTTAAATCCTGCCAAAAACCGTTATGTTACAAGCTATCCTGAACTGGAAAAAATTGGTATTATGGTTGGAGGAAAGACGGATAACACCGATTTAAGCTGGTCTAGGAGTATCATTATAAATCACAGGCTATCTACGATAAATCCATACAAGATAAAGACTTTTAACGGTATAAAGTATATGTTTATTCAATGGAAAAATGAAGACTATGTTTATGAACACATTAAACCGTTTTATCTGGTTTTGCAACAAAAAAGTTAGGGTGCAAAATTGAAATCGTCTAAATTAAAGATGTTATACGGATTTTAGGAGGAGAGAACATGTTAAAAACTGAACCTAAGTTGACAAATATGCAACAGAAAATCGCCTGCCTTATAGCTAAAGGCTATACAAACTATCAGATTGCAAGTGCTCTTAAAATAGCCGAAGGAACTGTAAACGCACATATTCATAATATATTCAACAAATTTAGGTTCCATAACAGGGCTCAGATTGCAGTTCTTGCATATGAGAAACAAATAATCGATTAAAGCAATTAGGAGGATGCACTGTGGATATACTTCACGATATAGTACTAAAGACATTGCAGTATACAATAGAAGCTGCTATAGCTATATTAGTACCTATTGTTATCAGGTATGTACTGACTAAGACTAGCAGGGAAAATTTAGCAAAATATGTGACGATTGCTGAGTTTGTTGTCAAGGCGGTGGAACAGATGTACGGAGGAGGAAATGGATCTGTAAAGAAATCAGCTGCAGCCACGAAGCTTTCGGAAATGACAAAAGGTAAACTTTCTGCTGATGATATATATCACTTGATAGAGGCCGCTGTCTTTGAAATGAACAAGGATATAAAACAGGCAATTGAAACAACTCTGGATGTGAAGGATTCAAAAAAAGTATTGTCACCACATAAGAAAAGTACAGCAGCAGTCTAAAAAACGCTTCCATATATGTAGAAAAATATAAAGGACAAATATAGCTTAGAACATTTATATGCATGTAGCAAATATTAAACTTGAGTAATGTACAGATACATATTATGCTGATAATTTTGCACAAATTTCCAACAAAAAATTAAGCTCGATAAAGATATGGGACAGCAAAGCTTTATAAGTTTAGCATCTATATAATATTAAAAGTGATTATCTTTTAATTTAATAGTGATCAGGCTAAAGTTAAATTCATAATTATAGATATATAAAATAAATTGTTGAATTGATCTAATATATACATAGAGGGAGTTTTTTATAGGTGCATTGAATAATGAATTTTATTCAAATGCAATCATATATAACCAGCTGATTTATATGATAAATTTTAATATAAATCAGCTGGTTATATTGGTTATTGGCTATTTTGAGACTGTTATGCCATTATTTATCTATAAAGGCTTTATAAACATTTGGGTCCAGTAGTTTACACCCTTGCTTGTTTTAGCAAGACCTATACCTATATGTGTATATGATGGGTTTAAAATGTTAGCCCTGTGTCCCGGTGAGTTCATCCACCCCTTCATAACCTCAGCGGGCGTCCTTTGACCATAAGCGATATTTTCACCTGCTGCTGAGAACCTAATCCCAAATGACTCCATCATTTTAAAGGGGGAGCCGTATGTTGGCGAGGTATGTGAGAAGTACCCCTTATTTATCATATCCTGGGATTTGTATCTGGCAACCCTTGAAAGCTGCCAATCACTTTTTAGAGCCGGCAGACCATTTTTCGATCTTTCAACATTGACCAGTCTTAAAACTTCATCTTCATAGGCCTTTGTACTACTTTGAGCCGGGATTGTAAGCTTCTGTCCGGGATATATCATATTTGCATTTTTAATTTGCGGATTTTGTGCCAATATTTCATTAATACCCGTTTCATACTTAACTGCGATCTTCCAAATGGTATCGCCGGCCTTTACGGTATAAGTAGTATTCTGTGCATAAACCTGCACAGTACATAGCATAATAAATAATGATGCTAGAAAAAATATCTTTTTCAAATAAATCACCTCGACAAATATTCTTTGTCCGATAGAGTAAATTATATCAGGCAATTATTCTTTATTCATGTAATTATTTTAATTACGGTACACCGCGTTACATTAAAAACAACCTGTTAATCTTGTATAGATATAGACCGTTGATGTGATTTAATAAACTGTTTGTTTTTTATGGATACTCCGCCAAAATTAACCGGCAAATGTATTTAGCATATTATATTGAATAATGGTTTGAATTGCAGGTACAATAAGGGTGTGTGATATAATAAATAAAATAACCATGGAGCAGGTGGAGTCGGTATGCATAGAATGCTTGGTATACCTTTAATGATTTTAGTGTTTATATTATTGATGTCCTGTGGTGGGGTAAAAGATTTGCCGGATTTGCCGGAAATAACTCCTACAGCTATCGATAAAGTAAACATTCCTGAGAATGATGATATAATTGAAAAGCTGAATGAAATGACTTTGGATGAAAAAATAGGCCAGTTGGTCATAGTCGGGTTTGAGGGTGAAACCATAGATTCATATGCAAAAGAATTAATAGGAAAGCACCATGTTGGAGGTGTGCTATTGGAAATATGATTGGACATTTAGGATTCAATATGAATTTTGCCCCTGTTCTGGATATTAACAGCAACCCCCTTAATAAGGTAATTGATGACAGAGCTTTAGGCTCTGAACCTGATATTGAAGATGTTGCTATCCAATCTTTTAACGCCGGGTGTGATATATTGCTTGTTTGTCATGGATACAAAAAAGAGTTATTGGTTATCCAGGCATTAAAGGAAGCAGCAGAAACAGGTAAAATACCCCAAGAACGTATAGACGAAAGCGTATACAGGATAATTCAGCTTAAAAATAAATATGGGTTGACTGATGCAAAAATTGATGATGTAGATATAACAAATATAAATGAAGAAATTGATAGAGCAAGATTTCAATAGAAATAAATACGATTAATCTTTTACATTTATCTATCGCAAAATTCCGGTAAAGCGTTCGTTATTTTGCTCTGCTAAATGTAAGATTAATAACGTATTTAATGTAGTATATAGAAAAATTATGATAGATTGTTTACAATATTAGGGTGAGGTAAACTTAGACTTGTGGTTGTTTAGATATGACTAATATATAAGGGCGGTTGAACATGGATTTTTCTACTATAAAAAATATTCTAAAAAACAATGGGTTTAAAGCTTTTCTGCTTGTATTAGTTACACTTGTTTCAGCAATGCTTATCATCTCATCCATCAACATGCTGTCCTTTACATCCATGGGGGAATCAAGCAAGACAGCTGATAATGGAAGCGGCGAAAATAATAAAAATAGCCCGGGAAATAATGAAAATCGGGAAAATAGAGACAATCAAGAATATAATGAAAGTCAGAAAGGCAATGGCAACTGGGGAGATAATGAAGATGGGCAGCCTTCTGATTCCGGATCCTCCAACAACGGTTGGGATGAAGATGGACAATATGAAGAAGGACAAGATCAAGAACAACAGGATGACGGTTTGGAGTATTTTGGAGATGAAGAGTATGATGAATACCAGAATGGCGGTTATACAATCCCCGATGAGTTAAGGAAAAGACTTAAAAACCAGAGACCCCAATTTAATATTGATTTATCCAAGGATGACAGCTTGCCTTTGGATCGTTATTTCGGTGATGGTGACTCATATTCTGTAAGTGATGTAAAAAAAGCAAATCATGTGCCTTTATTTGAGATTCTTGGAAGGTTGGACAGCCCATTTATTAAGCTTACTGTTCAGGATGCCTACTCAAATAGCAAATGGTATTCCAACCCTGAAAAAACGGTAAAAGTATATAAATTTAACGAAAACTATGTAAATAAAGAAAAATCATGCAAAATTAAGTTCATAGAACCTGCAAAAGGTTTTATTCCCGTGCCTGCAAATATGCAATATGTTAAAGCTCCGGTTTTGGGAATACTTAATTATCCTGATGAAGGTGTTTTTTATTCGGATTTCATGATAAATGACTATTATGAGGTTTTTTTGAATAATGAGATGCCTGACAGGTATGTTCTTGAAAACAGCGATATTGATCCCAGGTTTTACTATAATACTGATAATCTGGGCCAACTGAACAATTTGGCAGATGAGCTTGTAAAAGGGCTGAAAACTCCATATAACAAGATAGAAGCTATAGCAAAGTATTTAAAGCACAATTTTACATCGGGCACTGTAAAGAACAGGGCCCAAGGAGATGCCATATACAGGTTTCTCAACGACAGGAAGGGAAGTCAGCTTGACTTTGTATCAGCATTTGTTATATTGCTAAGATGTGCTGATATACCTGCCCGGCTGGTTACCGGCTATAGGGCTGACCAGGGTGCGGAATACCAGATTGTATATGCAGATCAGCTGTGTGTGTATCCGGAGGTTTGTTTTGAAGGCCATGGATGGGTTCCCTTAGATTATTTTGCAGACATAAATCCAATTGTTCCTCCTAGACGTTCAATAACTCATATTACCAAGTTAAATGAAACCGCCTTAAAAGGAGAGGGGTTTAATGTTGCAGGCACTGTAAAAGATACTTTCGGTAATGCACTTAACGGTCAGATAGTCCTTATATATCTTAAAAAGGACAAGAATGAAGAACGTCTGTCCCATGAAAAGGGAATTGTTAAGAATGGAGTTTTTGATATTGACTGTGTAGTTGAAGAGAACATTGATGTAGGAAGCTATCAAGTTATAGCCAGGACCCTTGCCGATTCCAGCTATCAGGAGTCGGACAGCGATCCTGAGCTAAAGGTTCTTGCAGAAACAGAGATGTCAATTGCACAGCCTGAAATAACCAATAACGGTAATGAGTTTCTCATAGATGCAAGCATTGTCGAAAGCTTATCTAAAAAGCCTGTCCTTGATGGTGAGGTGGAAATAGCATATACCGATTTGGCTCATGGTATTGATAAAACAAATGATTTATTTAGTGTAAAAGGCCAGGTTCAGGGAGGAAAGTTTGTAGTCTCTCTGGATACCTTTAATAAAGTTAAGCCTAAGAGAGATTATGTTTTCTTCTCTCGATATGTTGGTATGCTGACAGGCAAGTATATTGGAACGGAGTATTATATACCGTCAACATGTAATGTGGATGTAAATCTTACATTAATACACTGGTGGAGGATTATACTGACGCTTATTATAGTTTTGCTGGCTGTATCACTTATAAGCTTAGTTTTCATTAGAAGAAGAAAGCTTGCTCTGGTACCTTATTATGGGAATGAAACTCTGGATTTTAGTCATAAATCTACGCTCGAAGATAAGACAAGTATTGAAGAATTGAAAATAATATTCCCTGATATAGGACAGGAGTTTGAAAATGTATGGGGAATAAACGAATCTTTGAGGGTAAGGTTTTATGATTCTTATGAAAATTTTGACGAGCTTGGCATGGTGTTTGATAAAAAAGGAATAAAAAGTATTAGGGTGTTACCTGTTTCAGGCAGTGGGACAAAAATAAGCAGAGATGTTCGTATTGTATGCTACGGTGAGGAAGTTTTGGCTCTTGGAAAAAAGCTCAATGATATTCTTTATAATAAATTCGGCTTAATGCCAAAAAGGCTTACACCCCGTGAGATTATAAAATCCTTGCAAAGTTTCCAAAAGAACAATGTTATAAATGGATATACCGACAGCGGTATAGAGAAGCTTATATTGATTCTGGAAAAAGCGGCGTACAGCTGTGACGAGGTAAACAGAGCAGATTACGAAAATTTTTACAAGTTTGTATCCACCATGGAATAGTGAAGTGCTATAATAAAAGCTAAAACAATTATTTACATCATAATGCATAATTGAGAGGAACTAATGATGGAAGGTAAAGGTAGTAAAAACGCTATTTATGTATATATTATTTCGATAATCATACTTACAGTAATATCGGTCTTAATGGGAATAAAGGGGCTGGAGCAGGAAGATGGAATCAGAGTAAGGCTGCTTTTTATACTTGTTCCTGTTATATTTGTCCTCATAGGTAACCTTATAAAAAATATTATCAATATATTCATAAGAGGGCAATTGTCGGCGGCCTTTGAAAAAATGTCGGTAATGCTGGGCTGGGGGATAGCAATATTTCTTTTTTTATTTCTTCTGCCTGAAGCTGACAGAATAAACAAGGCAAGCTTTGGAGTGCCTTTTTTAACTTTGATTATCACATTTAACAGTTGTTTCTATGAATTTATAAAAAACAATATTATATTCTCAAGAATAGTTAAAGCACTTTTGTATTTTCTGCAGGGTTTTATATTAAAACAAATGATTGCTGTTTTATGGGAGAATGGAACATGGGATATTGGAATAACAATATCGCTAGGGGAAATGGTTTTTTTGGGACATCTAATATTGTTTGCTTCCGCTCTTATATCCATACTCGAGCTATCTCAAAACAATGTTTATAATAAACTGGGGAGATGGTTTTCAAGAAGCCCCTGGTTAATGTTTTTTACCGGTTGTGCTTTTGTTTTGTACTTTAAGGATATAAGAACCAAAATAAATGACAGCTATCCCCAGCTCTTTGTATATGTTGAATGGGCCGGCATATTTATTGTTCTGTTAATTATATTTATAGTGGCCTTCAGTAAAATACAGCGGGATAGGGCTCCACAATTTCATGAAAGGTTTGGAAAACATGTTCAGGAGATTGTTTACAGTAAAAGCTATGATGGGCGGGAGGTATCAATGTTCCTTGAAAATTATGTCAGCAGGGGAGAGTTGTCAGGTATACTGGCATTTCTTGTGGGACTGGCAAAGGAACGAATGATTTCTGATGTGGAAATAAGCCGATTGATTAAGCCATTAACTGATTATAGGGGTATGGAAATACCTAAGGTATGCTATAGAAGCGAGTATGACTACATTATGAAGTTGAATATGGATGAGCGAAAGAAGCTTGTTGAGATTGTTATTTGGAACATTAAAAACTACGGGAGGAACAATAGCTATGTTTACCAAAATGAATACCGGGGAAATACAAACAATATGCGGGAGAATCATCAATGAGGCAGGAAAGATATTTGTTGCTGCAGATAATGGTGTTTTGGTTAAAATATTAAGTGGTTTTCTGGCAGGTGGGCATATACTTTTTGAAGATAACCCGGGTCTTGGTAAAACCTTGCTTGTTAAAGTTTTTGCCAAAATAGCCGGGTGCGAATGGAAAAGGATACAGTTTACACCTGACCTGATGCCTGCAGATATAATTGGAACCAAGGTTTGGAAGGGTATGAACTCCAGCTTCGAGGTGGAAAAAGGCCCTATATTTACTAATTTTCTTTTAGCCGATGAGATTAACCGTGCAATGCCCAAAACACAGTCTGCGTTGCTTGAGGCCATGGAGGAGCATCAGGTAACAATAGAAGGTATTACTTACAAATTGGGACAACTATTCACTGTCATGGCTACTCAAAATCCCATTGAAATGGAGGGTACATATCCTCTTCCCGAGGCTCAAATGGATAGGTTTATCATGAAGATTTCCATGGGATATTTGGATTCGGTGGAAAAAGAGAGTGAGATTTTAAGAAGAAGGGTGCTTTGGAAAAAGGATGACCCGACGGAGGATATAAAAAGCGTCATAAAAAAAGATGATATACTAATGCTTCAGAATGAAGCAGAGAATGTTTATGTAGACGAAAACATAATAAGATATATATCTGAAATTGTAAGAGCTACTCGAAAGAATGCCAGTGTCAGAATGGGTGCCAGCCCAAGAGGAGGACTGGCTCTCCTTAAGCTTGCCAGGGCATTTGCACTGATAAACGGCAGAAGTTTTGTTATTCCCGATGATGTGAAATATCTTGCTTCAAATGCTTTATCTCATAGATTGATGCTGAATGTTGACAGTATTTTGGAGGGAGTTACTGCAGATTCTGTAATAAATATGATATTAAGGAGCGTTGAGGTTCCTAAAGAATATACGAGGGGTATATAAATATATGATGCTGCCTGATCCCATTGTAAAAATGATAAAACTGTTTTGCTGTATTATATTAATAGGTGTGTTTTTTGCCAATACAATAATTATAATGCTGTCCTTTATCCCTTTTATTTTTGCAGTTGTTGGAATTCTACTCAAGCCGCCTTCAAAAATTTCTGTTGAACGAAGCTATGGAAAAGACAGGGTTTTTACAGGTGATACTATTGATATATGCCTTGATTTGGAGATTCATGACGGTATTGGGATTGTGGAGATATCGGAAATACTTCCAAGACACTTTGAGGTGACTGAGGGCAACAATTATATAGTTCTTTGGAAAGGCATTGGGGTAAAAAAGTACAGGCTGACATATAAAATAAAATGCACTACATCAGGTACTTATTACATAGGAAATACAGCCATAAAAGTTTCTCATAGCATTTATGGGCATGTTCACAGTACTATGGAAAGGAACCCAAAAGTTATTGAAGTCAGTCCAAGGATTTTTGATACAACCAAGGCAAAAAGTATTTCTAATTTCAGTAAAATACCAATGCCCTTGGGGAATCTCTCCAATTTTGGTTCGTCAACTCTTGAATTTAAAGAGATAAGGCAATATTGCTATGGTGATTCTTTTAAGTCCATCAATTGGAAAGCCACAGCCCGAAACTTGAACAAGGGCGGATACTGGCCTATAGTCAATGATTATGAAAAAGAAGGTAAAAAATCGGTATGGATTTACCTTAATGTCTCAACAAGCATGACTATGGGCTCAAATATTAAGAATTCATTTGAATCAGGGTTGGAGGCAGCAAACTCACTGGCGGATTTTTATCTAAAGCAGAATGCATTTGTAGCTTTCGGTACCTATAATGATATGCATGAATTCATATATCCGGGTTCAGGTCAAAAACATTATATTAAAATACTTAAAACCATATTGAGGTGCAGTTCATGTATTGGAGCTCCAAGAAAGAACGGCAGCAAACAGATTTCATTGAAAGAAGCTGTAATTTCCGACAAGAAATACATGTCAGGCTCAGAGCCTTTATTTATAATTGTAACAAGGTATAATGACAGGTTTTATGAATTATTGTCAGAGGGTATAGACGAAATGGCCAAGTGTACATCATATAGAAGAGGTACCTACAAAATAATGGTAGTTAATATAATCGGCTATGGCATGGCTGCCGGCAACGATTTGGAAAGGCTGTGTGCAGAGCTTATGCAGATTAGAGATTATAAAAACATACAGAAGCTGAGGAAAAAATCTATATGGATTGATTGGGATCCTTCTCAAATGAGTTTTTCCAAAGCACTTATAAGTCAGGTGGTAGGTATATGACAAACCGTTTAAGGCTGGTTAAGATATTTGTTTTAAGTACTATGTTTCTAAGTGCATTTTATTTATTTACAGGAACATCCTGGTTTGATTATCTCATTAAAGTTTCAGGATCATATATATATGCAGTAATTTTTACAAATCTTGCTGTTGTAGGGCTAATATTTTTAACTATGTTTATAGGAGTCAGACTGGAGAAAATTATATATGTGGTTTCGTTATTGCTCTGCTTTCCTTCAGTATTATACAATTCCAAGTTAAACTGGTTGGATATGATTTGGGGAATAAAGGTAATTGATAGAAATTCGTTTATTCTGACTGGCCTTGTACTTATTTATATAGTATTGGGAGTATTTCTTGTTAATATGATCATAAAGTATGAGAATCAACGTGAGGATTGGATTGTATCGGGAGCTGATAAATCCGATGTTGGTAGAGCTCATAATAACAGGTTGGAAATACTTTTTTCTGTAGTGGGGCTTACAGCGATACCTTTATTTGTAGTTTCCATTTTAGGATCAATGACAAGTGTACCTAAGTTTAGCAATATTGCTTCTGTAGTGTTGGCTGTTCTAGGTGCTTTGTCGGCAGCCATTGCAGTATATTACTTTGTCGGCAGCGGAAAATATGGGAAGGATTAACTGATGTAACTGATGATAAAAAATATAAAAATCATTAAAATCATTAAAATCATTAAAATCATTAAAATCATGAAAACTTTTAAAAGGTTTATAAATTACGTACACAAAATATTTTTTTTCTACGAATTTTAAAGTGAGAGTGAAAGTTAGCATGGCGGATGTTTATATTATACTGACCATATTTGGTAAAGTAAAAGGCTAAAGTTGTTTCTTCTCTCCTAATTGCAGTTATAAGAAAAGCGATGTAGATTAATTTTTACATCGCTTTTCTATGCTTATTAAATTTGTTGCACAAATATTACCATTAATTCAAATATTAGCATTATGCAAAGTTGCATTTTTGTCTTAATAAATGTATTATATAAATCGGAAGAAAAAATAATAGAAGGTGACATAATGAAGGATTTTGGAGTTATAGATGCACATGCACATATTTTTCCTGATAAAATAGCAGATAAGGCTGTCGGTTCCATAGGTAATTACTATGGTGTATCTATGGCATGTGCAGGTACTTGTGAGGATCTTATTGAACATGGAAAAGAGAATAATGTTGTTAAGTATATAGTTAATTCAACAGCTACCAAAGTTGAACAGGTACAGCCCATAAACAGCTTTATTGCAGATGCATGTAAAAAATATGATTGCTTTATAGGATTGGGGACTATTCATCCCGATGTTGAAGATGTTGAGGCCGAGGTCGACAGGATTATTGGACTTGGACTTAAGGGTATAAAGCTGCATCCCGATTTTCAGAATTTTAATATTGATGATGAAGCTGTTATGAAAATATATGGGGCAGCAGAGGGAAAATTGCCGATACTTATACATATGGGAGATGAGAATAGGACATCATCAAGGCCTAAAAGGCTTGCAAAAGTATTGGACATGTTTAAGGGGTTAGTTGTTATTGCAGCTCACTTCGGTGGTTATTCCATGTGGGATGAATCCATAGATTGCCTCGTCGGAAGGGATGTGTATTTTGATACATCCAGCTCATTGGCTTTTTTGGATGGGACTAAAGTTAAAAATATAATCAGAAGGCATGGTGCACAATGGGTACTTTTCGGCAGCGATTACCCCATGTGGACTCATAAAGAGGAGTTGGAACGGTTTAATAAGCTGGGATTGGATGATCATGAAAAGGAAATGATATTGTATAGCAATGCATGCAAACTCTTTAACATTTGATAAATGAAATTTCAATAATGATTTCGTACAGAAGGAGGCCCCTCAAATGAAAGAAATATACAAAGATAAGGCATATTCACCGATTGAGAGAACCAAGGACCTTTTAAGCAGGATGTCTCTTGAGGAAAAGATTGGCCAAATGTGTCAAATAGATGGAAGAGAAAACCCTGAATTCTGGATAAATGAAAGGAATATAGGATCCTTTCTGCATGTAAGGGGTAAGGAGGCTCAAAGACTTCAGGAGCTTGCAAGCAAGACCAGGCTTGGTATTCCCATAATATTTGGAATTGATGCTATCCATGGGCATTGCTTTTACAGCGGTGCTACAGTATTTCCTTCACAGCTTGCTGCTGCATCCAGTTGGAATCCCGATATATTGCAGAAAATGGCAGCTGTTACTGCTAAAGAAGTTAGTCTGACAGGCCTGCATTGGACATTTTCGCCTGTTATTTGTCTGGGAAGGGACGCAAGATGGGGACGTGTTGATGAAACCTTTGGCGAGGACCCTTATTTGGCGGGTATTTTGGCTGCAGCAATGGTAAAGGGCTATCAGGGCGAAAAACTATCCGATCCATACAGCATACTTGCATGTGCAAAGCATTATGTAGCTTATGGAGAAACGGTAGGAGGAAGGGATGCAACTGAGTGTGATGTATCCGAAAGGAAGTTAAGATCTACTTTTCTTCCACCTTTCAAAGTTGCTGCCGATGCAGGATGTGCAACCTTTATGACTGCATATCATGCTATTGATGGGCTTCCATGTACGGTAAACAAGGTGCTTTTGAGGGATATACTTAAAGATGAGTGGAATCTTAACGGGTTTATTGTAACGGATTGGGACAATATTGGGCATATGCACAGGCTACAGAAAGCTGCACCTGATATGAAAAAGTCGGCAGAGCTTGCCATATTAGCAGGAAATGACATGATGATGTCAACTCCGGAATTTTATGAATGTGCTCTAGAGCTTGTAAAAGAAGGAGTCATTAAAGAAGAGCTTATTGATGAAGCTTGCACAAGGATTTTAGAAACAAAATTCAGACTTGGACTTTTTGATGACAAACGTTACACCGATTTTACAAAAGCTCAGACTATAATAGGATGTGCTGAGCACAAAAAGGTAGCCTTAGAATGTGCATTAGAATCTGTTGTGCTGTTGAAGAATGAGAAAAACACATTGCCTGTTTCTGATAATGTTAAAAAGATAGCTGTAATCGGACCTAATGCTCATGATGCTGAGGCACAGTTGGGAGATTGGACCTTCGGTCCGAGGTATTACCCTGAAAAGCCCATGCTTGAATATAATGAATATGATATATCTTCTATAGTTACCATATTGGACGGCATTAAAAAGCGTGCAGGCAATAAGGTGGAAATTGTATATGACAAGGGCTGCGATATGTTTGATTCTTCAAATGAAAATATTGCAGGGGCGGTTAAATTGGCACAGGAAGCAGATATGGTAATAGCTGTTGTGGGAGATACAATACTCTTAAATGGAGAGGTACGTGACAGGTCAAGCCTTGACCTAACCGGTGCACAGCAAAAGCTTCTTGAAACATTGAAAAATACCGGAAAGCCTCTGGTGGTGGTCCTTATTAATGGAAAACCGCTTACAGTGCCATGGATAAAGGATAACGCAGATTCCATCGTTGAGGCGTGGAACCCTGGAATGGAAGGTGGAAATGCGGTAGCAGCAGTCCTTTTTGGGGACTATAATCCATGTGGAAAAACAACCATATCCTTTCCGAGAAATGTAGGTCAGCAGCCGGTTTACTACAACCAGTATCCCGGATGGCATGGACCGGCAAGATATATAGATGTAGACCCTGAACCGCTGTTTTCTTTCGGATATGGCCTTTCATATACCAGCTATAAGTACTCCAACATGAAAGTTTCACCCATAGAAATAGTGGGGGAAAAAGAAATAGGTGGGGAAGGTGAAATCACAGTTTCTGTGGATGTAACAAATACAGGCACATTAAAAGGAACTGAAATTGTGCAGCTTTATATAAATGACATATATAGTTCGGTAACCACTCCAATAAAGGAGTTAAAAGGATTTTCAAGGGTAACAATTGATCCCGGAGAGACAAAGACCGTAGAGATTAAGCTTTCTGTGCAGGCACTATCCCTCATTAATAGAGAATTGGAAATGGTGATAGAGCCGGGTGAGTTTGAAATAATGATTGGAAGCTCCTCAAGGGACTGTGATTTGTTGAAGGAAATTATTAGGGTTGTATAGAAAAATTAATATTCTTAATAAATATTTTACAATTTGTTTATTGACAGATTAATTATATTTACGATACTATTAAAATAGTTAATGTGAATGTGTTGTTCTTTATTGCTCCTGCTTGTTTAATTATGATGGCTTGGGAATTGGAGGTTATTATGGGCATTATTAATAAAGGCACGAGTTTTAAAAAAAGGAATTTAAGTTTAAAGAACTATAGTATGGAATCATACATCGAAAAGGTTTATTTGGATGGCAGGTTAAAAGACGCTTCAACGGTAAGCGAGCAGGATAAAAGCTTTGGAGTATTCATGCATTCATTGATTTTAAGTAACACAACTGATTTGGAGAAATATGAAATAGGTGCTGGCAGAAGAAAAGAAGGAAGGCTGAAAAAGGCTGTCGCAACATACGCTGAGACAATGGGTTTTGACTCAAAGCTCATTGAAAGTATAGCTCCAAAGTTGCCGGGATTGGATATCAACCATGATAACAGATTCAGTTCATCAGTGCATCTGATAAATGGAGAACTCAGGGTTGTAATCAGAGGAGCGGCAGAGTATATTTTTAGAAGCTGTACACATATTCTTATGGAATCGCGTTTGGTAAGGGTAACAAGAAAGATTTTTCAGGAAGTTTATGGTATGTTTAAATATATGAGTGCTAAAGGTATGGATGTTTATGCCATTGCACTTAGGGACTTGTCAATTCTGCCCGAAAACTATAACGAGAACATCATGAGAAACAATTTGGCACTTGTATCCCTAATAGGGGTTAATAAAAGGCTAAGGCCTAATTGAAATAGTGAATGTGTGTTTATAAGTTAAGTGAACGCGAAAGCAAACCGGTTTCGTTTTGCTAAACACATTGAATTTGATGGATTCAGATTTGGGATTTACAACTGTAAAAATAGGAAGATCACAGGTGAACTGCTCATACTGGGCAGTTCTCTTTGCATTTAGTCCTTTATCAGAACAAGTCGCTCTGTACCTGCTCTGGTAAGTCTTAAACAGTACGGTATTGAGTTACTAGTTTGATAGCTTCGGTACTAGATAAATAAAAATCCAAAGTATCAATATAACTGTACATAAAAGTGCTGATATAGTTAATAACAATCTTGGTATATATCTCCATTTTGCTGGCACATGAAATTTAATGTTATTGTTAATGTTATTGTTATTATAATTATCTATGTATTTTTTTAGTGCACCTGAAAAACGAACTATACTATCTATATCATTGAATTTGTCAAGGAATGGCAATAAACTATAGTTATCAATTAAACGAAAAACAATTTTTTCACTATTTGTAATTAGCAATATACCCATGTTATTGATTAATCCGGAATTTTTTGAATACCTTACGATTGTTGTAGCTCTGGATATTGCATATGATTTTAATTCGTTCAAATATATCGTTTTATGTGAGCAATATTTCTCATTGGAGTTGATAAAATCAACAATGATATGGTTATCATACAGTTTTACTTTGGCAGTTGATAAATAAATTTTTATTAGATAACGATTAAAAATTATTTTGCCTGCTATTACAGGTGTAAAAACTGTAATAACAAAAGCCAAAAATCCTAAAACAGTATTGATTTCTACTAATGAAAAATAAAGTGTTGCAATCTTCGCATAGATACTATTTGGATTGTTAGAGTTTAGAGCAGCCATTACAACAGAGAAAGTCCATAAAATAAAAAGGAGTACATCAAACATTCCAGGGAATATAAGTTTGGGTTTTTTTGGGTTTATGACTTTGAAGTTGTATTCATTCATATAATTGTACCCTTTCATCATTGAATATATATAATATTATATATACATAATCTAATTAAGTGAAGTGCCAAAAATCTTGTTTACAACACTTTCAAACAATAACGATTTAGCATATTGAACAATTTGGGTAAATCCTATATTATTGAAAATTAGACCTACATGCCAATATTGGCACCAACAATGGATGAAACATAGCTGAAAAAGATGGTAAATATATTATAAAGCAAAAGCAAGAGAACGAGTTTTACTGGAGCTATAAAGCCCGTGAATTAGACGGTTCCGGGCAATCTCCATGCACCACGGATTGTTGCGTACCGAAAGGTAAAAGCACGAAGAATAGATTATATGCT
>Ga0255341_1003379_pt1 | contig 18065 bp, 15 predicted proteins | sample wastewater_treat_8_FD_192418 | JGI IMG/M metagenome (GOLD analysis project Ga0255341, IMG submission 192418) | Wastewater microbial communities from Lulu Island WWTP, Vancouver, Canada - plant12 | ecosystem: Engineered > WWTP > Wastewater > Unclassified | place: Canada: Vancouver, British...
GCGCGCGGCGAGAGCAGCAGATTCTTGAAGGCGAGTATTCCCTACGCGATGATGTGGGCGGCAAGCAGACCGTGATTCAGTACGCTGAAAAGCTTATTAAGCAGAAGCAGGAAGGCCCGAAAAATCCTTTACCTAAATCGATGAAATACCTTCGAGCGTATGCAGGCACTACCACTATCGGCGCAATCACCTCGGCCTGGGTGGAAGGCTACAAAGATTTTCTTCTGAATCAGCCTGCTATAGGCAATAACACAGCACAGAAGTATTTTGATGCATTGAAAAGCCTTCTTCGCCGCGCGGTTATGGAGCGGCTTCTTGTGCGTAATCCTGCGGAGTATATCAAAAACATTAAAGTGCCTGATCCGCAGACCTATCATTTGACCTTGGACGAATTAGGAATTTTGGCAAAAACACCGCTGGGCGGCGAGCTGGGCGCAGAGGTGAAAAAAGCCTTTCTTTTTGCTTGCTATACCGGCCTACGGATCAGCGACCTGCGCGGCTTATCATGGGGCGACATTCAGCGCGATCCGCTTGCAATCAGCATTATTCAGCAAAAAACAAAAGAGCGCGTATCTATTCCGCTAGCGCCTATTGCGTGGAAAATTATTGATGACGGACACCTGCACAAGGCAAACGAAAAAGTGTTTCCTGCGCTTTCACAGAGCAGAACAAACCTGAATCAGTACCTTATCGCTTGGGCAAAAAAGGCAGGCATTGAAAAGCCGTTGGGTTTCCATGTGGCGCGGCGAACCTTCGGAACCTTTGCCTTGCAGTATGGCGGCGACTTGGCGACCGTGAGCAAACTTCTAGGACATACAAGCCTAAAGCACACGCAGCGATACCTGAAAACCGATTCAGAGCAGGCGCGGCGAGTGATCGCAAACCTTCCTGAAATCGACATGACGGGCGCAAAGGTTATTCCGATGCAGAAGGCGCGATAACTGCTTTTGATATATCCGTAATGCCTCATCATAAAATTTAACCGAATCGCCTATGGATGGCCCTTATCTTGACTTTTTATCTTTTCTTTTGTATACTAAACAAAATGATAAAGCTTGCAGTACCTATCGACAAAGCTATCAAAAATTTGCAAAGGGCAGGGTTATATGGTCCTCTTTGTGAGGCCTTTGGCGAGCCTTTTGCCGTGTCATGCTTGCAGGATTTTAAGCCTTCTAAAGTTCTTCAAGACACGCGATGTGCATATGTTTTTGCTGCGCTTAAGGCTATAAGGTGTGTGCGTGGGAATATGCATCGAAGCTTTGCTGGTACTTTTCCAGAAGCTCCCGCGGAAAAACGGTGGGATTATATAATCAACGCAAGCTTGGCTGTTACTTTTGCAAGACTTTCAGCGACAGAAATTTGTTCTGGGCTCGAAGTTATAAAAAACGCTGATTTCGAGCTAGCGCAGTAACGCGGCTCGGGAGAGTGGCGGGCGGCCGTTGACCGCTCGCCACAGGGTTTAAAATCCTTGCGATATATTTGCCTCTGACCTTCTTGGTAGAGGCGAATTATACGCGGGGGTTACCCATGACCATCTCTACACTTCCTTTTCTTACGCTTTCACAAGCGTGCGAGATTCTAGGCTACAGCAAACATTATCTCTATCAACTCACAAGCAAGCGCGTCATACCTTACTACAAAGCGCGTGGCGGCAAAATTCTCTTTGATAAAAATGAAATTGAGGCATGGATTCGCCGTGGTAAAATTGCTACTGCGGACGAGCTAGAAGCGCAAGCGGACGCCGTATTGAATTCGCGGGGGCGGCCATGATCGCGGCGGGCAATAAAAAAGCCCGCTTGCAGGGCGGGCCGGATGCGGGGGTGAAAAGCTTATCTAATTGTATTGTAAGCAATAAGCAGATAGCTGTCAAGGCAAAAATCATTCATCTGCAGCAAGCCTGGAATCTGGAGATTGCCGAATTTCAGCGCTTTGCGATCTTTGTTTCGCGACTATACCTTGAATATGCGCCGCCTGAGATAAGAGGGCGATTCATGGGGCCGCCCTCAGAGACACCGCACGAGACTATCGAACTTGCCGAAATATTTTTATTGCTTTATGGCACAGCCGAGGATAAGGCGAAGGCGAGCGACGCCGCATATTCGCTTTGCGATCTGTGGCAGGCCGCCGTTCAGCTGGCAGGAGGTGCATGATGGATGGCGTTTCCTTGCCTATCGGTGAAATCCTTCGAGAAATAGGAGCCGACCTGCAACCGGCTGTCCATGATCTGCAAGAGCGCGTTAATTCATTATCTGAAATAGAATACGAGCAAAAGCGCAAAGATCTTGCAGTGGAATATGGTATTCGGGTTTCTGCGCTTGACAAGCTGCGGCGAAAGCCTGGTGCACAAAGGCAGGGGCAAGCCTTGGCAATCGATGATCCTGTGCCTGCGCCTGAACCGCAGGATGGAGCAGTACTTCTTGACGATCTGGCCGCGCAGATTAGGCGGTTTATCGCTGCCGATACTGGAAGCATTGATGCAATGGCGCTTTGGACTGTCTTTGCGCATATTGCCGGCGGCGCTGCAGTATGTCCAAATCTGGCCTTCGTTTCAGCAACGAAAGCCTGCGGGAAAAGCACAGCGCTGGATGTCGTATCAAGGCTTATTCCGCGTTCAATCAACATTGCAAACATAACGTCGACGTCTTTGTTCCGAGCGGTCGAGGCTGCACATCCTTCGCTGATCATCGATGAAGCCGATACAATGTTCAAGCAAAACGACGAACTCCGATGCCTTCTCAATGCAGGCTTCACGCGGAGCGCGGCACAGGTGTTGCGAACAGTGGGCGACGACTACGAGCCGAGGGTGTTTACTGTTTGGGCAGCAAAAGCCTTTGCGCTCATAGGCAGGCTTCCTGACACTCTTGAGTCGCGTTCTGTTGTTATTCGTATGCGGCGCAGGCTGCCTGATGAAGCCATCGAACGGCTGCGTTCCGACAAGGATCAAGGCTTTGCAGAGCTGCAATCACGGATCGCGCGGTTTATCATAGACAATGACAAGGCAATCCTTGCCGATGAACCGGAGCTACCAGAAACTTTAAGCGATAGACAAGCAGATGTATGGCGAGAATTGTGCCGGATCGCGGATATTGCAGGTGGCGACTGGCCAAAACGCGCGAGACATATTGCATTAGAGTTTTGCGCAAAGAGCGATGATGACGGCGACCTGTCGATCCAGTTACTGGCCGATATTCAAACGATCTTTGCGGGATCCCTGGAGCGAGACTTCTGGCCTTCGCAGGCGATTGTCGACGCACTCAATGGCCTTGATGAAGCGCCATGGGCCGACATGAACAACGGCAAAGGGCTGACGACAAACCGCCTTGCGAGGATGCTGCAGCGATTTGAGATTCACACAAAAACCGTGCGCATGGGCGATCGGACACCGAAAGGCTACGTCCCCGCATCCTTTGCTGATATATTCGCGCGATTCCTGCAAAACAACTGCAACACTGCAACAAATAATGATAAGTCAATGCAGAACAAAGATTTAAAATGTTGCAGAAATGTTGCTGTTGCGGATGGCAACCGCAACATTCAGCAGGCGAAGCGCGATGATGCGAACACGGAGAGCGATGAAGGAAGCTCGACAGGTGCAGCAGGGGGCCTCGATGACCTTGATATTTTCTAAAATGTTGCGGATGCAAACTGCAACCGCAACACAACCGCAACCCAATCAATTATTGCTATTATATGCAATTACAACAAAAATGTTTCGTGTTGCGGATGCTTTAAGGGGTTGTTTCGAGCAGGCGGAATCGCTCAATGTGCTTATTGCTGAAGGGGAGCAAATGCTGCAAAAAGCGGCGGATAATTTCTGCAATTCTGCAAAGACCGAACAGCAAAGAGGGCTGAAAACATGAGGGAATCAATACCTGTTGTTCCAAAAAAAATTGAGGTGCGGCGACTGTCTTCCTTGGGAGGCGTCCGGCGAGAGCTAGCGCGGCTGTACGAGGAAGCACGGCGAGCCGACACCGAGAAGGTTTCATACTATCGGATGCTGGCAAATATCCTTGGGACGATTGCAACCGTATTAAAAGATGAGCGGCTTGAGGATTTTGAGGCAAGGCTTGAGGCACTTGAGCAGGTGAATAGGGAGGTGCGAAATGGCGGATATTGAGAGAAGATTGAGAAAACTTGAGAATGAGGGTATTAACATGGAGAAGGTAAGGGATCTGTTCTTTACGTATGCAAAATGCAAAAATCCAAAACGGCGTGAAACGCTGTATAAGGCATACCTTGCCGCCGATCCACAGCGAGAGTGGGAAAAGACCGGAGAGATTATCGAGCGGCGCATAGCCATAGCGAAGAAAAAATATAAAGAAAACGATCAATTGATTGCAGATTCCGGGTGGTGAATAGAGGAGGATAATGAGGATGGGGAGGTAAAACCGCCTGGAAGCGGCCTGTAGGGGCTTCTGTTTGGCAGGAGGTGAAAAAACGGCCTAGTACTGTGTAACAGCTATTAGTTTACAATAAATGTTTCCCATGTTGCCCTCTAAATGGTGTACCATTAAGGAGGGTAGCGGTATGGCAAAGACCAAGAAAAAGATCGTGTTATCCTCGGAGCAGCGTACCAAGTTGGTTGCCTTTATATCTCATGGATCGAAAAGCGTGCGGCTTACCCGAAGAGCTCAAATAATTCTTGCCCTGGATACTTCAACCGGCCATCTACCGCTTCACGATGAGCAAATTGCTTCGACCTACCAGGTAAGTAGGCAAACAATACAAGTCGTTAAAGACGCTTTCTTGCGTAGCCCTTCTCTTGAATCCTTTCTTCAGAGAAAGAAAAGGACAACACCACCTGTCGCACCAAAGGTTACTGGCGATGTTGAGGCGCACATCATTGCCTTGTGCTGTAGTAGTCCTCCTAAAGGGTATTCGCGTTGGACGGTTCGATTATTGGCCGATAAATACGTTGAACTCGGCATTATCGATTCCATTTCTCCAATGACGATCAATCGGACATTAAAAAAAACGAATTTAAGCCGCACCTGAAGAAATGCTGGTGCATTCCTCCCCAGCACAATGGCCGCTTTGTTGCCGGCATGGAAGATGTCCTAGAGGTATATAGCAGGCCTTATAACGTTAATCGTCCGGTGGTATGCATGGATGAAAAACCGATTCAATTATTGGCTGATCGACGCTGCCGTATTTCTATGAAGAAGGGAAAACCAGAGCGGCAAGATTCCGAATATGTCCGCAAGGGTACCTGCAGTATTTTTCTGTTCACTGAACCATTGAAAGGGTGGCGAGCCGTTGACGCTCATGAACATCGAACCCGTGTTGACTGGTCAAATCAAATTGAACAGCTCCTCACGGTTGAGTATCCGGCGGCTGAAAAGATAGTTCTCGTTATGGACAACTTGAATACGCATGGTGTGTCATCGTTATACGATTCATTCCCGCCACGGAAAGCATTCGAACTCTCTCAGAGGCTGGAGATTCACTACACACCAAAACATGGGAGCTGGCTCAATATTGCTGAAATTGAACTTTCTGCCCTTGGTCGGCAGTGCTTGGCAAAAAGAAATATAGATTGTCTCGATACATTGAATACTGAACTTTTAAGTTGGTCTGTAAGCCGAAACAAAAATCAACGCGGTGTTGATTGGCAATTCACGACGCAAGATGCAAGGACAAAGCTTAAACGACTGTATCCTGTCCTCACTGGAAATATTTAGATGTTACAGGGTACTAGGATAAATTTTAAAGATGAAGAATGGTGGTTTTTGAACTGGTTGTTTGGAGAGATCCCAGAGAATTCCCCGAGGCATGGTTTCATGATCCTCGTTTCGAGATTCGGGCAACCTCCTGACGGACATAGTAGCCTGTGGTAGCCAATCCACGTATACCAGAGTGTCAATAATCGGGATAAGATTCCATCATTCTTCATTCTTGAAATTGTTTTGTTTTTTACCTTATTGGTGCAACGACAAGGAGTAGAAAAAGATGCTTCGATAAAAAAACTATAAAATCAGGTATTGACAGAGGTCACTTCATACCGGAATTTAGGATCCAACGGGCTGAGAGTGTCCATCCTGGGCGGGAATCTTGACCCACGCAAGCGTGAAAAATGGATCGCCAAACGTGTGAATACTCTCGATATTTTAATCTGTAACCCCCGGCTTGTGGAAACAGGCCTCGACCTGGTGCAATTCTCAACCGTGGTGTTCTTCGAGATCGAATATTCGCTCTATACGTTGTGGCAGAGCGTCCGACGTGTATGGCGTTTGGGACAGACCCAACCGGTCAAAGCCGTTTTCGCGGTGTACTCATCGGCGATGGAAGCCACTGCGCTGGCCTTGATGGGAAAAAAGATGAAGGCCGCCCAGCTCGTTTACGGAGACGAGGTCGGAGGTGCTATTGTTCCTGAGGAGGAAGGCGACTTCCTCACACAGCTTGCTCGTGATGTGCTGGAGGGAGCGAAGCTCTCTGACTTGCAGACCCTATTTGCTGATGACCTGCAGGTTAGTCACAATCCGATGGGTAGCCTAACGACCCCAAGTGCAGTGATCATTCCTGGTCCGAAAGTGATAACCTGGGACGACTTGATGAGTCAGAAGACGGTGGTGGTCAGGAGGACTCGAAGAAAGGAGGTGGTACCGGAGGGACAGTTGGGATTGGGAATCTGAAATAAAATTGGTCTCAGGCGTATCGTAAGCCTGGGGTCAATTTTTGTTTTCCAACAATTGGTCGGTAATATCAAGCTACCACTTTTATGTAATTCCGGAGGGCTCTTTCAAGTCTTATCATCGCGTCGATTAATTTATCTTGTAATTCATCCCAATGCTCTTGATCTTTCAGACCATAACTTGAAATTACAAACCGAATGCGGCTTGCTCGCTTATCCGGCAGTAATTGCCACTCTAATGGACCACCGAAGAGTTCCTCTATTTCTACTTTATGCTGCAGGAAAGTGTTAAAAACCATCTTGTTCCATTCTGCTTCCCCTCGATCAATATAGAGCTCGACCTGGGCGTTATCCATTCGCACAACGTAATTAAATCCAAGTCCCGTTTTCCCAGCACCTGCGCCGACCCAATTCCCTATTCCAGGCGACACTTTGGCATGAAGTTTTGTCTTTGTTTTTGCTTTTTCAAGCAGCTCACCCCAGAATCTCAGGCGGAGAACATGCCGCTCCGCTAACTCCCCATCCTTTTGACCTTGCTGTAACTTTTTTTGATGTCCTTGCCCAGATGGCTTGCCGTCATATCCTTTGATAAAAGAAAACACCTTATAAACCGTGCAAAATGTATCAAGCTTTTCTTGACAAACAATCCCATCAAGGTCCGGCCAATAGGATGGCTGCATATTGTCTTGATCTTTGAAATGGACAACTTTAAGCTGGAGACCATCTGTTAATACTCCCCATTCAACCTGATGGAATTTGGCAGCATAAAACAAATAGGATTCCCATTCTAACCCGGGGGTAATTTCATTAAAATTTTCACCTGGCTTTACGTAACAAACGATTGCTTTAGGAGTGTGGTTTGCTCCCATGAGATTTAAAGTCATGATCCTTTGGTTTTTTTCATCCGTAGAAAAACCTAGGATATGGAAAAACTCATCCACATATTCTTTCCAGGTTGACGAATCTGGACGTTGGTAATCTCTATATTGTTTTATCGTACGTAGAGTATTTGCAATTTCTTCGAATGACTCAGGGGGTAGATAGTTTTGAGGAACAGTGGGTTTTTGTTTTGGAGCGTGAAGAACAGGTTGCGACGATACGACATGGTTTCGAAGCGCCCAAACTCCTTTATCTACTTTTCGAAAAAGGTCATCCCCTTGGAATTCTTGAGTATCAGAAGAATGTTGACAAATGGTGTCTTGAATAATATGTTGCGACATTTTCGGCAGTGTCCCTTGCCGAAGCCGCTTTACTTCGTCGTAGATCTGGGTAAGGGTAGCCTGTCCACCCAGATTCGTAATAGCACTGACAATATCTTCAACCCATGTTGCCATGCAATCACCCCTTTGCTTGTTGGAAGATAATATCCGTCTCCCGACATTTTCGCTTCGTTTGATCGATCTCACTTAACTCATACTTCGAGTCGGGTTTTTGAAAGATGTCTAAACCACGCCCCGGATAAATACACCAGCCATTATCCAATTGTATGCTTCGGTCATGGATCACTGGATCAAATTCAAAGGTAAAAAGTATCCCATGTTGAGCCAAACTTGCGCCGATCTCTTTAAACTTCTGTTCTTGGATCTTTTCCTGGTAGGCATTTTCGGCAGAAGTGGTGAGTTTCAATTCAACCTGGCCGTCAGTGGTATCGATGATCCCAGCAAACGCAATAAAATTTCGGAGTTGGTATTCCAATCGGACATAGGGATCAGTCACATAGATTTTTTTTGCACCTCTGAGGTAAGGCCCAAACAAATTCTGGTAGCTGTAACCAGTCTCACCCTCCCGTATGTGAAGGGTTTTTGCGGTTAATTCTGACCCGTTTTCTGGCCTAGGCGCCGGCTTCTCAGTAGCGCCGAAATATCGTAGAACCTCTGCTTCCTCTTCATCCGCAGCAACAAGAGGCTGCTCTGGCACAGGCTGAGATACAGCAGGGACAGGTATCGTGCTCGGATCGAAATAACTAACAAGCCTGTGTCCTCGTTGAAAATCATCTGGAATTTTCGAGGTAAACGTCACGGAGACGTATTCTCGGTCCAGTTTACATAATTCATCTCTAATTCTTTGGCGCAATTCCAGCGCTGGATTAACGCAATAAAGGTAAAACTCTTCTTCCGTCGGGTCTTGATCCGGGAAGAGGATTTTCAACAGTCCCGTGGCTCCTGCTTCGACCGCCTTACTGTCGCGCATATCATCACAGTTCTGCAGCTCCATATTTGTTTTGACATAATCACGATAACTGATGTCGCTACGCAAAGAATGCAAGATTTCACCAAAGATGTCTCCCTTAAGTCCGATCGTCTTGGAAGGCGTATCCTTGCTGATCCTCGGCAAATCCCATCCAGGCAGTAGTCCTGAGAACCTATCAATAAAGGCAGTTTCGCGCAGGAAATTCGGGAAGACACGGAATAAACCCACCTGCTCGTTCAAAGGCCGTTTATTTTGGTCCAGGTCAATGTTCGCCAGCATCACCAAGCCGGCTTCGGCATTGATGGGACTGGCGCTTCCACGAGCGAAACGGCCGGCTTCAAGATAAGATTTAAGCAGTGCGGTAAGTTCACCGGAGGTGTCTGCTTTAACTTTTTGAGCTTCGTCAATCACAACGCTGTCATATCGGGTGATTAATCCAGGAGTTTTTCGCGAATCATTAAAGAATAATACGGCAGGTGAAATTGCACCCGAGCGAACGGCTACATAGCGTGACATATTTTCGAAGACGAAACTCTTCCCCGTCCCTTTTGGCGCAAGCTCCACCAGGCTATATCTAGGTTCAACCATTGGAATAAGCCGGCAAATCAACAGGATCTTTTGCCTTTGGGTATAGAGCTTGAAATTAAAACCCATTGAAGAGATCAGAAAATCAATCCATTCCTGTGTGCTGAAGCTCTTGCGGCATTCCCGAAAATACTCCAAATCCATGTTTGCCAGTTGAAAGGGCCGGAATTCGCGCATCCATATTTGCCCGCGCGGGTTATCGTCGTTTTTTGGAACGTAGTAAAGCTTGCCTACCCCCCAAAGACCGCTACTTAAAAGCATTTCATTATCTTGAATGATTTGTGGGATTGCAAACGCAGCACTTTCATCTAAAAATGGAATGTTGAGATACCGATCGCCTTTTTCCAAGTTGACATAAACAGAAAAATTGTCCAGAAATTGGACTTCCATTTGTTGAAAAAGCTGGTTCTTGATTGTTTCTTTTTGGCTTTTATCAGGAACATATTTCTGAACAAAACCGGCGATTTTCTGACGCGCAGCTTCTGTTAATTCAGTGCCGTCGTCCAGGTAATGTGAGATGATCCATTCCCGCACGTAGGTGGGGATAGCCCGGCTGCCAAAACCGGCTTGATACACAAAAGACTTGTTGATTACAATTTCGCTAAAAACGTCTAATGCCTTTTGTTCAAATGTTTCCATCTTTCACTCCTGGGACAAGTTCTTCACCGATTGTTGCTAAAGGCTTGAGGTCAATCATCAAATACACTTGTACTTTTCTCTTCAACCATCTTTTTCATATTAATCTTTGGTAGCACATCGAAGGTGTGCTGCTCGCCGTGGGCGTGGAATCGAACTCGAATGTGCAGGTTGTTCTGCTCTTCAGGGATATTGGTCACTTTGAAGCGCGCTTTAATCTGGATTACCATATTCTTCTTACCATTCAATAAGGCCACCCGGACGGGTTCGCTTTCCACATTTCCATTTAATAGGCTAACCTGAATTTGCTCAACAGCCGAATCATTCGGGTTTCCGATTTCTAATTCAACTGTCTCCATGCGGTAACGGAATTCGCTTTTCTTGAGCAGGACTGTTAGGTCTTGCGCTGAAACGGTGGCTGGCTCAAAAACCATATAGGGAACAACAATTTCTTCAGGCAACAAACCACCATGAACATAAAAATCTTTGTCCGTAGGTAAGAAGCGGTTACCGCGCCTCGCGCACAGGACATTCTCTGGATTCAGAAAATCATTGGCAGGCAGGAAAAAGCAATCCAGTTTCAAGTTATCGGCCAGACCGGTAAAGCGTTCACTGCTTACGGTGACATAACGGTGTGAGCGAGCCTCGAAACCGTTTGTTTTGAAGAAAGCTGGATCCAGGTCATTCTGCACGGCGGCGGGAATACGAGTGGAGCCGTGATCAGAAACCACATGAATACGAATACTTTCTTGCAAGCCGTGTTTCTCAATAAACGCTAATGAATTCTCAACCAGCTTTTCCAGCAGGTGATGAATATGATCGCGGTGAGACATACCGATTTCATCCGCAGATTGGTGCAGCGCTTTATCCACCGCCAGGTAATTGACCACGTAAGTAGCTGCGTCGATGGTTTCGATCGCACTCAAGCTGCCGATATCGCTGATATAGCGAAAGGCGTTATCGTTAAAATAAGGCACCCACCCCTTTTCGATCATACCCTTATAGGTCTTATCGTCAATCGCCTGATACCCCACCGCGCCAGCCAGCAGGCATTTTTTGGAAATTTCCGTTTCACTGGGGAGCATGGCCAGATAAGGCTCAGCGCCGGCCAGGAAGTAGCCGCGGTCTTGGAACAGATCGCGCAGCATTTCCGAGAAAGCCCAACCCAGGTTATCGATCACCAAAACCAGATTCACCACTCCGGCGCGTTTTAAATCCACCGTTTTATTGGGAAGGATGTTGAAAACCATCCGTTTGGAATTGGCATGGATGGCATCCCAATTTTGCATCAGCCACTCCGAAAAACGGTCGCCGATGGCATACAGGTCAGGGTCAAACTGTTCTTGACGGTTACACCAGGCCTGGTAGGGCAGGTAGGATTCGGTCGCCCAGGAAAGCATGGCGTCCACATCCCAATTAAGATCTGGTATTTCAGGCTTGGGTGGACGGATCAAGCCGCGCAAGGTGGCTATTCTTTGTGCATACCGGCGAGACAGAGCGCTGAATTTGCCCTGGATTTGATCCAACAGCTCCGGCGTGATCCAATCGGGATGGTCGCGCAAGTGTTTTTCGATCGTTTCAAATTCGACCGACAACAATCCGCTCATCCGATCCAGCAGCGCGGCCAGGTCCTCCGCGTTCTTAGGCTGCGCATTATTCAGGAAATAGGTCACCTGAAGAATGGTCTCTGGAATCTTGGATTCTTCAATTTTCAGATCTTCCAATTGCAGTTTGAGCGTCCGAAGGAGATCAAAGGTATCCCCCAATAATGCTTCGCCTAGTTCTGGGTACCTTTGCAGCACACGAAAGCGCATGAGTTGAAGTCTTAAAGCAGATGGGTCGGCTGCAAACAGCTCCACCAACTGGCGTTGTTCGCTGGATCTGGCTTTGCTTTTCCATTCCTCTAAACGAGAGTGGAATGTACGCGCCAGTAAAGGATTTCCAAGATGGGCTTTCCATTGCTGCGGATCTACAGCTTCCAATAAAGAGGGTAATTTCGTGAAAGGGAAAGTCTTCGAAGTGAGCATGGGAGTGTAATAATAAGAAAGCAAGGTGTCTTCAAAGGTAAAGCCTGGCTGGGGACGCTGGTCAAGCGAAAGCAGCCCGGCCTGAATGATCTCCTCATTGGTCACGCTGGCGGGGATCTCTACCTTCCAACACTGGGCTAACACACCTCGGGCATCCACGGTCTCAAAGATGAAGGTGCCTTGAGGATATCGAGCAGCCATATTCTTCAACCATTGAAAAACTGGTTTAATATAAATAACATATCGTATGTTTCGATGATTATGAAAAGAGGCAAGAATATTTGAATACGCATTGACATATTCAGAGATCTTTGAGATTTTTGGCTCCTCAGTATGTGAAGATAAGAGTTTTGCGTCATAAATAATGTGAATCATCTTCCATTCCCCTTACCTTCGATGATATCTATTTCATCTTTAGTTAAACCATACAGGTCATATAATATTTGGTCGATCTCGCTTTCCAATTGAGTTGTGTCAGTTGTATGACTTGTTAGTTTAGCTTCAAGAATTTGGTCTACAATTTTGTTTACAGAGTCTACTACTTCTAATGGCAATTTGGGAATTGGAAAATTATTGAGCATTTCTTTTGTAAATGTTGTTCCTTGATTGTAACTAAACCCAAGATATTTCTGTTTGATATAGAAAAAAGCTATTTTGCTATTAATTATCGCTAGAAGTAATTTTAATATTACAAAATCATCGGACGCAATCACTAATGTAGGTATTCCAGGAATGATATTCCCTTCGGCATCAATACACGCATCCAATAAATTTAGTCCTTTCAATATAATTTTCTTCTTTATAGATTTTCTCCCATATGAATTTGGGAACAGCTTAATAAACTGTTCTCGTTTGACAACGGGTCGGTGGTATTTACTTCCCAGATAAACCATATCTTTTTCTCCCCATTTTGACGTATATTTTCCAATTGTCCCTGTGTTGATTATTCTAAGGTATTTATCATTTGGGAAGCTGTTCTGGTATTCTTCAATAAGATTGCGTAATTTATATGCGTCATCAGTAGCGCATGCATTCTCGCATGTACCATAAATTGAAAGTCGCTTCGGTTGATATTCAATCTTATCTAATAAATCTTTGTATTCGGAAAATAACCAATCAAATATAAACGGCGATTTCAATTCATTTTTATATACTTGCTTCTTTATTGTCACTTTTGCATCAATGAATTCACCAATACAAAGAGTCGGTTGGTATTCCATCGAAAAAGACGATACTATTGCATCTACCAACGCAGACTCAAAAACGTCGCGCCCGATCTTAATTATGTGTGATATATGAGAAATCGTCTGAATTCTTAATTCATCACCAAAAGGTTTAGAAATCCACTTATCAGGTGTAATAAATGTAAGCAAACCTGTTTTGTTAAGTAGGTATAAACCTCGCTCATAAAATGCAATGTACAAATCCCAACTACCTTTCGTGAATAGATATGTTGCTTGGATTGCCTCTCTTATATGTTCAAATTCCCGAACCATATCTCTGGAATTTAAATATGGGGGATTAGCAATAACAATATCAAAGCCATTATTTTGGCTATGTTTTTTGGTATGGTTTTGAGTTCGGAAAAAAATATCAGGGAACTCTAATTCCCAATGGAAATAATGTTTGGCCGTTTTCATCAACCTGGCAAGGTTGAAATCTTTCTGTTGAACCATCCTGTCATATTGCGTTTCTTGTATTGTATTTTCAAAATAAAGACTTGTATGCACATCACAAATGGCCTTGTAGCCTTCCAGAATCTGATCAATTTCCTCTAACCACACTTTCTTCTCGCGAACATCATCCAAACTAGATGAGGCTTTCCCGGCTATCTGGCGGCTTTTTAATATGACCGCTTCTACTGCGGCTTTGAAATCTGGGTCTCGTTCGAAGAGATGAAGCTGATGGAGTTCCTTCTTGATAGTTGAGAAGGGGTAATTCCCAATGTCTTCCAGTTTTGCCCCTATCAGGCTATTACCGCATTTCAGATGGTGATTCAGAAAAGAAAGGGGTTGATCCTTCGCCATAGAGAGGATCCAAATGGAAAGTTTGGCAAGCTCCACAGCGAGAGGATTGAGATCTACGCCATAAATACAATTTTCTACCACCCAGCGCCGCCAATACCCTGTGCTGCTTTCCAGGTTGCCTTGAATATGAACCTCATTCAGAATTTCCGTGATGAAGTTGGCAATCAAGTTCGCGGCATTGACCAGAAAATGCCCGCTGCCCATAGCCGGATCGAGTACCGAAAGATCGAGGACTTTTTCGCGCACAAAGGTAAGGGCATTTTCTTCCAATAGTGTGATTAAGGCATCGCGTTCGTCTTCATTGATCGCATTGATGGATGCTTCAAGGTTCGCGCGCTGTTCCTTCAGGAAAGCATCTTTCAGTTTATTAAGTTTCTCGCCAACCGTATTGCGCACGATATAATCCACGATGTATTCCGGTGTGTAATACGAGCCAGTGGACTTACGCTCGCTGGGATCACCGGCGAAATAGACTTCACCCGCCTTGATATAATGCCCCACCACCAGCTTGCCGCCCTGCGAAGCCGGTATAAACTGGACTTTTCCTTTGGCGACCTTAACCTCCGTGTCTTCTTTGGCAATGAACAGCTTATGCTCCAACAGCCCTTCATAGAGCGTCCCCAGGTGGCGCACACTCATATCACGGTAGCTTATCGGTTTTTCCTGGCCGTTCTTTTCTTTATATGTGGTCAGATTGAAAATGACATTTACCAGGTAAGAATCATCAATCCGAGTATCGGATAGAAAGCGGGTAAACTCGCTTTCCTGCGGGCTGAACAGGCCGCCGTTGTAGGTCTGGTCAATATCCACGAAGATGTGTTCCAAACTGTCCCAGATAGGGAAATTAAGATCGCTCGAAGCATTCCCATCATGGCGAGTGCGGCATTCAACTTCCACTTTCGCCAACAGCTCATGGTTTTCGTCGCTCAGCAGCCGGCGCGCATCCGCATAAAACAGGAAGAGCAGCCGGAACATATAGAGCATAGCCCCGTGATAAATCTTCTTTCGTAAAATCTCATCATCCAGATTGTTCTCGTTTTGGTGGCGTAGTTCTTCCACATAGCCCATACACAGGTCCGAAAGTACACCTTTGCCACCCTCCTCGCGTTGCCTGAGGGCGTTAGCTAATTCTTTCTCAATATAATCAATCTTGTCCTGGGATTCTTTCTTGAAGCGGTCAAACTGGCACTTGCCATCTTCGTGAACGACAAAATTCTCTGCCTTCATGAATTTGTGGAAGATCTGATAAGCCTCTTTGGCTTTATCCGCCAGGATCGCTTCGAGATCAATTTCCAGGTAGGTTTCATACGGCGTGGGCTCCTCTTGATGATAAATGCGCCACTGTTTGCCATTGGTCAGCAAGCCCCACTGAAGGTTCTTCTCTCGCAGCGCCCGGATAATCTTCTCCGCCCAGTTTCGCCCGATGGTCGTGTTATCCAGGTTTTCTTCCGGCAAAACCACATAGCACAACGAAAGGGGTTTCTCCGTACCGCTGCTCCCCATTGGAAACAGATAGGTGATGTGATCACGCTCGAAACCGCCGCCCGACGAAGGAGTGGGGGCCGATTGGGCAAAAAATCCCAATGCTGACAGCACCTCATGAATATAGGAATCCTTCCAGGATTGCAGGTTGTGGGTGTCGGCATATTCCCGGTATTCCCGTAAAACTTTTAAGGAAGCTAAGACATCTGCATTCTCAGCCTGGCGGGTAATTTCTTCGAGGTAAATTTCAGAGAAGAGCGTTTCGTTGTGGTAATACATGGGCATGCTGTTTCATCCTTATCGACCGATATTCGACCGGGATAGCGCTTATTTTTCAATCTCATCTAAAGCTCGAAGAACAGCCTGGCGCAATTCGTTATCAGCATAGAGTCCCGATTCTGCCAATTCTGAAAACAACGACAGCAGGGTAATTCTGGCTGCTTCTTTGTTCTTCGGAAAAACGAAAGTGATCGTTTCGTCGAAGGCAGTTTTCTGCGCTGGCCGAACGATCTTATGTTTCTCCAGCTCGTCAATCGCCTCAACCGTTCTTACCGCGGTGTAATTCCCTTTTTCATCCACAGCGACCAACTTGACTCTGTGGTTGCCCTTAATGGTCAAAGTGTCTCCAGGGGTCAATTTTTGCCGCTGCTCGCTGGTTGTGGGATCGGAACCATCTTCTGTGTAATAAATAATTCCCTGGCCGTCCTCAGTGTCGGCGTCCAGTACGAGTTCACCTTGATAGGTGACCTGGTTGCCGCGTTGGGACAGAGCGTTCGTGAAATCCACTTTCAGCTTGCTGATTTGTGGCGCGTTAGTTTCGATATGTTTTTTGCCACTTTGAATGCGTCGAAGCAACGTCGAAACGAAGTTAGACGTCCAGGTATCCACACTTCCCAGCGAATAAGCTTCCGGTAACGTCTTAAACAACAGCTCGCGGATGTTGGCATACGCTGTATATTTCACCAAAGGTTTGCTATCGTTGTTATGGTACGTACCGTAAGGATCTTTTTGGATGCTGCTCAATCCGTTGTACCAATTTTTAAACGCCTCCTGGATATCAACGTCGAGATGAGAAGGCGCTCCAAAGATATCCCCTACCTGGGCTAATATCTGGTCTTCAACGCTTGCTTGAATGGTTTCCGCAGTCGCCTTGAAAGCCTTTAGGTGAACCTCGATATGAGTGATTTTTTCCGATGTTAGGGTTTCACCTGGTATTTGACCGAGCATTTCCATCAAATCATACTTGATGAAGCGGAAGAGATCTTTTGTTTTTGCCTGGCTGAATATCTCAGCCAGGGATTTCTCATCTCCAGAGTAAAAACCGAGGGACCGGGCAATGATTGGTAGGCTATCCCACCAATTGACTGCTGCTTGATAGGCTTCACGAATTGTGTAAACCTTACCCGCTGGTGCAGGCTTGTTGGTGAATATTTGCGTAATTTTGGCAAAATACGTCTGATCCTCGGCGCTTACTGGTTCAAAAATGATTACCGTGGAGGGATATTGCCCCTGAACAAGGGCAAGCATATCGTCGGTACTTGCAAACTGAATATCTGTCAGGTTGTTGGGCTCACGTTTAAATCGTAGGCTGTCGCCATAAAACCGTCGGGCTAATAACAGGAACAAAGTAACTGCAATTTCGCCTTGACCGTAATCCTCAAAGAACGGCTTGAGGAATTGCAGCAGATTTGCCTGTCCTTTTCCTTCAAGTGCCGCTAGATCTTCCAGAAGTTTGGCGTATGCTGGTAAAGCAGTCCGGAATTTATTAATATCTTTTTCAGCTTCTAAATAGCGGGTATCTCCCTCAACGGTTAATACACGTAGAGCCTGGTGATCCACAAAACATTTGCGAAGATATTTCGTCCCACCGCGGTTATCCGGCCAGGACCAATTCACCCGGATGGGTTGCGAGAAATCGCAGAGAATATCCCCGGCTTCTTTGAAAATAGCCCGGACTTGACCGGATAAATTGATATGCACCTTATTAAACTCGTTATGGCCAAATGTATTGCGTTTACTCCCATAATGCTCCTGGATCACCCTATTCGCGGCATCATGGCGTTTGCCTTCCTGGACAGGAATTTCCACACCATTGATTCCAAACCAATACATTTTGGAATTGGAAAAATAGCCTGCTTTTGCTTCGGCCAGAACCTTCATTGCTTCGTCGCGGATCTTCTTCTCCTCCGCTTTTTCATATGGGCTAAAGTTCTGAGATTGTTTCTTAAACCAGTCGCTTTCAAGTGCTTTGATAGTAAAAATCGCATCGTAAACGCTAATTGGATTACGGGGTATTGCAACGCAAACTCGCGACTGATTATTCTGAGCAACAGCTTTTTTCGCAACGTCGATGTCGTTTTCGTTTTCACAGAAGACATAGACAGCGACCCCTTCATAACCGTTCGTCACCCCGACTGTTTGCAGGCGTTCATGCTCCAGAGCAGTGAAGAAGGATACAGGATTGCCGTTCACGTTTCTTCACTGCTC
>Ga0255341_1003400_pt1 | contig 17953 bp, 14 predicted proteins | sample wastewater_treat_8_FD_192418 | JGI IMG/M metagenome (GOLD analysis project Ga0255341, IMG submission 192418) | Wastewater microbial communities from Lulu Island WWTP, Vancouver, Canada - plant12 | ecosystem: Engineered > WWTP > Wastewater > Unclassified | place: Canada: Vancouver, British...
GCAAGTGGGTCAAGAGTGGCAAGTGGGACGAGCTCTTCAAAGAAGAGAACCAACTCGACCACGAGATCGCCATAGCCCGAAAGAAGGCTCTCATTCAAGCGCTCCGGGAATATGCCAAGAACCCTGCTGATACTGCCATCCAGAGCCTGGTAAGCATGATGAAGCAGGATCAGAAAGACCGGCAGCCATCCAAGGAGTTGAACGATTACATCGTACGCTTCCTGGATCAGGTGACCGACTTCATGATCGAGAAAGGACATGAGACCTTGCTTAAGCAGTTCCAAAGCATTCTGCACGATCTGGCAGAATACCTGAGAGTGAGAAATGGTTAACCTTCCTGCATCCTACATAAGGCATCTCAAGCCCATGCCAACAGACCCTACCTACCCTCCAAGCCAACAGCCCGACATGGTCAGTCCTCCGACCTCCGGGTCCCCGACGCCCGTCCCCCTGGGCGTCGGGGGGTTACCCGGTTATGCCTAAGAAGTTCATTCAGCGGCATAACAAGGCTCTGACGGAGATCGCATCCAAAACGATCTCCGTCTTGCCTTTTATAGACGATAATCCTGAAGCAAAGGCAGAGCGGATAAGAAGAACCACTGGATCAGGCTGGGATGCCTTCTCGTTCTTCTGCCATACCTATTTCCCGCATATCTTCCCACTACCTTTTTGCCCAGCGCACGAGGCTATGTTCGATGAGACTGATAAGGGCTCAGGCATCATCGGAATCACAGGTTTTCGTGGGCTGGGCAAAACGGTACTCATGGGAGTGGTCTATCCTATCTGGAGGATCATCAAAGGTGAACGCTATGTGATCCATACTGCTGCAGACATCGATCTGGCGCAGGAGAGGACAGCGTTTACACTTCATGAACTGCAGAACAACAAGCGGCTCACCATCGATTATCCGGAGCTGCAGCCCATGGATGCCTTTGATCTGGACTTCTATCTCAAGAATAAAGCCAGGATACGAGCCAGAAGCATCAAGCAGTCTCATCGCGGAACTATCAATCCCAAGACAGCTAAAAGACCGGGACTGATCGTCTGCGATGATATAGACAAAGAAGAGAACATGGGTAACCAGTCCATCGGTAAGAGACGGATGGAGAAGATTACCCAGGAGCTTGCCGGAGCTCTCTCACCGGAGGGAAATGGCAAGATCGTCTGGCTCGGTAACCTGGTGCATCCCAATTACTCCATCTGTCAGTTTCAGGAGCTCATATTAAGCGAAATGCGGGCTGATAATCCCGATTTGGACTTGAGATACCAATCAGTGCTGAAAACGCACCAAAAAGCACTTTTACGCTTCTCTCTTGAAGATATGAATGGCAAGTCCATCTGGGAGGAACAGTATCCTACTGCCACTCTCCCAAACCTGCGAGCCAAGTTCGGGATGACCGGGTATCAGAGAGAAATGCTAGGACAGCCGGTAATTGAAGGGAACATCTTCAAGAACCACTGGTTTACTAAGTATAGAACCCTACCTGAACCATCGCAGATGAAGCGGGTCTGGCTTTATGCCGATCCGGCCTGGGGAGAGAAGGGATGTTTCAAGGCCATCATCTCCATAGGCTATGACGGTAACCGCTTCTATGTGATCCACGTCTGGATACGGCAGACTGAGAACACCAAGTTCTTCAGATATTACTATGATGCCTATCAGGAGCTTGATCGAATCTACAGGTTTAAAGCCAGGGCAGCAATAGAAACCACTTACGGTCAGGCACGTATCCTGGCAGACTTCGATCGGTGGGCACAAGACAACCACCTGCCTCCCATATCACACAGAATCAAGCGTATCGATAACAAAGATAACAAGAACTTACGCATCGAGAGGACTGAGACCATCATCGAGACAGCCAAAGTGCTCTTTCCGGAGGGACAGGATACACCCACTCTCGTCAGTCAGTTCCTCACCTATCCTGATGGCTATATCGATGGCTGTGATGCCCTGGCAGGCTGTCTGGAACGGTTCTCCGAATACGATATCGGCAGAAACAGGGTCAAGGTCCGGAGATTTTCCTTCTGATGAATTACTACGATCAGCTCATGCTTGAATACTACCGGGTCTTGAACAATGCCTGGAAGACAGAAATTAGAGATGCGACCCGGCTTGCCATCCAGATGCTGAGTGATATGCCCAGAGCCGAGAAGCTCAACAAGGACTCAATAGATAAGCTTATAGGCATCATCAATACCCAGTTGGGAGTTGACTTCGCAGCCCTGGTCAATGAGCCCACTAAAGCCATAATAGACCGCTGTGTGCGGCTCGGACTCAAGGATGTCCAAGTGCAAGCCCCAACCAAGACCAGCATCGGGCTCTGGGGCATCGAAGATCAACATCTCTCCTCCACCATCCAGAAACAGCAGTTGTTCTGGATCGGAAATCACTTTGAAGCCGATATCCGGCAGAACTTCGCAGATACCCTCTCCAAAGCCATCGAGCAAGGCTATACCAAAGAGATGCTTGCGGATACTCTCAAAGACCAGTTCAATGACATTGCCAATCGATCAGCCCATTACTGGCAGGGACTGGCAGAGCACACCGCTCTTAGAGTCAGAGAGTTCGGAAGGTTGCAAGGCTACAAAAAAGCCAAAGCCAGATACTACAGGCTCGTGGTGATCCTGGATGACCGTACCAGTGACATCTGCCGGGCACTGGCTGCCCAGGATAAGGTATATCCACTAAACGATGCTCAGGAAGTGATGGATAATCTCATGGCTCTGGATACTAAGTCTAACAGCTTGGATGATGCCAGAGACTACATAAAAGCCCTTGCCCCCTGGATCAAGGATGATCAGATTGAATACGACTCAGAGATGAATCCAGTCGGTGTCTCCGGAGCACATACTCCGTTTCCTCCGTTTCATTGGAAGTGTAGGACGACTACAACTATCACTTAATTGTCTGTCAGAAAGGCAACGGATCATCATCCTCCGTCGTAGTTTTGGCTGTATCAGATAAGACATCTTCGATTTTATTAATGAACTCGATAATACTACAGATAGTATCGACTATAAACATACTCTCAATCTTGTTCAGTAGGGGATTAGGGTGCGCAGCACTCTCATTATTCCTAACATAATTGAAATCATCAAACAATTTTACAATACTACCAATGATTTTACTCGACATATTGGATTCTAATAACTCATGATCATGCAACCACTTATTATACAATCCAAATAATGTGTTTAGAGTGTTATTGCTTGAATATTTTATCCCATGCTTATCGCAGAGCTTTCTTCCGTAGTTAACCAGATAATTGTGTAGTCGATCTAGGGTTAACTCAGGTTTATTATTCTCTATGTTGTGTTTGATGTCCGCTATTATAGTATCCAGACTTTCATCAGCATCAATTGAGCGTAAAGCACTGATGTTTTTTACCAACATCATACCAGATAACTTATTGTTGATTAGAACACACTCATCGTACAATGAAAGATCAGACTCAGATTTTTCTTGTGTTGCATCAACCCATATCTTTAGAAGCTCTCGATTAACTATGGTAATCTGCTTGTCATCAGCTTTTTCCCAAAAAGCCCTTAGGAGATTTGCTTTGGACAATGAATTATCTGCAATTGATCCATCATAAATGTCTATATCAACCGTAGAGATAAAAAAGTCTCGAAATGTTCTATTACTGAACCAAAGAACATACCCGCCTCCCATATCAAAGAGTTTTTCGAATTTCAGTCTGTCGGCATATTTGAATGAAGACATAATCAGTTTAAATGCTCTTCAAAAGAATCATAACTATTGGCTATACAGAAAGTAACTGCACTTCCTAGGGCTTCAAAATGCTTCTTGCCACAATCAATCTTTGCCTTTTCCGAGGGTCGAAGAGCATCTAGGAACGTATCTCCTTTTGTTTCTACCACAAAGAACAATCGCAATCTCGTTTCATTCTCAACCAATACAGCCCAGTCTGGGTTATATGTTCCCAAGGGAGTGGGCACCATAAACCAAGAGGGTAGTTTGGCAAATACCTTTACAGCCTCATTCTGCTCCAGCCTCTCTGCAAATGGTTTTTCTACGGTTGAAGAGTCATAAACGATATATTCATAAGGTGTTTTCTGAGATGCGAGCATGTTTTTTGATACATAGCCAAAGAGCTCCTCATTCTCAAACAACTCCTGAGCATAGTAGCAGTCATCTCCAATACGCTGATACTTGATACCATCAACCAGTGCCAGCCTCTTAGTCTTATTAATGGCTTCGACAGCATATTCAATGAACTTCTGGGGATTTCGTTTGAAATCTATCAATCTATCGCAATCAAGTAGAATTCTGGATATGCTTTTCCTAGTTAAACTCGTTTTATCCTGCAAGTCAGATAAAATGTCAGGTAAGGCTATAACACCCTCTTCGATGGCTTCTGGTGCTGATGTGGTTGTTAATACTGCACCCACACCTCCTTTATCAATCTCGATATTGGCTTTTTCCCAGCTTAATCTTGATCTCGCAATAGGGGGCATGGTCTTCACGGCCTCGATGCAGTCTGTAATGAGTTTTGAATTGTCAAAATGAACTCTGTAGGTAGTTTTATGTTTTATCTTATCCCAGAGTTCTTTGAACTCCGGACTGTATAACACTTCCTTCCTAACCCTGATCACATTCCTTTCATCAGCATTCTTAACATCAAGTTTACCGGCTAGCTTACGTAAGATTTCTTTAACCTGCAGTTCTTGATCTTTGAACTCATTAGGAAGCTCAAACGATCCATCCTTCAAAGCTGTGCGCAATTTATCCTGAACTTTGCCTTTATGATCTATGTAGCAGTTTTCTTTTAGGTAGGACCAAACACTTTCAGAATTTGTAACTCCGAAAGGAGTAGGATTGCCGGAAGTATCAATAATGTGGAGTGCGGCAAACTGGTGTTTTTCCACTATCCCAAAGCGTATACCTGTGTCTTGTTCGATTTCTTTCTGGAGATTCTCTGCAAATGATTCATATCCCTCATTAGCAATCACTGTGAGCGTGTTTACATCGAATCCTCTAACTCGTTCTCCTTCCTGATTTACACATAAGCGTAATCCTCTGCCGATTGTTTGTCTTCTTTGTAGCTCTGAGCCCATTTCTCTCAAAGCACATATTTGGAATACATTGGGATTGTCCCATCCTTCCCGCAGTGCGGAGTGAGAGAAAATGAACTTCAGTTTGGTATCAAAGCCTAGCAGCTTCTCTTTTTCTTTCATTATCAGGTTATATGCTCGTTCTGCATTATCTCTATTTGTCTGATTGTTTTCCTCTGTATCTGTCCAGCCACCCTTTTTATCTATGGAGAAATAGCCATTATGGACTTCCTCTGCCAGGCTTTCAATGTCTACATCCTTAAAGATTGTGTTATACTCCCCTCTTTTAATCAGCCTCGAATACTCATCTTCAAAGATTTGAGCATACTCGCCCTTGATAGATCTGCCATCGCTATCGTAGCTACGATATTTTTCAACCTTGTCAATGAAGAACAGACTCAGGACTTTTATACCTTTACCCTCATTCCTGAACCTGAGTTCTTTATCCAAGTGCTCTTTGATCGTTCGTCTGATCATCAATCTTACCAAAGAGTCGTCATCTACTCCGCCATAGCTTTCTCCTGGTCTCAGGTTTTTATCTATACCTGGGAATCTGATCTCGACAAACTCTGATCCTTTACGGCAATTGATTTCACCTATGGAGCAGTTCTCGTAAATGTTCCTCCCTGTAACCATCATTAGGTTATCGCCATCCTGAACCAGAATCTCTTTGCGGATAACGTGTTGTCCCTGTTGAGCATCTAATTCCACCTTGGCTTGAATCACATTGCGCTTGTTTGATACGGAAAGAACTCTGATATATGGCTTGTTATGGTCTCCAACTATCTTGGCAGATGCCACCTCGATCTGCTTGACCAGCTTCTGCTCATAAGCATCCACAGCATCCAAGCGATATACCATATGGTGTTTCTCAACATGGGTAGCAGAATATCTTAAGGTGCAGAGGGGGTTCATTGCGGCGAGAGCTTCTTTACCCCTACCCTCTAAGCCACCGTCAACGCTTTGGGGCTCATCGACGATTATTATCGGTTTAGTTTGTTTGATAAGGTCAATCGGCTTTTCGCCATTGATCTTCTCTGTTTCCTTGTATAGATTGTTGACGTCCTTTTTATTTATCGCCCCAACAGTAACCACCATTATTTGTATTGAACTGCTGGTGGCGAAGTTCCGCACCTGTCCAAGTTTGCCGGAATCATAGAGGAAATACTCATAAGGCTCATTTGCGTATAAAGATCGTAAATGCTCCTGAGTAATCTGTAGGGACTTATACACACCTTCTTTGATGGCAATTGACGGCACTACAATCACGAACTTGTTGAATCCAAAGCGCTTGTTAAGTTCCAGAATTGTCCTTAGGTACACATAGGTTTTCCCCGTGCCGGTTTCCATTTCCACCGTGAAGTTCATAGATCGGATATCATCATCAGGTCTTAAACCATTGCGAAGTTGAACATCTCTCAAATTCGCCAGTAGTTCTTCTTCTAAAAGTGCAAGCTTGTTGCCTATACCTATGGCTTCAGACGAAAGCAGGTAGTCAGTCTGATCTTCTGTTGGCATCGTCACAGTAAAGACAGATCTACAGCTCTCCTGACCTCTGAACAGGTCGCATACCGCTTCTATTGCATCAAGCTGAAATTGCAGATTAGGTTCAAAATGTAGTTTCATGCTTCACCTACAAACTGCGGATATTTTTAAAACCATGCTGATTGAAGATGGCAGTCATGTTTGTCTTTGCTACATCGTTTTCAAAGGCAGAATCACGGAACACAATCATTGATTCTGTTTCAGGTTTATACGCTTGAATCCATTCAATCATACCCATTGCCAGGGGTTCAATCTGATCTCCGGATATATGTGTTGAAAGGCATACCAACAGGACCCCGTAGCCGATGTTATATACGGTATTCTGGCTTATCTCCCTGCTTTCGATCTGTACCGAAAGATCTATACCCAGCTTTATCAACAACTCAAAGAGGATGTCTTGTGCAGACCTATCAGGTTTGATATATTCAGTGTATTTCTCAATTGATCCTTCAATGTCTGGAGTAGATGGATCCCATGCTTTAATGCATGATGAGTCGAGTTTGAAAACACGGAAGCCTAAGTCTCCATCATATCCCGGTGAATCTTCAATGACTTTTTTGCCTGCTCTGCGTAGACGTTCTTTTGTGATTTCTGTTAAGTGTCTTGGTCTCCCGTTCTTATCGCAAAACTCAACAGCGTTTGCCTGTTCATTATTCTGTGGATCAAAAACTTCGGGTAGCTGCACAAGAATAAATCTACGGTTCCCTCCATCAATAGTGTTTTGTTTCATTACTGCATGACCGGTTGTTCCGGAACCAGAGAAAAAATCCATAATAATACTATCTGTTTGAGTATAAAGCTCTAACATTCGCCCGATTAACTCAACTGGTTTTGGGTATGTGAAGATTGCTTTGTCATCAAATAGTTTTTTCAAATCCTGGCTTGCTTTTTGAGAATGTCCAACGTGTTTATAGTTCCATATTGTCATAGGTGTTATGCCTTGCTTTACTTCCGAAAGGAATCGTTTAATACGTGGTACGTTCTCTCCATCTTCTCCAAACCAAATTCTATTGTCTCTCACATATTCGTTGAATCGATCTTTGTTGAGCCTCCAGCTATAACCGCTTGGGGGCATTACTTTTCGACCTGAAGGAGTTACAATCTCGAATATGTTGCTTTGAACGGCAGGGCCGACGCTCAGATTATCGCTCTGCCATACTCCTCTGGGGTCATTATCAGGATTTTTGTATCTGCCGTCAGCTTCTTCGCTCCTATTTAAACCGTTACATACAAGTATTTCAATGTTTTTAGCGTAGCATATAATATAATCATGGCTTTCGGAAAAGTGCCTTTTTAAACTGACAGGTGCATATGCCCTTTCCCATACAACCTGTGCAACAAAATTCTCACTACCAAAGATTTCATCACATACGAGTTTAAGGCTCGCTTGCTCACTATCGTCTATACTGATAAAAACTACGCCATCATTAGACATCAGATTCCTTGCTAAACTAATGCGTGGATACATCATATTTAGCCAATCAGTATGATACCTTCCACCTGCTTCTGTATTACTGCTAATCTTAGCTCCACCTTCTATTTGCCCAGTGAGTTCCATATAGTTTTTGATACTGTCTTGAAAATTATCGGGATAGACAAAGTCCTTGCCTGTATTGTAAGGAGGATCAATATAAATCATTTTTACTCTTCCCGTTAAGCTCTTCTGAAGTATTTTTAGTACTTCAAGGTTGTCACCTTCAATCATGATGTTTTTCGTGGTTTCCCAATCTACACTATCTTCCGGACATGGCCTCAATGTTCCCAGGCTTGGTATGAGGGCAAATTGACGGGCTCTCTTCTTGCCAAACCAGTTCAACCCGTATTTCTCATCGTTTGTCTCAATATACTCACCAAGTAGTTGCTTTAAAACATCAAAATCTATCTTGCCTTCCACAAAGGCATCCGGAAATAGCTGTTTCATCTGCTCCAAGTTGTTGGCAATCAGGTCTTCGCTTTTGCCGAAGTTTTCATCGAGTCTTTCCATGCTTATATCCTCATCATAGTTTTTTTATACATTCCTGGTATTGAAGTTTTAGTGCGTTGATCCTGGTGTTCAGGTCAACTTTTTTATTCATCTGAGTTTCTTTTTTTATGGCTGATCGCAAAAAGGCTATCTCTCCCTGCAAGGCAAGGCATTTCTCCAGAAGTTCTTTTCTCTCCTGAGTAGTGTCGTGTTTAATCTTTAGCTTTCCAGTATGCTTGGAGCACGCCAAAGCCACAAAAGAAGCTTCCCATCCCCTGTACAGGTCCAGGAAGCTCAAGTAAATCTTTGCATCAATCGCCAGACTTCTAGCGAAAGGGAGTTCTGTAGATGATAATGACTCAAGATTTATCCATCCGCTGTTCATCACTTCTTCCACTACGATAATTCCTTTCTCTGCCAAGCTAAATCGTTTGGGAGCCATGCTGAACATTACTAAATCCTGATGATTGCAAATCAACAGGAGGGGGTAGGGTATTGCCCGATGAATCAGATTAATAATCCTCTCAGCAGTCCCTGTCTGCTTAAAGTTGATTAGCAGAATCGATATCTCTGAATACTCCCTTTGCTCGTCAACATAAGCCTTCAGGCTGGTGTTGTCTTGCTTTAAAGCATACAGCCAGGTTACAATATCAAGATGCTCTTGGAAAGCCTTCTTATCTGCCGAGATTAGTTTGGCATTATCATAGAATAGCTTTTTATGCACTTTCTTTCCCACGTAACAATGCGCAGGTATTTTAAGACATTCAATGCATGCCTCTAATGTTAGCGAGTTTGCAGTATTCATCGTGGACATTGTTATACTATTATCAGATAAGTCACTACTTCAAAATCAGCAACACCTTTGAAGCTGCTAGATACCGGCAGTGTGCCGCCTCTATGAAAAAGACTCTCAACACCCTGTTCATCTGAAGTCCCAGATATAGCGGCAATAGCCTTTCCTAATAACATTTTGTAATGCCCCATATCTTTCCCATTGTTTGTTTTTTGGTTGAAAATCCGTAGAGCTTCAGGATCAGCTTGTTGTCTGCCCAAAGTAAGACTTCTGAAGATATCCATAACCTGTTTTACTTGATTAACCTCATACTTCAGCTTACCTGAGTCAGTGATATAAACAAGATAGTAAGGTTCCATCGCAAACATGCTGGCATTAGTAGGTGTAAAGTTATCAGCTTTCAGACAGAAGATCACACCCGGATCAATTTTCTCACGGATTATATCGTCCATTCTTGCTACAGCCATTACACCAAGGTGGTTGGTTCTTAGAGCATTGTCTCCTTGTTTGGAAAATTCAACCAGGTCGGTGCGGAACTCATTGAATGTCATGTCCGTGATCGAAATGCTACCTCCCAAATCTTCCAGATCAAGAACTTGGTGTTGGAGTTGTTCCAATTGTTTTCGCCGATACTCAAGGTCATTCATTTTCCCCGAATCTATGTATTCAATTATATTCTCTTCTCCGGTGGCTGAGATATCTAAAAGTACCATTCTACCTGATACACGTGATTCAAGATTGATGTATTCTTCAAGCTCCAGGTTTGGCCAGAAGTTCACTAACTGGATAACCTTGTTGCGAGAACCCAAGCGATCAATTCTGCCGAATCTCTGTATGATGCGAACCGGATTCCAATGGATATCATAGTTGACAACGTAATCACAATCCTGTAGGTTCTGGCCCTCAGATATACAATCAGTGCCGATTAGTAGGTCAATTTCGTCTCGTGATTCAGGCGTTATTCTATCACGCTCTTTGGATATTGGCGAGAAGTTTGTAAGGATTGTGCTCAAGTCTTTTCTGATCTTAGGAATAGTAGTTTTATTCTCATCGCTTCCTGTTACAAGTGCAGAGTGAATCCTATGCTCGTGATAAGCCCATTCTGCAAGGTTTGAATATAGATAAGAAGCAGTATCTGCGAAAGCAGTAAATATCAGAACTTTCCGATTGGAATCGTTTATTGGGGTATTGATTTTCTCAGAGATGATCCTCTTCAGTTCGTATAACTTTGCATCCCTGCCTGCTACGACCATTCTGGATTCTCTTAGGAGCTTTGTTAGCCTTGATTCATCTTCCTGTAGCTCCTGTTTCCACTTGATCTTATCTACATCTTTAATCAAGACCTTAATCTTGTTTCCAATTAGATAGGGAGTAAATTCCTCGGATTCAATTTCGAGATTTTCAATATCGAGTTCTTCTACATCAGAGTCTTCATGTTTCTCAATTCTCTCCAAAATTACTCGTACAGAATTTAACAGGTTCTCTACTGTTAATGCAAATGCATGTATAGAGCTTTCCATACGCTTAAAGAGGTTCACCCGCATCAAGTGGATCAAGCTCTCTTCACGGTCAATTTGCCGGAAAACAGAGCCCTGGGATAGTTGTAAATCATACTTCCGCTCGTAGTCATCCAGTTTGTTGGGCAGCACATACTTTAAGGGAGCATAGGCACTAAGATGTAGCTTGCGGATATCCCGGTTAATCTCTCTCAGGGTAGGAAACTCCCCCTGCATGTCAATATCAGCCTTTATATTTACTGGTGCAAGTCTCTCAGGGAATTTGCCCAGCTCACTATCATTGTAGTATTTGGTTATATGCTTACGAGATCGGGCTATAGTTAATGTATCCAAGAGTTTGAAATAGTCGTAGTTTAAAGTGCTAAGCAGAGAATGGGTTGTTCGCTTCGCATCATCCAAGCGTAGCCATGTATTAAACTTGGTTTGGGCTTGTTTCAGTGTTTGTTCAATGCTGGCAATTCCAACATCATACAGGGCGTCATCCAATCCCGCATTAATGAAGGCTACCTGGTTCTTCAGATCATTCATCCGGCTATTAACTGGAGTAGCAGACAACATCAGCACTTTGGTCTTAACTCCAGATTGAATAATCTCTTTCATTAGTCTCGAGTATCTTGTGAGGCCATTTCTACGAGGAGGATTGTTTCTGAAGTTGTGAGATTCGTCTATCACCACTAAGTCGTAATTGCCCCAGTTCACTGATTCCAGATTAATCTCACCAGAATGTCCCTTTGTTCTGGTAAGATCGGAGAAACACAAGACATCGTAATTAAAGCGATCAGCTAATAACAGATTTCGTTTATCGTTTACGGTATAGATAGTCCAGTTGTCTTTCAGCTTCTTTGAACACAGGACTAGAACACGATCGTTTCTCAGTTCATAATACTTGATGATAGCCAGCGCTTCAAAGGTTTTCCCTAAACCAACACTATCAGCTATTATACAACCATTGTACCGTTCAATTTTGTCGATCGTTCCCAGAACTCCATCGCTTTGGAATTTATAGAGCTTTTTCCAAATATCCTTGTTTTTTATACCAGTTTTTGATTTGATTATCCGGTCTTCATCAAAGTCACCATGAGTCTTTTCAAATAGAGCAGAGAGCGTCACGAAGTAGGGTATGGTTGGGGGGTAATCCCAATACAACTTTTGCAATTCTTTGAGAAAAACGGGCTTGTATTCATAGGAACTACTCGTATTTTGCCATAAGCTTTCAAACCATTCAAGTAATGGATGGGTTTCATCATCCTGTTCGTAAAGTGCGTTTAGCATGAACGATCCTGGAGCAACAAACCCCATTCCCTCAGCAGTTAACGTGGAACTCCCGTGAATGGCTAATGATCTTCCCCCTGGGTTATTCACGTGGTACAGGTTCTGATTTATAGGCAAATGTGATGCCTTGATCTCGCAATGATCTAGTACCCATTTGTACAATTCATTAGCTGTTTGCCTAAGCCCAAGTGTATTTCTGAATTGCCGTTCTGAAGGGATGTCAGCCATGCACTTTGCGAAGTTATCCTTAATTTCTGGCAACAGAATCCTAACTTTTGATACTTTCCGCCATGATTTTGATAACTCCGATAACAAAAACACGGATATCTGGCTACAGACCATTGATATGGAGGAGTCTGTAGTCGCTCCACGCAGTAGGATTTCCCCAATCCTCTCCCCCGACCTGTTATCGAGAACTTTCACCAAATGCCTCTATTATTCGTATTATTATCCTATGGGAAACCATCCATCCCCCTAGTATTTTTGCTTTCGATCATGCGATGGCTTTAGCGTTATTTTGTCAATCCCAAAATCTGTCTCATTCTTGCTCATCCTGATTTGTCAGCATACATGGTAGTGCTTTCATGGCTCCGGATCAATGATCAAAACTGGAACCAAGGAGATAATATGACCGAAGCGTTGATGAACCGAATCAAAGCTCAGTTGGTCAGACATGAAGGTCTGCGGCTGAAACCATACCGCTGTACAGCAGGCAAGCTGACTATCGGTATTGGCCGCAATCTCGATGACCGAGGTATCTCCCAGAAAGAGGCTTATGCCATGCTGGAGAGAGATATTCAGGACTGCGAGCAATGGCTGATTGATGAGATACCTGAGATTTACAATAAGCTCGATGAGGTGCGCCAGTCGGTGCTGCTCAACATGTGTTTCAACTTGGGCATCAAGGGACTCCTGGGCTTCAACAACACCTTGGAATTCATCAAAGCCGGAGACTGGGAGCGGGCTGCCAATGGCATGCTTGCCTCCAAGTGGGCTAAACAAGTGGGAATGAGAGCCATTGAGCTCTCCGAGATGATGAGGAAGGGCAAGTGATTCCTATCCCGGTCGAGACCGATGCCATGCTCGCTATTCTCAACCTGCCCAAGGAGATGTCCAACAATGGAATCTTCAAGGAGCATCAGGGTCTGGTGCTTGAGATTATCCACTCTTTGGTTCTGCAAGAGCACTATGATCGGGCAACTCACGATGACTTGCCGGAAGAGGAGCCATTCCTTGTTTCTTTTCGTTTTGGGTTTTCATTCCTGATGCTGCACTCCACTGCCGAGTTTCTCAATTTAAAAACCCTGGGCGAGGGAATAGTCAAGACAGTAGGATTAGACCAGTCTGCCACCGAATTGCTCACAGGGGGCGAAATAGACGCATTCAAAGCCAATCTTGAGCTGAGAGCGCTGACCATCCTGCAAGCTTATCTCAACCCTGCTGGTCTGGAACGATTGAATGAACTCAAGCCAAGACAAGCTCGACCAATACGGGTGGGAGTTATATGATGCCAGATCGTGATGTTGTTTCTCCGGATGAGCTGATGCGGGAGATCTACCGGGCTATCTATGCTGCCTTGGAGAGCCGTCTGCACTTGATCGGTTCTGTGATCGATGCCGAGTCCCGTATGGAGATCCTGGCACAGCAGATCTATGACAAGGGCGACTTCTATGGCAATACCGGTTATCTGCTCCAGACCACCGATACAGCCATGATCCTGAGAGTGGGCTCCAATGTGCGTCACGAGCCTTTCGTTTTGGGCGGCAAAGTGCCTTCCTGGACTCCGATCGCTCCACTTATAGCTTGGGTCGAACGCAAGAACCTGTCTTGGACTGATAAAGAGACAGGTAAAGCTCTGACTGTAGCCGAGATCGCCTATCTCATCCGGGGCAAGATCAAACGGGAAGGCATAGCTGCCCGTAATGTGTTTGCATCCGTTATCGCTAACCGGGAGCAGTGGATCTATCAACAACTCAACTCAATCGAGGTAAGTCTATGACCACGTTGGAGAAGTTCATCTTCCAAAGGGACCGCATAGCTCAAGCTTTGAACCTGTCCGGGATCACCGAAGTGTTATATAACAAGGACAATATCCCCAAGATCCTGCCTTGCGCTATCCTGATCCTTGACTCAGAAGCAGGAAAACATGGCACCTCCCGGCAGTATGTGGACACCGATATCGCTTGGACAGTGTTCATGATCGTCAATGCCCAGAACGTGAGTGACCCGGATGCCATTCTCTACGCTTTCAAAGAAAAGTTCCGCTCTTATTATCTGAAACTGATGAACCGGGACATCCCCAGTATCGAGTATTACACCTCCAGGGTGGACGGCACCAGACTGGTCAGGATCGCCAAAATCGACCTGCTGAAAAGCGGTACTGGAGCGGGCTCATGAGAGTGATGCGTATCGGTGCCTATAACCTGGCTATTAGCTCTGCCAGTGATTTATTGGAGAGCAAGTACAAGCCGGAACCCATAGATCTATCCAAGTATCAGCGGATCGGAAAGCAGTTGGTATCCAAGGCAGCCGAGACCAAGAAAGTTGTCTCTCAACCCTATTCCATGAGCAATCTGCTCAATCTTCTGGATACCGATGAGTACCACTCCGGCTGTATCGATGCCCTGACAATGGCGACCATCATGCAGTTCGACTGCAAGAACAGCCAGGTCAAGGTCTGGATGGAAGCTGCGGAGTTCCCTGCCTGTGAAGACCAGACCACTATCCTGGCGGAGCTGATGAAGTTCTATCTCGCCTGCGGTAATGGCTTCCTGATCAAGATGCGAAACGCCCAAGGTCAGTGGATGGGACTGGAGCGCATGCTGCCTTCTGAAGTGCAGATAGTAGAGAACTATGACGAGTTTGGCTTCTTCAAGCCCAACTACATCCAGGTCAAAAACAACCAGAAGAAGGATTTTGCCTATGAGGACATCATCCACGTGAAGAAGTCCACACATAGATCAAATGCATGGGGCTTGGCTTGCCTGCCCATCGCCATCAACATCGAGATTTTAGGCGAGATCAAGACCTTCGACTACAACAACTTCAAGAACGGCCTGATGATAGACTATTTCGTAATCGTGGAAGGTGGCACACTTAGGGACGGAACCGTCACTGACGAGCAGGGCAATGAGGTGCTGACCGATGCCTATACCGAGATCGAGAAGGCACTTACCGAGGTCAAAGGAAATGCCAAAAGCCACTCTACAGTGCTGATCGAGAGTGAGAGCCGGGACGTGAAGATACGTCTTGAACCGCTCCGTCAGCAAGACCGGGAAGGCGGCTTCTTAGGTCTCAAGAAAGACCTCAGGGAAGGCATCCTCGCCTATCACAGAGTTCCTGCCAGGATCGTCTCACAACTCATTCCTGGGCAGCTTGGTGGCGATAACAAGAGCGATATGCTGATGTTCTATCACTTTGTAGTCAAGCCCCTTCAAAACCGCCTCGCATTGGCTCTGGCGAACGAGTTCAACTTCGACTTCGGCTGGAATGTGAAGCCGGAAGACTTCAACTTCGGCAACCTGACCGAGGTGCTGCAAACCGCTGACGAACAGCTTTTCATGCAAAACAGGAACTTCGGAGCGCAATAACTATGCCCAACTACAGAACTTACAATCAACAACAAGGAGGTAGCGTGAATCGTAAACGCACCATTCTCAAGGGAGAACTCCGCAATGTGGAAGTCGAGCTGGTCTCGCTTCTATTCGATGAGATGACTCCTGCCAATCAGAAGGGCTTTGTGGTCAAGAATGCCTCAGGCAGAAGCTTTGAACACAAGATCAACTCCACCAAGTTCAAGAGTGAAACGAGTGGCACTCAGGGACGGCTTTACGTCACTCTAATGGAACCCAATATCCACGATTCCCAAGGTGACTATTACACCCGGGAAGAGATTCAGAAGTCCTGTGATCACTTCGCCAAGCATGGCTTGGTCGGCAAGTGCGATGTGAACCACAACATGCAGCCGGTACCGGAGTTTACCGTAGTAGAGAACTACATCCTCAAGACCAGTGACAGAGAGCATTTTCCCGATGCTAAAGTTGGCTCTTGGGTGCAAGTCCTTAAGTGTGAAGATCTCACAAGTGATCTCTGGCAGAAGGTCGAGAAAGGCGAGTTCAATGGGGTATCCATCTATGGCAGAGCCGATGACTACAGTGGTACCGAAGCCAGCTTAGCCGAGATCAAGAACGAACTGGGCAGCCTGCGTAAGGTAGCGGAACTGAACAACAACAGCGAGATGCAGAAAGGCATCACTGCCATCACAGAGCGCATCACAGAACTCGAGAAGAGCAGTGGCACCGTAATCGTCTCGGAAGCCATCAAGAGCATCGAGAAGAGCCTCAAAGACCTCTCCGTCACCATGAGCAGAGCTATCTCCAAGAGCATACCGGGAGAGCCTGATGCTAACCAGTCCAATGTGGACAAAGAGGTTACCATCGATGGCAACAAGATCATGGTCAAGGCCAGCCACCGTGAGATCTACAAAGGTATCTCCGACGTAGACTCCGGTAAGGCCATGAACATCCTGACGGCCAATACCACTTCGTTGTTTATCGATGAGGTGATCGGAAGCCAGCCCGGAGATACCCTCTCGGATATCTCGGTTCTGCCACTGCTGAAGGACGAGAAGATCGACGTCGGCCTGATCGATGACCTGGTATTCAAGAACTCCCTCGATGGTGCTCTGACTGCTCAGAACGTCTCGACTGCCGATCTCTCCGTGCCCACAGGGATACTCAATGCCGAGTTCACATTGGGTCGTGACGTGGTCGAGTTCTACAAGGATAAGTACGGTGAAGATGCCTTCGGAGCCTACGTGGAGAACCACATCGCCAAGAAGACAGAGAAAGCCATCCGTCTGCTCCTCTTCAAGGGTGATCGAGCCTCCGCCACTGCCAAGATCAAGGCTTTGGATGGAGTGGTCAAACTCGCCACCACCGCCACCGACGTCACCAACCTCTCCAAGACCACCTACAACGACTGGGCTAAGCGCTTCGAAGCTGCTCTGCTCGCATTCTCTGACGAGATGCTGGAAGAGCAAGAGAACTTCAAGTTCTATGTAGCTCACAAAGACTTGATCCGTATCCGTGCTGAACTCGCCAAGCGTGAGACCGGAGCCGGAGATCGTCTGCTGCTGGAAGGCGGAAACGTTTCCTTTGCGGGTATCCCCGTGAAGCCCCGTCTCATGGATGCCGATTATATCATCGGCGGTCTGCCCAAGTTCATCATCATCGGCTATCGTACCGATGCCGAACTCAAAGTCGAACACCACGGAGCGGACTGGAAGTACCATTGGTACATCCGTATCCGTCCCGGTATCACCTACATCTCCGGCTTCGTGAAAGTGTTCAAACTCACCACCTAAGCAATATCCAAGATAAAGGAGTATCTCTATGGACTTCATCTTCGCCAATCAGGAGTTTATCCTCGGTCTGGTCTCAGCCCTGGTAGTCTGGATCATCTCCAGAACCACCGGTACGCTGATCGACAAGGCCAAGGTCAACTCGGCCCTGGCTATCATCCTGGACATCATCCAGGATATCAAGATCAACCCTGCCACCAAGGACCTGGACGACTATGCCAAGAAGCAACTGGCAGTGGAGCGGGCTACCAAGTCCCTCCCGGCCAAGCAGACCAATGTCATCCTCAAGGTCTTCGGTACCATCGGAGGAGCCATCGAATACGTGTTCCACAACCGCAAATGGCTCTTTAGCATCGGCAAGGCGATCAAAGGGGTGTTCTGATGCCCCAGCCTATTTCGCAGCCCACCTATCCCTCCAACATGAC